>Ga0268299_1001951_pt1 | contig 28927 bp, 24 predicted proteins | sample NOBtaG_FD_193484 | JGI IMG/M metagenome (GOLD analysis project Ga0268299, IMG submission 193484) | Activated sludge microbial communities from bioreactor in Nijmegen, Gelderland, Netherland - NOB reactor | ecosystem: Engineered > Bioreactor > Aerobic > Activated sludge | place: Netherlands...
TCGACCCCGGCGGCGCCATCCCTCCCCACGTCAACGGCGAGGTCGACGTGCTGATCTCCGTGGTCGGTGGTCGGGGCCTTCTGATCGTGGGCGACACCAGCCATCCCCTCCACGGCGACGTGCTCGCCCTGATCCCCAAGGGCTCCCGTCGGGAGATCCGGGCCGACCAGCACGGCCTCACCTACCTGAGCGTCCACCGCCGACGCGGCCCCCTGGGGATCGCCGGCGGCGGGGGAGACGGCGGTCGGTGATGGGCACGGCGGCACCCGGCCCCCACACCGGCCACGATCTCGACTCGCGAGACCAGATCGCCGAGCTCGTCACCCGCTTCTACCGCCAGATCGCCCAGGACGACCGCTTCCACCACTGGTTCGCCACCATCGCCGGCGTCGACTGGCACGCCCACGTCGGCGACCTCACCGACTACTGGGCCGGCCTGCTCCTCGACGAGGAGCCCCATCGCCCGGCCGACGAGGTGATCAGAGCGCACCGCTGGCTCCACGAGGCCCGACCCTTCGATGACGAGCTGTTCGAACGATGGCTGGAGATCTTCGACACCACACTCGACGCCGGGTGGAGCGGCCCGCGCGCCGAGACCGCCCGCCGGCGGGCCCACGGCATCGCCTGGGCCATGGCCAAGCGCCTCACCGGCTCGGCCACGCGCCAACGCTCCTGATCAGCCGGTGAAGGCGGGCGCTGCGGCGACGGCGTTGGCCTTGGGTGCGAGGGGCAGCTGGCTGCCCTGCGCCGTGTTGGAGGCGGGGCAGACGACGCCCGACCCGGTGCCCGACGCCGCCGAGCCCCCCGAGACCCCCGGGCTTGCCGAGCCTCCCGAGCCCGCCGACGCCCCCGCGCTGCCCGACGCGATGCAGGTGGTGCTGGCGGTCGGAGCGGCGGTGGTCGTGGTCGTGCCCGGGTCACCCTCGATGAACACGAGGCTGGGAACGGTCTGCAGCACGACGCCGGGGCTCGCTGCGGTGGTGGTGCTGCCGGCCGCCGTGGAGGTGGTGGACGTCGATAACTCGGCGTCGCCCAGCCGCTCCCAGCACAGGGCGTCGACCCGCACCGAGTCGGGGCCGTTGGCCGGCGTGTGGGCCACCTCCACGATGGTCTGGGGCTCGGTGAACGACACCGCGAACACCATCGTGCGGGTGTCGCTCTCCACCCCGTCGGCCAGGTCTTCGGTGACGTGGCCGTACACGGTGACCCGCTCCGAGGTCTCGATGTCGAACGGCGTGTCGGTCCTGCCGGGATAGCCGTCGCTGGTGGTGACCGACACCCGGTAGCGACCGGAAGGCAGTCCGCCCGGGATCGTGCGGGAGACCACCGACGGCGCATCGGGGGCCTCACCGAACCGGATGGTCGGCTCGATGCACACCTGACCGGGGTTGGCTCCGCCCTGGCCCGGCACGGCCGGGGCGGCGTCGGCGGCATCGACGAGAGCGAGACCGGAGGCCGCCACGACGGCGGCAGCGGTGCAGAACACGATCCTGGGGCGGCGGCGGACGCGCATGGGGTGGTCTTTCCTCGCGGCGGGTGAAGGAACACCGTTTCCGGGCGTCGCCCGGGACGGTCAACTTCAGAACGATAGATGTCGGCGGGACCCAGGTGGTGACTATCGCCCCAGGTCGGCGGGGGTCGGCGCCAGATCCCGCTCCCTCAGCGGCCTACGGCCCGACGAGCTCCCGCACGAAGAACACCGAGTCGACCGCCATCCGGGGAAAGTGGCCGGGCAGGTCGGCCTCGTCGATCCGCTCGAACCCGTGGGCGGCGTAGAACCGCTGGGCGGCGAGCATCGCCGCCGTCGTCCCCAGCAGGACCCGGCGGTAGCCCCACTCGGTCGACCACCGCAGCGCCGTGTCGATCAGGGCCGCCGCCAAGCCGCTCCCCCTTTGGTCGCGCCGCACGAACATCTTGCGCAACACCACGTCGTCGGGGCTGGCCCGCAGCACACCGACCGAACCCACCACGGCGCCCCCGTGCACGGCCACCCACACCTCGCCGCCGCCCGCCCGGAACGCTGCAGCCGGATCCACCAGGTCGGGCTGGCCAGCCACGGTGACGTCCAGCCCGAACTCCTCCTGCTGGATCGGCAGCACCAGGCCCACCAGCCCCTGCCGGTCGCCGTCGGCGAAGGGCCGGATGGCGGGGGCCAGCGGCTTGGCGAACCAGCGGTGGGCGTAGGGGTTGTCGTTGTACCGCTCGGCTGCGGCGTAGCCCGACCGCTCGTACAGGGCGATGGCCTCGGCCAGCACGGCGTTGGTGTCGAGCACCACCCGGGTGTAGCCGGCGTCGGCCGCCTCGTGCTCCAACGCCGCCAGCAACCTGGCCCCGAGCCCGGACCCCCGCCACCCCGGCGCCACCCACATCCGCTTGATCTCGGCCGTCTCTCCGTCGACCGCCTGCAGCGCCCCGCACCCCACGACCTCGTCGTCGTTGCGGGCCACCAGGAACCGGCCGCCCGGAGGGCGGAAGGCGGGGGCGTCGGCCGTCGATGCGTCGCCGGGATCGAAGCCGCCCTCGAAGCGTCGGTCCAACTCGGCGAAGTAGGCCGACAGGGCCGCCCCGGCGTCGGGCTCGGCCGGGTCGACGTTCTCCACCGTCACCGTCGCCAACCGCACCAGCCGCTCGGCCGTGGCCAGCGCCTCGGCCAGGGCCTCGCGCCGACCGGGGTCGAGCGCTCCCACCAGGCGCCGGGCCAGCCCCTCGGACCGGCGCTCCAGATCCCGCCAGGCCGCCCAACCGTCGGGCGTCAGCTCCACCCGGCGGCGGCGACCGTCGGCGGCGTCCGCCCCCACCGCCACCAACCCGTCGGCTTCCAGGGCCCGCAGCAGGCGGCTCAGGTAACCGGAGTCGAGCCCCAGCCGGCGCCGCAGGTCCACCACACCGGCGCCACCGCCCTCGACGCCGATCTCGTACAGCAGCCGGGCCTCGCCCAACGGGCGCCCCGACTGGAGGAACGACGACTCGAGCACCCCGACCCGTTGCGTGTAGGCCCGGTTGAACCGGCGCAGCACCGTAGCTTCCCTCATATCGCTGACCTTAGTCAGAGAGTTGGGGGGACGGTCAAGCAGATTCAAGCCCCAGCGCCGACTCGACCCGGCTGATCACCGCTTCCTCACCGGCGCTGAACCGCACCCCGTGCTCCTTGGCCGCGCCGGCCACGGCCCGGGCCACGTCGAGCACCCACCGCTTGTAGCCGTCTGCCTCGTCGGGTTGGGCCACCGCCGCCAGCACCTCGGCCAGCTGCCGGCAGGCGGCCTCGGCGTCGGCCGCCAGCGCGTCCGACGCAGCCTCCCGGTACTGGTCCAGCTCCTCGCCGGTGTCGGTGGTGGCGGCCTGGGCGATCAGGCTGGCGGCCGGGCCCTCCTGGGCCTGGGCGGCGATGGCGCCCAGCAGGGCCCGGGTCTCCTTGAAGCTGCCCAGGAAGCCGCTGTCCTCGGCCCGGGCCACGGCCATTCCCACCAGCACCGGGACCGTCGCCACCAGCTCCCACTGGTCGTTGCTGAAATCGAACTGGCTCGTCGTCACCCGACCACCACCAATCACTCGGCTGCCGTCTGCCGGCTGCCCCTGTGCCATCCAGCCCGCAGCCTACGCGGAACCCGCCGGCCCTCGGACACAGGTCAGGGAAACGTGACGGTGAGCACGATCGTGTCGTCGTCGGATGAACCAGCAGCTCCGGCCCGCACCGCCGCCCACACCTGATCGGGGCGCACCGGTCCATCGCCCAGGCCGTGCAGCGCCGCCTCCAGCCGGGCCATCCCGTCGTCGAGCGACTCGCCCCGCCGCTCGATCAGGCCGTCGGTGTACATCACGAGCGTTGCCCCCGCCGGCACCACGGCCTCGGATGCCCGCTTGGGTCCACCCGGTTGCACGAGCAGTGGCAGGTTGGGCGAGCAGACGAGTCGTCGCACCTTGCCCGGACAGACCAGATACGCCGGGAGGTGCCCCGCCGAGGCGAACGACAGGAGCCGGGCGGTCGGGTCGAACAGCCCGAACCATGCGGTGGAGGCGAACGCGTCAACCATCCATCCTGCCCGAAGCTCGAACCGCCGCAGGAGGTCGGCGGCGTCGCTGGCCTCCACGGCACAGACGTTGGCCAACATTCTCAGGCGCGCCATCGACGCTGCCGCCGCCGCCCCGTGGCCCACGATGTCGCCCACCGCCATGAACACGCGGCCATCGGGGAGGTCGGTCGACTCGTACCAGTCGCCCCCCACCCCGAGCTCGGTGGTGGCGGCGATGTAGAGGCCCGACGCCTCGAACGCTCGTCCCGTCTGAGACTCAGGCGGCAACAACAGGCGCTGCAGCCGCTCGACCGTGGTCCGCTGGAGCACCGCCTCCTGCTCCAGCTCGACCGCTGCAACCGTCAACCGCTCCCGTTCGGCCAGCTCCGCTCCCACCAGCAGGCCGGACGTCTCGAACACGAGGAACTTCAGCTTCACGACAACCAGCGCCGTGCCCGGGTCGATGCCGGGGAACAGTCCTCCGCTCTCCAGTGGCAGCCACAGCCCGGCCGCCACAGCCGCCGCCAGGGCCGTGGTGGCCGCCACCCGGACGCCGAAGAGGGCCCCGCTGAACACGATTCCGGTTAGTGCCAGGAATAGCAGCGGCAGGTCGGTGACCGCCAGGATGCCTGCCGTGGCGCCCGCCGTGGCCGCCCCGAGCAGCACCGGGCCGGACCACCCGCCGCGCCGCCGACGGGCCGGCCCCTGCCAGGCAACGAGGATCGTGGCCACCAGCAACACTCCGAGGGCGTCACCCAGCCACCACTGCCAGACGGTGCTGAGGTAGTCGTTGTCGCCGAACCCGACCGCGGCGGCTGCACCCAGGACCGCGCCCACGACCGGCCCGCCGGTCACGGCCCCGACCAGGTAGCCCGTCAGGTGACGCAGCATGGTCAAGTCGAGGCTGCCCGGCACCACCCAGCGTACGAGCACCGCCCCGGCCAGTGGCTCCAGGCCGTTGGCGGCCACGAACCCGATCGACTCGGCCAGGCCCAGCCCATTGCGCAGATCCATGGTCAGCTCGCCGCACATCGCCGCCGCCAGCACCGCCGGCCACCGCCGCGGGGGCGTGATCAGCAGCGCCCCTACCGTGATCCCGGCCGGCGGGAAGAACACGGCCGACAGTCCCGTCCGGCCGGCCAGCCAGAAGGCCACCCAGCTCCCGACCATGTAGCCGACGAGAACGATGGTGAACAGGCCGGAGCTGGTCGACAACAGCCGCCGCGCCCCCGCTGCCGTCCCAGCCCACCCTGCCTCCATGGCCAGCGGAGAGTAGCGGCCGGCCGGGCCCGTTCCCAATCGTTGCGAGCCTGACCGGGCGCCGCCGCCCACCGCCGGGCTCAGGCCGGGGGCACTTCCCGACGCACGACCCAGCAGTGCTTGCCCAGCTGGCGGGTCCGTTCGAACCCCTCCTGCTCGAACAGCTCGACCGTGGCGTTGTGGAGGAACGAGCCCGACACCTTCGTCCGCTCGCCGATCAGCTCCGGGTAGCTCTCCACCACGCCGCCGCCCAGGCGGGCGATCTCGGCCACCGCGCCCCGCAGGGCGGCTGCCGCCACCCCCCGTCGCCGGTGGCCCCGGTCCACGAAGAAGCAGGTGATCCGCCACCGGGGCAGCAGCTCCAGACCCTTGGCGTAGGCCTTGGCGTGCTTGATGCGGGGCAGCTCGTCGGCGGGGCCGAACTGGCACCAACCGATGCACTCCCCGCCGTCGAACACCCCGCCGTCGAAGACCAGGGCGGCGTGGGCCGTGCCGGCCCGCACCCGGGCCTCCTTCTCGGCCCGGTTCTGCTCGGGGGTCTTGTGCTTCCCCACACCCTCGGGGTGGAAGCCCATGCACCAGCACCCGCCCCACACCCCGTCGTGCCGCTCCACCAAGGCGGCGAACGCCGGCCAGGTGGTGGCATCCAACGGCTTGACCACGAGCTCGGCCACGGCACCACCTCGATCGACGAACGGACCCCGGCCGGGGCCGGTGAGGCCCATGCTACGGGTCGCCCCCGGCGCGGGGTCCGCGACGCTCAGCCGCCCTGGCTCTGGCCGTCGACTACTTCCCCCGCCCCGGCCGGTTCTGCGGGCGCCGGCACCGCTGCGGGCAGGACCGCCGTCCCCACCGACACGTCCATCCCGGCGCACTCCTCGGTGGTGCCCGGGCGCACCTCCGACGGCTCCGGCAGAGCAGGGAGCTCGCCCATGATGCTCAGCTCCGCGCCGTCCGGGGTCCCTGTGGGCATCTCGGCGGACAGACCCGCCCCGCCCGCGGTCTCGGTGGCGGCGACGATGCCGAACGCGCCCTCCGGCACCGGGACGGGCCCGTCGGTCGGCACCGCCGACACGGTGCCGGCCTCCACGGTCACCTCGTACACCTCGCCGTCGACACCGGCGGCGTCGACACCGGCGCCCGAGGCGCCGCCCTCGATCGGGGCGCTGGCGATGGCCAGCGACACCGGTTCGCCGTCCGGGCCTGCCTCGAGGTCCACGTCGATGTCGCACGAGAACCAGCCGCCCTCGGCGTCGGTCGCCATGACCTGGACCTTGGCCGGCTCGGCACCGGCGGGGTCGTCGATGGCGCCGGCCGTGGTGACGGCGCCGCCGACCACCAGGGCCGCCACCGCACCGGCGGCACCAGCCGCCCGTAGCCACGGAATCCTGCTCCCGGGTAGTTCCATCATGTCCTCCTTGGGGGTGGCAGCGGCCGTTCCGCTGCTCTGGGGGGCATGATCCGGGGCCATCCCTGAATGGAAGCAGTGCGACGCTGAACCTGCACTGAACGCGTGCCGCGGCGATGGCCGGACCCGGCCGGGCGGCACCGCTACCGTTCGATCCGTGCGCTTGCTCGTGATCGAGGACGACGAGGCGATCCGATCGGTCCTCGACCGGGGCCTGCGGGCCGAGGGGTTCGACGTCGACACGGCGGCCGACGGCGCCTCCGGCCTGGAGCTGGCCATCGCCGGCGGGTACGCCGCCATCGTCCTCGACCTGCTGCTGCCGGGGCTCAACGGTTACCGGGTGTGCAGCCACCTGCGGAGCGAGGGCTCCACGGTCCCCATCCTCATCCTCACCGCCAAGGCGGGCGAGCTCGACCAGATCGAGCTGCTCGACGCCGGGGCCGACGACTTCCTGACCAAGCCGGTGAGCGTGGCCGTGGTGGCGGCCCGGCTCCGGGCGCTGATCCGGCGGGGCTCGGCGCTGGCCGGCAACGGGATCGAGCGGGGGCCTCTCCGCTACGACCTGGCCACCCGGCGCTGCCTGGTGGCCGACCGGGAGGTGCCCCTCACCAGCCGGGAGGACCAGCTGCTCCGCCACCTCCTGCTGGCCACCGGGGCCTGCCTCACCCGTCACGAGCTGCTGGACGAGGTGTGGGGCCCCGACGCCGGCGTCGACCCCACGATCGTGGACGTCTACCTGCGCAAGCTGCGGGCCAAGCTCGCCCCGGTGGAGATCGAGAACGTCCGGGGGGTGGGCTACCGCATCCCCGCACCGGCCGCGCCGGCATGAACCCCGCCCGCTATCTGGTGGGGGTGCGGGGGCGGGTGACGCTGACCGTGCTGGTGGTCACCGCCGCCCTCTACACGGTGCTCGGCACCCTGCTGTTCCTGCAGGTGGTGCGCAGCGGCCGCCAGTCGATCACCCAGCGCATCGACGAGGTGCTCGACCAGCTGGAGACGCAGGTGGCCGCCGGCCAGGTGGCGGTGGGGATCGACACCGCCGACGGGGTGGCGGCCCGGGTGATCGCCGGCGGCGACGACGACGTACCCCCGGCGGGGCCGGGGGAGCTGCAGGTGGTCCGCCCGGTGGCCGGGGGCCGCTCGCCGCTGGTGCTCGTCGGCACCGCCTCCACCCGCAACCTCAACCGCAGCCTGCGGCCACTGCACCGGGCGCTGTGGGTGGGGGTGCCGGCGGCCGCCATGTTCACCGCCGCCGTGGCCGGGGCCGCCACCGGCCGGGCCCTGAGGCCTGTCGATGGGATCAGCCGGCTGGCCGCCCGGATCGGGCCCGATGCTGCCGACCGGGTGCCGGTGCCCGCCACCGACGACGAGATCCGCCACCTGGCCCTCACCGTCAACGGCATGCTCGACCGCATCAGCGAGGGCCGGCGGGCCATGGACCGCTTCACCACCGATGCCGCCCACGAGCTGCGCACCCCGCTGATGGCGCTCCAGGGTGAGCTGGAGCTGTCGGCCCGGGGGCTGGACGATCCGCACTCCCTGGACCGCATGCAGCGCCAGGCCGCCCGGTTGGGCGAGCTGGTGGACGACCTGGTGCTGCTGTCGGGCCTGCACGAGGGCGGCCGGCCCCTCCGCTGGGAGCCGGTGGACCTGGCCGAGCTGGTGCGGGCCGAGGCCGAGACGGCCGCCCCCGCGTGCCAGGTCACAGCGCCGGAGCCGGCAACCGTCGAGGGAGACCGGCGCCTGCTGGCCCGGGCCGTGCGCAACATGCTCACCAACGCCCACCGTCACGCCGCCGGCGAGGTGCGGGTGGCGGCGCACGCCGTCGCCGGTGGCGGAGCCGAGGTGGTGGTGGACGACGACGGCTCCGGCGTACCCCCAGACCAGGTGGACACCGTGTTCGAGCGCTTCGCCCGGCTCGACGAGGCACGCTCGGCCGACGCCGGCGGCTCCGGCCTCGGGCTGGCCATCGTGGCCGGGGTGGCCGCGGCCCACGGCGGCACGGTGACCGTGGGCCGTGGCCCCCTGGGCGGCGCCCGGTTCACGCTGCGCCTCCCCCCGGCTGGCCACGGTGGGAGGCAGGAGACCGGGGCCAGGGGGCCGGTGGCAGGACGTCAGTAGGCGGGGGTCCAGAGGCGGACGTCGCCCCCGGCGGTGCCGGCGGCGATCCGCCCGTCGGGCAGAGCCAGCAGCGACCGGACCCGGACGTCTAGCTCGGCCAGGTCGCTGACGTCGCCGGTGTCGGGGTTCCAGGCCAACACCGTGCCCGAGCGGTCTGCGTAGACGATCACGCCGTCGGCGGTCACCGTCACGGCGTCGACGGGTTCGCCGTGATCCTGGCTGTCCAGCGGCCCCGAGCCTTCGCCCAACGCCCACAACCGCACCGCGCCGTCGTCGGCCACCGACACGAACCGGTCGGCACCCAACGGCGCCAGGCCGTTGACGGAGCCCTCGGTCCCCTCGTAGGTGACCGTCGGCTCGGTGGGAGGCGGGTCCTGCTCGTCCCAGCGTTCGATCCGGCCCCCGGTGGCGCCAGCCACCAGCGACGGCCCATCCTCGACGGCGATCACGGCCCGTACCGCCCCGCCCACGTCGAGCACAGCCGTGACCGTACCGGTGTCGGGGTCCCACACCTGCACCGCGCCGTCCTCCCCGGCCGTGGCCACCAGACCAAGGTCGCCCAGGCTGGTGACGGCCGCCACCTCGGCGCCGTGGCCGCCGAACTCGACGGGTGGCTCGTCGGGCGCGGCCACGTTCCACACCCGGGCCGTGCCATCGGCGCTGGCCGACACGATCCGGTCGTCGCCGAGCACGGCCACACCCCGCACGAAGCCGTCGTGCCCTTCGAGCACCACGGGCGACACGTCGGTCTGGTCGGGATCCCACACCTGGACGGTCGAGTCGGTGCTGGCCGACACGATCCGCCCGTCGGGCAGCTGGGCCAGGCTCAGCACCCCGTCGCTGTGGCCGCTGAACACCAGGGCGCCGTCGCCGGTCTCGCTGAACGGGCTGTCTCCGCCACCTCCACCCCGGTTGGCCAGCGCCAGCCCGGCGGCGGCCACGGCCAGGGCAACCAGCACGCCCAGGCCCGCCAGCATCAGGCCGCGACGGCTCCGGGCCGGCTCCGGGCCGGGCAGCGCCGGGTTGGGCGCCGCGCCGGTGGGCGGGGCCCCCGGATCGGGGGCGGCAGTGCTGACCCGCTGGACCCCCGGATCGGGGGCGGCAGCAGGCGCGGGAGCAGGAGCAGGCGCGGAGGGAGCGGCGATGGTGGCGGCCGGGGCCACCACCGTGGGATCGAGGGGGGCGGCCACCGTGGCCGCCAGGTCGACCACCAGGCCGACCGCCCCACCGGACCCATCGGCCACGCCGGGCCCGCCGGCCCGGATGGCCCGCAGCTCCTCGGCGCAGGCCGCCGCCGAGCCCGGGCGATCATCGGGGTTCTTGGCCAGGCACCGCTGGAGGAAGGCGTCGAGCGCCGGCGGCGCCACCTCCGGCGCCAGGTGGGGCGCCGGCTCGTTCACCAGCCGGTACAGCAGGGGGTTGAGCGAGTCCTCGCCCGGGCGCCAGAACGGGGCGTGGCCGGCCACCAACTGGTAGAGCGTGGAGCCGAGCGAGTACAGATCCGACCGCTCGTCGCGCTGGTTGGCGAACGTCTCGGGCGGGGCGTGGAGCCAGCTGGCCGAGATGCTGGCCGACGTGGCCCCCGTCGAGTCCCGCAGGTAGGCGATGCCGAAGTCGGTGAGGCGGGGCCGCCCCGCCGCCACGAGGATGTTCTCCGGCTTGACGTCGCGGTGCAGGATGCCCTCGGCGTGGGCGTGGGCCAACGCCTCGGCCACCGCGATCCCGTGGTCGACCGCCTCGGCCCAGCCGAGGGGCCCGCCGGCCCGGAGACGGTCGGCCAGCGACCCGCCCTCCATCAGCTCCATCACCAGGTAGGGCCGGCCCTCGGCGCTGTAGCCGGCGTGGTGCACGGTCACCACCGACGGGTGGGTGGACACCCGGCCCATCACCCGGCACTCCCGCTCGAAGCGGCGCCGGTCGGCCTCGTCGGTGAGGGGGGCCAGCACCTTGACCGCCACCCGGGTGCCGAGCAGGTCGTTGGTGGCGGCGTACACGGTGGCGAACCCGCCGCGACCGATCACCTCGGCATCGCTCAGGTGGTCGATGCCGAGATCAACCGTCGTCACGGCCCTGCCCCTCTCATCTGTGCCCGCTACCCGTGCCGCCCGACCGAGCGGGTGGCTGGCCCGCCAGCATAGGGCGTGGAAGCATGACGGCCATGAGCAATCAGGGGGTCAGCGGCGGGATCAGCTACCAGGAGGTGCTCGACGGCGACCCGGTTCCCCCGATCCCGGCCCTACGCACCCTGGGCGATCCCCTCCCGGGCGGGGAGCCGCTCGCCATCGGGGTGGACCGCTACCTGTCACGGGAGTTCGCCGACCTGGAGCGGGAGCGCCTGTGGGGCGCCACGTGGCAGTTCGCCTGCCGCCTGGAGCACATCCCCAACGTGGGCGACCACGTGCTCTACGAGGTGGGCGACCAGTCGATCATCGTGGTCCGCTCGGGGCCCGACCGGATCCAGGCCTTCCGCAACACCTGCCGCCACCGGGGCACCACGCTGGTGGAGGGCCGGGGCAACACGGCGGTGTTCAAGTGCCCGTTCCACGGGTTCGCCTGGAGCATCGACGGCACCTTCCGGGGCATGCCGGCGGCGTGGGACTTCCCCCACGCCGAGGCCGACGCCCTGCGCCTGGGCGAGGTGGCGGTGGCCGAGTGGCAGGGGTTCGTGTTCGTGCACCCGGGGACCAGCCCCGAGCCGTTCGAGGCGTTCAGCCACCCGTTGAGCGACCACTTCGCCCAGCACCCGCTGGCCGACCGGGTGGTGGCCCACCACGCCTGCCAGGTGGTGCACGCCAACTGGAAGGCGACGATGGAGGCCTTCCTCGAGGCCTACCACATCTCCACCACCCACGGTCACACGATCCGCTTCGCCAACGACTTCGACTGCCAGTACGACCTCTTCGGCCCGAACGTCAGCCGGCTCCTCCAGGCCATCGGGATCCCGGCCACCTCGCTGCAGGGCACGGTGCCGGGGGCCGAGATCGCCCGCACCGTGCAGAAGATGCTGCCGGCGGCCGACCGGATCGCCGAGGTGCCCGACGACGTGGACGTGCGGGCCTTCCTGGGCGAGCGGTTCCGGGCCTCGTACTCCCGGCGCTGGGGGGTGGACCTGTCGGCGGCATCGGACGCCGAGCTGCTCGACTCGATCCAGTACTTCCTGTTCCCCAACTTCGCCCCCTGGATGGGGTGGTCACTGCCGATCGCCTACCGGTTCCGGCCCTGGGGCGACGACCCCGGTGAAAGCCTGATGGAGATCATGCTGCTCCACCCGGTGGCGCCCGGCGCCAGCCGGGAACCGGCGGCCGAGCACTGGCTGGAGCCGGGCGAGACGTGGACCCACGCCCCGGGGTTCGAGGCCCTGGGCATGGTGGTGGATCAGGACATCGCCAACCTGCACCGGGTCCAGCGGGGCATGCGGGCCGACCCCCGGCACCAGCTCCTCCTGGCCGACTACCAGGAGAGCCGCATCGCCCACTTCCACCGGCGGCTCAACCGCCAGCTCGGCCTGGCCTGAGCGAACCCTGCCTGCCCCCCTTTTGGGGCCGCGTGTATCCGAACGTGCTCGACGTGCTCTGTGGGTCAAGGAAGACGCCCGGGGCGAGGTACAGCGATGACCAGAAAAGGGATGCAGAGCATCGACGGATGGCGGCGGCACGTGCACCGCCTTCTGCCCGCCCTGTTGTCGGCGTGCCTGCTCGGGCTGCTGGCGTGCGTCCCGGACTCCGACACCGGTGCACACGCCGACACCGATGCCCACGCCGACGCCGACGCCGACGCCGACGCCGACGCCGACGAATCGGATGCCGTCCGTCGGGACCGGGCGATCGAGCAGATCGGACTCGAGGCCCAGGCCGAGGTGATCGAGGGCGAGGTCGCCCTCCTCGACGCTGACATCCCTGTGCTGGAGGAGGCTGTGGCCCGAGCCCGAGCAGCCGCCGACGAGGCCGAAGGAGCGCTGGCCGCGACCAGCCCGACCGACCGGCCCGCCCGGCAACAGGAGGCCGACGCCGCCCGGGCAGCCCAGGAGCAGGCTGAGCAGGCTCTGATCGACGCCACCGAGGCTAAAGCGACGAAGGAGGCCGAGCTCGAGTCGATCCAGATGCGTCTCGACGAGCTGGCCCGACAGGACGCAGCCGACCCGACGCCGCCCGACACCTCGCGCACCGATGCCGATACCGGCCCTGGCGACGCCGTCGCCGCCTCCTCGGAAGCCGATGTCGCCGAGGATTGCCCGGATCCCGCTTCGACGACCTCCACCACCTCTGCCCGCACGGACTGCGGAACCATCTTCGATCTGGCAACCCAGCTCAGGGGCTGCGGCGGCGGGCTGGGGGCGATAGGGCCCGGTCCAGAAGGCGGCGAAGGAGGGCAGAACATGCTCATGGTTCGCAGCGGCACCAACGTTCGGGGCTCGGTGGCGAGCGCTGCCGGTTGCTTGAACGGCGCCCAACCCCACAACTTCGAAGACCTGCTGAACCTGATCGAGCGGTTGAAGGGCGCCGTCCTCACGTACCCGGTCGAGGGGCAGCAGTTCGTCGTCTTCACCTTCTTCGCCGACGACCTCCCCCAGCTGGTGGACGGAGCCGAGAAGCTCGGGTACGCGGTGGACCCCAGACCCGACATCAACCTGGACCGCTACGCCGACCCCGGGCGACAGGTGTCCATTGCTGCCGAGCTGCCCGACGGTCTCACGAAGGTCACGGTCAAGGGCGCCGCTGCCGCCCGCGAGGTCGTGGAAGGCTTCGGCACGGCCGAGAAGCTGCAGTTGCCGGCGCCGGTCGTCCAGACCCTGGAACCGACCTCCATCGGTCCTGTCGCTCCCGATCAGCTTTCGCTGATCCGGCCGAGCGTGATGCGGACCCTGCCCGCCCAGTCCCTGTTCCAGGCCGGCATCAGGCCCAACTCGTTTGCCGCCAGCCAGCTTTCGGCCGGGCAGCACCAGGAGCTTGGCCTTCCCGACGCCCTCGCCTCGGTGGAGGGTCGGCCCGCCCCCGGAGGCCTGCCCGTCACCGACGGGGGCGGAACGACCACCGCCCCGGGTGTTCCCTCGACCGGCTCCGAATCGAGCATCACCGGGACGGCCTCGTCCCAAGTGACCTCGACATCGGCCACGGCTGCCACGACGACCTCCGGAGCGGGAACGGCAACGACGGCTGCTGCCACAGCCACGACGCCCGCGACGTCTTCCAGCACGGCGACCACGACGTCGGTCACATCGGCCACGGCGCCGCCGTTGTTCCTGCCGCCGATCACCTCACTGGTGCTGATCCCGTACCCTCCGACCACCCTGCGCATCCCGACGACGACGTCCATCATCCTGTCCACCACGGTTCCGCCCCGGGTCGCCACGTCGACCCCTCCGTCCGGTGGCTGACGATGACCTCTGAAGGCCTACCATCGCCAGCGGAGCGGTTGATACGGAGCGTGGTCGCCCCTGCGTCCATCACCAGCGCCGTCCTGTACTACTTCGGCTGGCTCCGGTCTCAGACCATCGCCCGGGATCTGGGGTACGACGCCACGCTCCTCGGGTTCGGGCCGCAGGACTACCTTCTCCGCTCCGTCCAGCCCGTGGCCACCCTCGCCATCATCGGCGCGACCGTCTGGTGGCTGCTTCTGCTGCTGCACCGGTCCGCCGGCGGCGTCCTGCGGAAGCAGGGCTCGGATTGGCGGTACTGGCACCTGCTGTCCTACACGATGCTGGGATTCGGGACCCTCCTCGTGGTCGACGCCCTCGACGCCGCTATCGAAGGCTTCGACCGCGCCGACTGGCGTCTGGCCCTAACCTTCGTCCAGGCGGCGGCACTGCTCGGCTACGGAGGCTGGCTCCAGCAGTTCGCAGGGAGCAAGCCCTGGTCGCGGGTGGCGGTGCCTCAGCCCCTGACGTGGATCGTGATGGGCCTGGTCGCAGCCGGCGCGTTCACCGTCACGTCGTGGTACGCCCAGACGGTCGGGCACCAACGAGCCGAGGAGAACAGGCAGATGGCGCTGGAGGGCGCCGTAGCGACGCTCACCTCGGCTGAGCCCCTCCACCTGGAGGGCGTCCCCAGCTACGCCGAAGGCGATCACTACATCACCACCGGACTCGTCCTGTTGTTCTCCGCCGACGGCCGCCACTTCCTCCTGCCCGCCGACTACGACGTCGCGACCCGGGCCAAGGTCTACACCGTCGACGCCAGCTCCGTCCGCATCGATTTCGATCGATCCATCAGCGTTCCGTGCGCCGGCTTCGACGATCTCGATCCGGGGCGCACGTATGCCCCGGGCGACGTGATCACATCCGGCGGCGTGCGCTACACGGTGGCGGCTGTTCCTCCTCCCGTTGCGGTCGGCGAGTCGAACGAGGGCCTCTCTGCGCCGGACGGGGCCGGCCAGCCCCCCGGGGCCACGGTGGAGGCAGCGGGGAACGGATTCGGCCAGGGTCTGGTGATCCATCTCCACCAGGCCTCGTTGGCACCCGGCTACGACGCGCCGTACGAGGAGTGGAGCCTCCTCTACCGTCAACGGTCGGACGGCGTCCGGGTCGAGATCAACGGGTCGGAGGCCGCGGTCGTCAGGATGACGCAGGTGCCGGCCGATCGCGCCTTCCGGCCGGCGAACCTGGCCGGCGTGGTCGGAGGCGACGACGGCCGCATACAGCTTCGACCGGGTACCGACAAGCGCCTCCATCGGGTGGCCATCGGCGGCACGGACCTGCTGCTCGACTGCAACCCGACCATCTGACCGAACCCTGTTGAGAAACGCGGCCCTACGCCGCATTTCTCGACGAAGTTCGATGGGAGTAGCGTTGCGTAACCAACATCTCTGATCCCGGGGGGGGACCATCAGTGATACGAGTACACCATCCACGTCGGCGCGCCATGGGCGCGCTGTTCAGCCTGGCCCTGCTGGCCTCCGCCTGCGGCAGCGGCGGCGAAGGCGAAAGCAGCTCCGATGAGGAGGGCCGGATCGTCGACGCCAACGCCCAGCAGGCGGCCGAGGACGCCATCCAGAACACGACCACCACCGGGGCCGCCGGGCCCAAGGCCGACGCCCCGGCCACCATCGCCTCGATCGACGACTACGAGGCGCTGTGGGCCACCCAGCGCCAGGCCGTCCTCGACGAGATCGAGGCCAACGGCTGGGGCTGGGACCAGGCGGGCCAGAAGGTCACCGGGCCCGGTTTCGAGATCGACCTGTCGAGCTGCGGCGCCGGATGGGACCCCTACGGCGGCCTGGAGGGCGGGGTGATCACGATCGGGCAGACGATCCCCGAGTCGGGTGTCGCCGCCGACTGGGGCAACGCCGGCTTCGCCGAGGGCGTCTACTACGACTACATCAACAGCCAGGGCGGCATCACCGACTCCACCGGCAAGACCTTCACCATCACGAGCGATCGGCGGGACGACGGCTACGACCCGGCCAGGACCGTGCCCCTCGTCGACGAGCTGCTCGACTCCGAGGGTTCGTTCATGATCAAGACCACGGGCTCACCCAACACCCTCAAGGTGTACGAGAAGCTCAACGCACGCTGTGTCCCGAACCCCTATGTGATCGGCGGCCACCCGGCATGGGGCGACCCTGCCAACCACCCGTGGACCTGGGGCAACATGCTGGCCTACAACACCGAGGCTGTGCTGTGGGGCGAGCTCATCACGTCCCGCCTGGCCGATCAGGACGAGATCACGGTGGCCGCGCTGATCATGCAGAACGACTTCGGCAAGGCCTACGAGGTCGGCTTCCAGAACTTCATCGCCTCCACGGACAAGAAGATCAACTTCGTGTTCGAGCGGGTCGACCCGGCGGCCGCCGTCGTCACCAGCCAGATGACCACCCTGGCGGCGGCGAACCCCGACGTGTTCATCGCCATGACCGGCGGCACCCCGTGCACCCAGGTCATCACCGAGGCGGCGAACAACGGGCTCAAGCAGTCGGCCAAGATGCTGTTCCAACCGTCGGTGTGCAAGGCGATGAGCTACGTGGGCAAGGAGGCCGTCGGCGGCGACGGCTCCTCGGCCGACGGGTGGCTCATCGTGGGCGGCGGGGTGAAGGACTTCAACGATTCCGCCCTCCTCGACGATCCGTGGGTGGCCTTCGCCCGCGATCTGCTGACCGACGCCGGCAAGTCCCCGGAGAGCTCGGGCCTGCTCAACATGGGTTTCAACCACAGTTGGCCGGTGGTCGAATCGCTGAAGATCGCAGCCGAGCTGCCGGGCGGGATCAGCCGGCCCAACTTCATGCTGGCGGCACGGGTTCTGGACATGACGAACCCCAACCTGCTCGACGGGGTCAAATACAACATGAAGGGAACCGAGGACCCCTACCCCACCGAGGGATCCGACATCTCCCAGTTCGACGCGGCCAATCAGAGCTGGGTGGTCGACGCCTCGATCGGGATCGTCGAGCTGTCGGGCAAATCGGCCCCCTGCCACTGGGATCTCAGCATCGGCAGCTGCACCTGAGGCCTGCAACAACAAGGCCTGCAACTACAACATGTCGACCGGGCTCGGAGACTGGCCGAGGGCCATGCGGCCGGCCAGCTCCGTGACCCGGTCCCAGTCGAACACCACGTGGCCCTTGAGCATGGCCAGGTCGCGCTCGATGCGCTGGAACGGCTCGTGGTCGAAGTACCGGCTGGCGCCGGCACCCACACCGCACACCTCCACCGCCTCCCGGGCCAGCTTCACGGCGTGGGCGGCGGCCAGGCGGAACCGGGCCCGCTCGGGCCGGGCGATCGACCCGCCGGCGTCGTAGACCGAGCACAGGTCGTCGATGGCGGCCGACCACACCGCCCGGGCCGCCCCCACGGTGGCCAGGGCCTCCCCCAGGCGGGCCTGGCTGGTGGCCTGCTCGCCCTGGGGCTGGCCCGGGGTGTGGGGCAGCAGGCGGGTGGCCACCAGGTCGCGGAAGCCGGCCACCGCCGCCTCGGCCCCGCCCACGGCGGTGGCCGCCGCGTACAGGGTGAGCACCGACGACATCGGGTAGCGAAGGAACGGCACGTCGGGCCGCAGCCGGGCCCCGGCGGTGTCTTCCCCCCGCAGGTCGTCCACGCTCATCGTGTGGGCGTCGGGCACGAACAGCCCGTCGGCGGCCACGTCGTGGCTGCCGGTGGCCCGCATGCCCGACACGTGCCACACGTCGATCACCTCCACGTCACCCGCCGGGGCCAGCAGCACCCGGGGCCTGGGCGGTGTGCCCTCGGGGGCGTCGGCGGCCGGGGGCACGAACGCCATCACCGACACCCAGTCGCTGTGGAGGATGCCGGTGGCCCACTGCCAGCGCCCGGTGAGGCGGTACCCGCCCTCCACCGGCACCGCCTCACCGCCGGGAGCCAGCGGGGTGGCCATGCGGATCCAGGGCCGGTCGCCCAGCACCGCCGCCTGCACGCTGGCGTCGGCCCGGTACACGAACCAGTTGTGCAGGGTCAGGAACGAGACCGTCCACGCCGTCGACATGCAGCCCTGGGCCAGGGTGCGTGTCATCTCGCACAGGGTGCGCAGGCCCAGCCCGAACCCGCCCCGGTCGGGTGGCACCACCAGGTTCCAGATTCCGGCGGCGTCGCAGTCGGCGACGGTTGCGTCGGGCAGGCGCCGTAGCTGCTCGGCCTCGGCCGCCCGAACCGCCAGGCGGGGCACCATCGAGTGGGCCCAGCCCACCACCTCGTCGTGGCTCATGCGGGCCACACCGGCCCCGGTCAGGTCAGTGGACATCACACGATGCTCGCCCATCCCACCGGGCGGCGCCAGCGGAACCGGGCGTCAGGGTTGCCCGAAGATCCAGCGTTGGGCCTCGATCTCGACGAGGGCGATCTCGCCGACGTCGTCGTCGACGCCGACGGTGATGTCCCAGCCGTACTTGCGGGCGAAACCGGCAACCACCCCCGGCGGGAACGGCGGGGCCAGGACCCGGGCCGGGCCCTCCGCCACCCGGGGGTCGGAGCCGCTCTCCAGCGACACCACCGCCCACGGCGTGGACGCCAGGTTGCGCACCTTCACGCTCGCCGCCCCGGTGGCGATCCAGAACCGCCCTCCGTCGTACACGAACCAGATCGGCACGAGGTGGGGCCGGCCGTCGGTCCGCGTGGTGGCCAGCCAGACGTTGCTGGCGGCGTCTATGTCAGCCTGATCGGGCTCAGACAGCGAGCAGGTCCCGGGCGCCGGTGTCGGACGAGGGGTGCCGGAGCTTGGACATGGCCCGGGCCTCGATCTGGCGGATCCGCTCCCGGGTGAGGTTGAAGTACTCCCCCACCTCTTCCAGGGTGCGGGGCTCGCCCCGATCCAGCCCGAAGCGCAGCTTCAGGATCTCCCGCTCCCGCTCGTCGAGCGGGGCCAGCAGCCTGGAGATCTCCTCCGGCAGCAGGGCGGTGGCGGCCACCTCGAACGGCGAGTCGGCCGAGCGGTCCTCCACCACGTCGCCCAGCTCGGCGTCGCCGTCTTCCCGCAGGGGCTCCGACAGCGACAGCGGCTCGGCGGCGAAGCGCAGGGCCTCGGTCACCTTGTCTTCCGGCATCTCGACCTCGGCCGCCAGCTCGCTCAGCGTGGCCGGACGGCCGTACTTGAGCTCGAGGCGCGCCCGGGCCTTCTGCAGGCGGGCCAGGGTGTCCCCGGCGTGGACCGGGAGACGGATGGTGCGACCGGTGTTGGCGATGCCCCGGGTGATGGCCTGACGGATCCACCACGTGGCGTAGGTCGAGAACTTGAAGCCCTTGCGCCAGTCGAACTTCTCGACGGCGTGCATCAGGCCCAGGTTGCCTTCCTGGATCAGGTCCAACAACGGAAGGCCCGAAGCCTGGTACTTTTTGGCGATCGACACCACCAGCCGCAGGTTCGACTGCACGAACGTCCGCTCGGCGTCACGGCCCTTGCGGGCGATCCGCCGCAGCTCGCGCTTGCGGGTGGGAGAGAGGTCGGCGTCGGCTTCGAGCTCCTCCGCCGCTTCCTTGCCTTTCTCGATGGCCTGGGCCAGCCGGACTTCGTCTTCCTTCGTGAGCAGCGGGTATTGACCGATGTCGGTGAGGTAAAGCCTGACGAGGTCTTCCTCGTCTCGCTCGACGCGTTCCTTGGCCAAGGAATCCAACCTCTCGTCTTACGGCGAGGCCGATTGCCCCGTCGAGGCACCTGCTGGCTCTCCCGGAGGCTAGCCAACCCGCTGCCATGTTGTGCTGTACAAGTGTACCGGGGTGGTTCTGGCTACCGCCATGGCACCTCGGACCGCTACTTGCAACTACGGCACTGTAGTTTCGGTGAGGCGGCTCCCCGACTTGAGCCCTGGAGAAGGCTGGATGTCGGGTGTTGTACACCCTACCCCTAAAGAGTGGTTCCTGCCTATACCGGCTCAGCTGTCCTCACCCAGCTCGAACGAGCCGATCGAATCGGGGCCGACCACCCCGCCGGCCGCCACCATCAGCTTGGTCAGCTCGGCCTGGCGCACGGCGGCCCGGTCCACGTCATCTGCGGTGGTGATCAGAGACTGGAGGATCATCTCGCCCTCCCGCCACTCCTCCATGTCGTCGCGCAGGCACAGCTCGAGGGCCCGGATGGTGGGGGCGTCGGTGATCTGGTTGGTGTTGTTGCGGTGGTAGGTGTACGCCCCGATCAGGTGGGGCAGCAGCACCCGGTACAGGCCCACCAGCTTCTCGATGGACTCCCCAGGGGCGTAGGGGTCGCCCATGGCGGCCACGAACGCCTCCATCTCCGGGTTCGGGGGCCGGGTGAGCCGCTCGGGGTTCATGTCCCGCAGCTCGGGCAGCCGCTTGTGCCACAGCTCGGCGTGGAAGGCGTGGTGGTAGCAGTGGGTGCCGAGCCGGAGCTTGATGTCGGGCTCGGGCACGGCCGCCACCCACCCGCCCATCAGCTCGAAGATCCGCATCTCGATCCACTTGTAGTGCCCCACCCGGCTCGCCGTCTCCTCCACCGTGAACGCGCTGGGGAGGTCGCGGCGGTCCCAGGGGGCCAACGCCGCACGGGGCGAGCTGGGGTCTGACATCGGAGCGACGATAGCCGAGCGCTCCCAGGCGCCGGCAACCGTCAGGTCGTGCAGGGGCTGACGCTGCCTAGTTGCCGTTCACCGACCAGTGCCAAGGTTCGGAGGGCAGGTTGTAGAAGCCGTACTTCTGGGCGTGGGCGGCCAGCCACTGGTAGCCGGCGCTCGACCGGCTGCCGATGATGCCGCCGTTGTAGGTGAAGTCGATGGCCAGGCCCTGCTCGTGCATGGACTGGCCGGGCCGGGCCGTGGGCGGGCGGCACTGGGATGCCGGCATCTGGTAGATGGCGTACTGGCTGGAGCCGCAGTGGGCCTTGCGCAGGGCGATCTGGTTCTGCGAGTTGCGGTAGCCGCCGCCCCCGAAGCGGATCCCGTCGGCCTCTGCCGCCGCCAGCATCTGCTCGAGGTTGGTGGCGATGCTCTTGTGCACCCAGAACGTCCGCACCTGCACGATGTCGGCCGCCGACGGGAACCCGACCGTCCCCCTGGACGGGGCCGGGTTGCGCTTGCGGGCCGCCGCCTGACGGGCCAACTCGGCGTTGGTGGCCACGATCTTGTCGGACAGGGTCTTGTCCAGCTCGGACAGGGCGGCCGCCTCGGCCAGCTCGCGCTCCAGGCGCGCCTCGGCGGCGTCGAGCATGTCCTGGTGCTCGTCCTGGCGGGCCTGGAGCTCGGCCAACTCGGCGTCGAGCTGGGTCTTCAGGTCCGCCGCCTCCTGCTGGGCGGCGCCGGCCTCGGCCTGTTCGATCTGCAGGTCCTCCTTGGCCGTGCGGAGCTGGTCGGCCACGCTCACCCCGCTCTCGGTGACGGCCTCGGTGAGCGACTGCATCCGCACGGCCTTGTTGGGGTCCACCCCTTCGAAGATGGGCGAGCGGGCGTCGTCACGGGTGACGAAGGAGTTGATCGCCGTCTCCTGCAGCCTGCCCTCCAGGTCTGCGATCAGGGATGACTGCGAGAGCACAGCCTCCACCGCGGCGTCGTGCCGGGCCTCGGCCGCCTTGAGCTGCTGGGTGGCGTCGGCCACCTTGGCCGCCTGCTCGTTCACCGACGCGTTGAGCACCTCGAGGGCTTCGTTCAGGTCACCGGCCTCCGCCGTGGTGGCGTCGACCTCGGCCGCCTTCTGCTTCTTCTGCTCCTGCACCTGCTGCTGCTGCTCCCGCAGCTTCTCCAGCTCCTGCTTCAGGTCGGCCGAGCTGGGCTGGGTGGAGGTGGCGATCACGAGGAGCGCCAGACACGCGCCGACAAGACGGAGGCGGCTGCGGGATTTCAGGCACTCAAAAAGACGCATGGTTCACCGGCCACCCGCCAGGCCGCTCATGATAGCCAGCGAGGAGGTCCAGTGGTGGATGGGTATGGGGGCTGGCTTCGCTAGCCCCGGTACCTGTTCGTGATCGGGACGCGGCGGTCGCGGCCGAACGCCTTGGGGGAGATGCGGATGCCGGGCGGGTTCTGGCGCCGCTTGTACTCGGCCACGTCGACCAGGCGGACGATCCGGTCCACCACCGCCGGGTCGTGGCCGGCGGCGATCAGGTCGGACCGGGTGAGGTCGCCTTCCACGTAGCCCTCGAGGATCGGGTCGAGCGTCTCGTAGGGCGGGAGGCTCTGGTCGTCGCGCTGGTCCGGGCGCAGCTCGGCCGACGGGGGCTTGGTGATCACCCCCTCGGGGATCACGGCCCGACCGGCGTGGTCGTTCTTCCACCGGCACAGGTCGTAGATCAGCACCTTGGGCACGTCCTTCACCACGGCGAACCCGCCGGCGGTGTCGCCGTAGAGCGTGGAGTAGCCCACAGACGTCTCCGACTTGTTGCCCGTGGTGAGGATGAGCCAGCCCAGCTTGTTCGACAGCGCCATCATCAGCACGCCCCGGATGCGGCTCTGGAGGTTCTCCTCGGTGACGTCGGGGGCGAGGCCCTCGAAGCTGGGCTCCAGCATGTCGAGCAAGGCGGCGTGGGCCGCTTCGATCGGGATCAGGCGATGCTCCATCCCCAGGTTGCGGCACAGGGCCTCGGCGTCGGAGATCGAGTGCTCAGACGAGAAGCGCGACGGCATCAGCACCCCGTGGACCCGGCTCGGCCCGAGGGCATCCACGGCGATGGCGGCCACGATCGAGGAGTCGATCCCGCCCGACACGGCCACCCCCACGTCGGTGAAGCCGTTCTTGGTCACGTAGTCCCGGGTGCCCAACACCAGGGCCTTCCAGATCTGCTCCAGCTCGTCGGGAATGGGCACCGCGGGCGGGATCAGGGGTGCGCCACTGGCCCCGCCCTCCAGCTCCGGCCGCTCCTTGTCCTCGGCGGAGGTGGCGTCGCCCGGACCACCGGGGTCGAGGTCGATGACGGGGAGGGCGGCCAGGGGCTCGAACTGGCCCCGGGGATCGAGCCGGCGCTTGCGGTACAGGGCGGGCACGTCGATGTCGCACACCATCAGGTGCTCGTCGAACAGCGGGGCCCGGGTGACCACGTGGCCGTGGGCGTCGACGATGACCGAGCCGCCATCGAACACCAGCTCGTCCTGGCCGCCGACCTGGTTCACGTACACCAGGTGCACCGAGGCGTCGGCGGCCCGGGTGCTGAGCATCGTCTCCCGGTCGAACTGCTTGCCGGCGTGGAAGGGGCTGCCGTTGAGGTTGAGCACCACCTCGGCCCCGCCCCGGCCGAGCTCGGCGATGGGGCCGGTGGGGCTCCAGGCGTCCTCGCAGATCGACAGGCCGATCTTCACGCCCTTCAGCTCCACCAGCCGCAGCGGCTCCTGGCCCCGGGAGAAGTAGCGCTGCTCGTCGAACACGGCGTAGTTGGGCAGGAGCCGCTTGTGGTACCGCAGCACCACCCGCCCCCGGTGGCACAGGGCGGCCCCGTTGAACAGGTCACGGTCGAGATCGACGAAGCCGACGGCCACGGCGCACTCGCCGGCCCGGGCGGCGATGGCGTCGAGCACGTCGAGGTTGTCCTCCACGAACCGGGGCTTGAGCACCAGGTCCTCGGGCGGGTAGCCGGTGACGGACAGCTCGGGGAACACGGCCACGTCGGCCCCGGCCGCCTCGGCCCGCTCGAGGAACCGGATCATGGCCGCCAGGTTGCCGTCGAGGTCGCCGACGGTGGGGTTGAACTGGCAGCAGGCCACCCGAAGTCGTCTCACCCCGCCGAGTGTACGCATCGGGAGCGGAGGGGCCAGAAGGCGAGAGGCGGGCCGCCCGCGCCCCGACGGCACAGCGCGCCGCGCCCCGACGGCACAGCGCGCCGCAGCCCCGGGGCGAGGGGTACGCCGGGGCTGCGGGAGCGCTGTGTTTGGGGAACCAGCGCTGTCGATCGGGTCCGCCGCCGGAGAGGGGGGAGAGCGGTTGGGACCCGATCGAGATGTCGGACTGCGGGATCAGGCCTGGAAGCTCGACTGCTGCGTCTCTCCCTCGCTGGAGCCGCTCTGGCCGTCGCCGGAGCCGGAGCCGTCGTCGCCATGATGATGGCCGCCGCCCCAGCCACCGCCCCAGCCGTGTCCCTTGCCGCCCCAGCCACCGCGGCCGAGGTCGGCGACCGTGCCGTTGACCAGGTCGTCGATCCGGGCGTCGAGGCCGGCCTTCAGCTCGTCGGCCCGGGCCTGGTCGATCCGGCCGTCGGCCAGAGCCTGGTCGATTCGCTCGATGGCCTCGGCCTCGAGTGCGCTGGTGAGCTCATCGGCGCTCACGCCCTGGGCCGCCGCCGCCTCGGCGATCGTCTTGCCCTCCATCACATCGGTGCGGAGCTGGTTCAGGTCGAGGCCGAGCGAACTGGCCAGGCTGCGCAGCTCGCCGCCGCGGCCGAGGCCCGGCCCGCCGTGGTCGTGGTCGTGGTCGTGGTCGTGGTCGCCGGGGGTCATGCCCCAGCCCTTGCCCCAACGGCCCGCCCAATCGCCCCAGCCCTTGTCGATCATCGAGGCCACGGCGTCGCGAGCCTCGGCCAGCCGGGTGTCGGCCTCGGCCTGGGTGAGGTCGCCGTCGGCCACCTTGTCGGCCAGGTGGTCGGCCAGGTGCTGGGTCAGCGTGTCGACCACGGTGTCGCGGCTCACGCCCTGGGCGTCGGCGATCTCGCCCAGGCTCTTGCCCTCGGCCAGCTGGCCCCACAGCTCCTCGCTGGTGAGGCCGAGCATGGTGGCCAGCTCGTCGTTGGCTCCCCAGAAGCCGTGGTGGCCGCCCGGGCCGTGGTGGTCGCCCTTGCCGCGGCCCTTGTCGGTCCCGCCGCCGGCGGCATCGGTGCCGGGGGTCGAGCCGTCGGTGCCGGGGGCCTGGGTGGTCGGTGAGGAGCCGCCGCCCTCGGCGGTCGATGTGCCCGAGCCACCCTCCTGGGCACCGGCCAGACCGATCGGGCTGAACAGGGCGCCGAGGGTCACGCCGCCGGCGAGCACGCCGGCCACCACCAGGTAGCGCTTCGTCCTGGACGTGGTGACACGGCCGGTCACCGTTGCGGGGTCTTGGCCGGGAAGCTGGTCGTAGGGATCCATGAAGGTGGCGACTCCGCTGATGGGGGGCTTGTGCTCCCACCCAACCACAGGGCGGGAAAAGCTGGTGTAAAGATCCCGGACGCGGCTCGGGGAGGCCGGCCCGGCAGGCCAGCCTCCCCGATCACGGTTCGCTGTTCAATGGGCCGCGCGGCCCGTTGTGCTTTCCGGTGGGTGGGGCCCCACCGGCCGATGGGGGAGGCGCGAAGCGCCGGCGGGGGCGCGAGCCCCCGAACGGCTACGCCAGGACCGCGCACACCGTGTTGGTCATCAGGGCAGCCACGGCGTAGGGATCGGCGTTGGCGTTGGGCCGCCGGTCCTCGATGTAGCCCTTCTGGTCGCGGGCCACCTGCCACGGGATGCGGATGGAGGCGCCGCGGTCGGACACGCCGTAGCTGAACTGATCGTGCCGCTGGGTCTCGTGGGCGCCGGTGAGGCGGTCCTCGATCCCGTGGCCGTAGGCGGCGATGTGCTCCTCGGGCTTGCCGGGAGCGCCCAGGGCCTCGCAGGCGGCGATGATGGCGTCGTAGCTCTCACGCATCTTCTGGGTGGAGAAGTTGGTGTGCATGCCGGCGCCGTTCCAGTCGCCCTTCATGGGCTTGGCGTCGAGCGACATCTCCACGTTGTACTTCTCGCCGATGCGGAACAGCAGGTAGCGGGCCACCCACATGTGGTCGCCCACGGTCACCGTGTCGACCGGGCCGATCTGGAACTCCCACTGGCCCGGCATCACCTCGGCGTTGGTGCCGGAGATGGCGAGGCCGGCCTTGATGCACAGGGTGGTGTGCTCCTCCACCAGGTCGCGGCCGGCGATCTTCACCGCGCCGACGCCGCAGTAGTACGGGCCCTGGGGGCCGGGGTAGCCGTGGGACGGGAAGCCGTAGGGCCAGCTGCTGACCGGATCGAGCATGGTGTATTCCTGCTCCATGCCGAACAGGGGACCCTGGTCGCCGTACTTCTCCATGGCGGCCACGGCCAGCGCCCGGGTGTTGGTGGGATGGGGCGACAGATCCTTGGTGAGCAGGCACTCGCACATGACGAGGATGTCGTCGCCGCCCCGGATGGGGTCGGGGCACTGGAACACCGGCTGCAGCACCACGTCGGAGTTGTCGCCACTGGCCTGGTTGGTGCTGGAGCCGTCGAAGCCCCAGATGCCGGGCTTCTCGCCGTCGGCCAAGATCTTGGTCTTCGACCGGATCTCGGCGGTTGGGACCGTACCGTCGATCCACATGTACTCGGCCCTGTATGTCACGCTGTGATCTCCAAATCCTTCGTGAACCCGAACATGCCCTCGGAAGGGGGCTGGAACAGCCGCACCCCGCGACGCCGCTGTCGAACCGACGATGCCGTGGCGGCGCCGTCCGGCCGGGGGGTGGCCACGGCTTCACTTAACCGCCACCGCGCCTCGAGTGGCAATGGCTGGCGTGTTAACGCAATGTGAATCAATGTCGCCCGGCCTGGGCCCCGATCAGGAAGGCTGTTACTACTCGAATGGTGGAACGTCGGCAGGAATACGTGCTCCGAGCGGTGGAGGAACGCAACGTCAAGCTGGTGCGCCTCTGGTTCACCGATGTCCTGGGGCAGCTGAAATCTGTCGCTATTTCTCCAGTGGAGCTCGAGACCGCCCTCGAGGAGGGGGTGCACTTCGACGGATCGGCCATCGACGGCTTCAGCCGGGTCCAGGAGTCAGACGTCCTGGCCGTGCCCGACCCCACCACCTTCGAGCTCCTGCCGTGGGCCGAGGGCGGCAACACGGCCCGCATGTTCTGCGACATCTTCAGCCAGGAGGGCGAGCCGTTCGAGGGCGACCCCCGCCAGGTGCTGCGCCGCAACCTGGAGGCGGCCCATCAGACGGGCTACTCGTTCTTCGTGGCCCCCGAGATGGAGTTCTTCTACTTCGCCGACGGCGATCCCACCCACACCCCGAAGTTGTTGGACTCCGGCTCCTACTTCGACCTGACCACGAGCGACGTGGCCTCCGACCTGCGCCGGGAGACGATCTCGGTGCTGGAGACCATGGGCATCCCGGTGGAGTACTCGTTCCACGAGGACTCGCCGTCCCAGCACGAGATCGACCTGCGCTACACCGACGCCATGTCGATGGCGGACCAGATCATGACCTTCCGCCTCGTGGTGCGGGAGCTGGCGCTGGAGCGGGGCCGCTTCGCCTCGTTCATGCCCAAGCCGCTGGAGGGGGTGCAGGGCTCGGGCATGCACCTGCACCTGTCGCTGTTCGACAAGGACTCCAACGCCTTCCACGACCCCGAGGCCGAGTTCGCCCTGTCGCCGGTGGCCCGCCAGTTCATGGCCGGCCTGCTCGTCCACGCCCGGGAGATCACGGCGGTCACCAACCAGCTGGTGAACTCCTACAAGCGGCTGGTGGTGGGCTTCGAGGCCCCGGTGTGGGTCACCTGGGCCCAGAACAACCGCTCGGCCCTCATCCGGGTGCCGGTGACCAAGGCCGACAAGCCGTCGTCGACCCGGATCGAGTACCGCTCACCCGACCCGGCCTGCAACCCCTACCTGGCCTTCTCCGTGATCCTGGCCGCCGGCATGGAGGGCATCCGCCAGGGCTACGACCTCCCGCCCCAGACGACCCGCAACATCTTCGAGCTGACGGCCGAGGAGATGGCCGACCTGGGGGTGGACCCCCTGCCCCAGAGCCTGGCCGAGGCGCTCGAGGTGATGGAGCAGTCCAAGCTGGTCCACGACGCCCTGGGCGGCCACATCTTCGAATGGTTCCTGCGCAACAAGCGCAGCGAGTGGCGGGCCTACAAGTCTCACGTCAGCCAATGGGAACTGGAGCGCTACCTTCCGTCCTGGTAGGACGGCAGCGGTAGGGTGCGGCAACTCGGGGACGACGATGGACAGCAACGAGACTTTCCTGGTTTTTCCGGATCCGGCGCCGCCGGACCTGGTCCGCTGCCTCGACCTGGGCGGCTACCGGTGGAAGACGGCGGCGGGGGCCGAGGCGGTCCGCAACGGCACCGAGAACGGTGATACCTGGACCGGCGCCATCGTGGCCGCCGACACCCAGCCCGAGGCGGCGTGGGCCCTGTGCCGGGAGTTGCGCCGGGGCGATGTGGCCACCGAGCCCCTGCTGGTGCTGATCTCGGGGGCTCAGCTCGACGAGCTGACCTCGGCCGACGACCTGTTCGACGACTTCATCATCACCCCGTTCCATCCCCGCGAGCTGGAGGCCCGCCTCAAGCACCTCCTGTGGCGGGCCGGCCGGGGGGCGCGTCCCGAGGTGGTGAACTACGGGCCGATCGAGCTCAACCTGGAGACGTACCAGGCCATGATCGACGGTCGCCCGCTCGACCTCACCTACATGGAATACGAGCTCCTTCGCTTCCTCACCGCCAACCCGGGCCGGGTGTTCACCCGTGAGACGCTGCTGAACCGGGTATGGGGTTACGAGTACTACGGCGGGGCCCGCACGGTGGACGTCCACGTGCGGCGCCTGCGGGCCAAGCTGGGCGAGGAGCACGCCAACCTGATCCAGACCGTGCGCTCCGTCGGCTACAAGCTGGGCCAGAGCCGCTGGAAGGAATAGGCGGCTCGGCCCCGCCGGTCAACGGCCCAGGGTCCGGGCCAGCTGGCAGGCCAGCTCCATCACCTGCTCATGGCTGTATTCGCCCGAGCCGAGCCGGAACCCGGGCGGGTGCACGGTTCTGGTGCCGGGAAGGACCTTGGCGGCGAC
>Ga0268299_1001952_pt1 | contig 28871 bp, 24 predicted proteins | sample NOBtaG_FD_193484 | JGI IMG/M metagenome (GOLD analysis project Ga0268299, IMG submission 193484) | Activated sludge microbial communities from bioreactor in Nijmegen, Gelderland, Netherland - NOB reactor | ecosystem: Engineered > Bioreactor > Aerobic > Activated sludge | place: Netherlands...
CGCTCGTCACCACCGAAGGGATCGCCTGGTGCCGCGCGTGCCACGAGCGGCGAGCCCGCGCGTCCGCGGACCGAGCCGCCGAAGCGTTTGCCAGGGACCCCGAGGCCTTCCTCGGCCCCGTCCCCGACCAGCCGCGAAAGAAGCCCTGGTGGCGGTTCTGGTGAGGCCGCGCGCGTGTCGATCTGGGGCTGGCCCGTCGTTTTCATGGCACCGTCACCACCGGTCGCGGGCGACGTCCTTGATGTTGGTAGGGAAGTCCTCCTGGGCATCGACTCCGCCTGCTCCGCTCGGCTGGCCGGTGCCGAACAACGTGCCGAACCCGCCACCTGGCGGGGGCGAACTGCCCGCCGTCCCGCCGAGATTGCTTGCAGCGACCCCGCCCGTCCCGGACCGGAACTGACCCGGGCCGCGCCGACCCGGCCCCGTAAAACTCGAAGGCCCTGCCGCCGGCCCTCCCGCGCTCAGCCGCGCGGGACGAGGACCGGCGGCGGGGTGACGTCGTCCGCGGGGCGCTTGCCGGCGTCGGCCCGGCCGCTCCCGGCCAGGCGGCTGACGCACCGGACGGCCATGTCGGCGTCGCAGACGATCTGACAACTGAGCCGCACCCCGGTCAGCCCCTTGGCCCGGAGGACCTGCTTCTCCGCCTCGGTCATCTGGTCCGGCTCGCCGGCGAGGAACTCGACCCGGCACGTCGTGCAGCGGGCGTTCCCGCCGCAGGCGTGGAGCTGGTCGACCCCGGCCTCGTCGACGAGCGCGAGGACGAGGCGCTTCCCGGCCGGGACCTCGAACTGGCCGACCCCTTCGACCGTCAGCAGCGGCATGGCTCCCCCTCCGTCGTCGCGGGCGATGACCACGCCATCCTACCGCCCGGCGGCCTCGGCGGGAACGGGCCGCTACCGACCTTGTCGGAACGCACCCCGGCCGTGGTAGGCTGGCCGGTATCCCAGCCGGCACCAACCCGGAGCCGCACCTTGACGCCACAACCGAACCCGACCGCTCCCCCCGTCCGGACGATCGTGCTGAGCGACGCCACGTTCCGCTGCCCGTACGCCGACCTGCTCCGGCCGCTCGACGACGTGCAGCTCGCCGCCCTGCGCGACAGCATCGCCGCCGGCGGCGTCCGCGACCACGTCCTGCTCGACCTGGAGATGAACGTCCTGGACGGGCTCGCCCGGCTCGGCGTCGCCGCCGACCTGGGGCTCGGCCTCGACGACGTCCCGGTCCTGTTCGTCGAGGACCTGGCCCGGCCGCCGCACCTCGACTGCGCGGTCGGCGCGGTCACGGCCGACCCGCCGGACGGGGCCCTCGTCGAGATCGTCGACCTGCCGCCCCTCGTCCCGGCCGACGTCGCGCGCGCGGTCGTCCTGGAGGCGAACCTGCCGGAGCGCCGCCTCGCCGGGGCGACGAACGCAGCGGCCCAGGCGGCGCGCCACCTGCTGCGGCTCGCCCGCCGCTGCCGGGTCGCAGCCGCGAAGCGGGCCGGCTGCAGCCTGGCCGTCATCGCCAAGCGCGAGCGGGTCAGCGTCGCCCAGATCCGGCGCGACCTCGCCGCCGCGCCGCGGGCCGTCCTCGCGCTCCGCAGGCCGGCGCGGCCCCGACCGGGCGACCAGGCCGCCGCGGCCGGGTGAGTCCGGCCCGGCCCGGTCGCCGAACTACTTACGGACCGGACAGGCCACGGACCAGACCGCCTTCGGACTGGACCGGCTCCAGACCGGGCCGTGTTGATTCCTTTGCCGGAACTTTGCTAAAAGGGAGAAACCGCGCCGGGAACCTGGCGCGGGCGTCGAGTGATTCGAAGCTGGGGACGCGGCCTTTGCTTGCAGGCCACGACCGCGCCCCCGAGGGGCAGCCCGCCGGGCCGTGTCACCGGTCCGTCGGGCCACCGCCGTCCTTTTACCTGACGGCCGGGGGTCGAGTCAACCCCGGCCGGCGCGCCGGGGGGCGCGCCGCAGGGGGACGTCGGCCTCTCCTGTACCAGGGAGGGTCGAGCCATGTCCGCGTCCGCCACGTCTGAAGTCCGCCCTGCCCCGCCACTGACGCCGGCCCGCCGCCGGCTGATCGACCTGGTCCGCCGGCTCGGCTACGGCCGGGTCGAGCACCTCCACGTCCGCGACGGCGAGCCGGTCTTTACCCCGCCGCCGCGCGTCGTCCGTACCGTCCGGCTCGGCCGACGCCCCGACCGCGTGCATGGCGACGAGCCGACGCTCAAGCAGCAGCACCACGAGCTCCTCCGCCTCCTGGCCGAGGTCGGCGACGGCGTCGTCGCGCGGGTGGAGGTCGCCGACGGCCTGCCGGTCCTCGTCGAGGTGGAAGTCACACAGGCCTGATCGGACAGGTCAACGACGACCGGCGGCCCGGTCGCGGCGGACGTCCGTGCGCCTATACGGGCTGCACCTCGCTCACGAGCCTGCGCCTGTTCCGGCAAGGAGGCCGGATGATGAACGAACACGATGAACAACTGCTCGACCCGGATGTACTCGACCTGGTCCGCGCGGCCGCGGCCAAGCTGGCGAGGTCGGCGAGGTTCCATCGCCAAGACGTCAGCGACCTGGAGCAGACGCTGCTCCTCAAGCTGCTGGAGGCGGTGCCGTGCTACGACGCGGCGCGGGCCGACTGGCTCCCGTTCGCTTCGACGGTGGTGGCGTCGAAGGCGCGCAACCTGTACCGCGACGCCGGTGCCGCCCGCCGGGCCGGTCGGCCGGTCTCCTTGTCGATGTTGAACAGCGAGGCCGACGGCATCGACGAGCTGGCCGTCGTCGGTGAACAGGCTCACGCTGACCTGGCGTTGGACGTCGCCACCAGGTTGGGGTCGGCGTCGCCGGAACTGCGCGCCGTCGCCGAGATGTTCAAACAATCCCACACCCGAGTTAACACCGCTATGGCGTTGGGCATCAGCGCGGAAGTGCTGCGTCGCCGGGTGCGTTGCTTGCAGACACTCCTGGACGACCTGGAACCAATCGATTTCCAAAATCCGCCGACGTCGTGAACGCCGTCCGGGTAGTTCACTGATAGGGGCACGTTCCCACGGATGGACCGCGGGCGTGACGCAGGATGCGCCCCGCCACTTTTGCCGCCCACCCCGCGACCCCGGCATACTGGCGACCGCAGCGATGTCCAGGACCAGTCACGAACAGGGAGAGCCGAGCATGACGACCGACCTTCTCGACCCGGCCGTGGCCGACCCGGCCCCGGTCCGGCCGCGCTACGCCCGCCTGGCCGGCGCGTCGACCTACAGCGGCCTGTCGTTTTCGACCTTGCGGCGAATGCTGCTCGACGGGCGGCTGACCGCCCACCGGCCGCGCGGCGTCGACGTGATCTTGATCGACCTGCGCCAGCTTGACGAGTTGATCCAACCGGTGACGTGACCCCGACGAGTGGCCCAACTTCACGCCCTCGGGTCGCTGTCCCGGGGCGGCCGGCTCGGAGGAGTTCTCCGGATCGGGATTGCCAGACGTTCCGCGCGTGCCCTGGGCGACAGCGAGCCCGGCACCGAGGTGACGGACCGATGAGTGTGAACAAAGACAACACGAATCAGAACGAGCCCGACAAGGGCCCCGGCCGGAACAAGCCGAAGCGGCCGCGGCTGGCCGACCTGCTCGGCGACCGGGGCAAGGACGACCTCGCCAACGCCTGGGCCGTGACGCCGGCCGCCCCGGCGTTCGCCGTCCTGCCGCGCGGGCGCTACCTGCTCGAGGCCGTCGCGGCGAAGCTCGAGCTGAGCCGGAACCGGAACCCGGCGTACTCGGTCCGGTTCCGGGTCGTCGCCCCCGGGACGCCGCACCACGGCCAGCTGGTGTTCCACCGGTTCTGGCTCACCGACGCCGCCTTGTCGATGTCGAAGGCCGGCCTGGAGGCCCTGGGGATCCTCCGCCCGGACCAGATGGAGGAACCCCTGCCGCGCGGGCTGCGCGTCGAGGCGGACGTCGCCTTGCACACCCGCGACGACGGCACCGAGTACAACGAGGTGCGCAACTTCAAGCCGGCCGAGCCGGCCCCGGCCGACCCGTTCGCGCCGGACGCCGCCACGGCGCGGAAGCTCGCCCAAGGGGACGAGAACGTCGCCGTGGCGACCCCGGCGACGGATCCGCAACCGGCAGAGCAACCGGACGCGGCACGCCCGGTGCCGGCCGCGGCTGAGACGACCGCGGCCGACCTCCCCCAGGAGGAGCCGGTCGTCGAACCGCCGGCGCGCAAGCGCCGCGCCCGCAAGCCGGCCGACGGCCCGTCGCTCTACCCCGAGGACGGCCCGGCCGACGACGGGCCGTATCAGGGCGAGCGGCCGTGACCGGCAACATGCCGCTCGGGTTTCGCATCGTCGGCCCGCTCGACGGCGCGCGGGCCGTCATCGACGTCGACCGGGCCCTCGCCGCCTACGCGGCGTGCGACCCGGCCGCCGACATCGGCGGCGAGGCCTACGTCTCGGCGTTCCGGTTCGGGGGCGACTTCGCCGCCCACGTCGCCGAGGCCGGCGGCACGGCCGGGTTCGCCGGGGCGTGCTACTCGCCGTGGGCGTGGTGCGACCTCGACGGCGACCCGGCCGACCTCGGCCCGGTCCGCGACGCGGCGCGCCGCCTCGTCGCCGTCGCGGCGGAGCGCTACGCCCTCGACGACGACGACGTCCTGATCTCCTTCACCGGCCAGAAGGGGTTCTGCGTCGGCCTGCCGGTCCCGGCGACCGCGTCGCCGTCGCCGACGTTCCACCGCGTCGCCCGGGCGTTCGCCGAGGCGCTCGCCGACCGGGCCCGGGTGAAGGTCGACCCGCTCATGTTCACGAAGGTCCAGCCGCTACGGGCCCCGAACAGCCGCCACCCGCGCAGCGGCCGGTTCAAGGTCCGCCTCACCGCCGACGAGCTGGCCCACCTGTCGCTGGGCCGGCTGCTCCAGCTGGCGGAAGGCCCGCGGCCGTTCGAGTGGTACGACCGGACGACGTCTCACGCCCAGGCGGCCGCCGACTGGGACGCGGCCCTGCGCCAGGTGGGACGGTCGGCCGCCGTCCGGACGGCGGCGTATCCGGCCGGCCGCCGGCCGCGGCTGAACCGGCGGACGCTCGCGTTCCTGCGCGACGGGGCGGGCGAAGGGGACCGGCACCGGCTGCTGTTCAGCGCGGCGGCGAACCTCGGCGAGTTCGGCTGCCCGTTCGACCTGGCGTACGCCCTGCTCGTCGACGCCGCCCTGGACTGCGGCCTGCCGCCCAAGGACGTCGAGCGCCAGGTCCGCTGCGGCCTGGAGCACGCCGCCCGGCAAATCCAAAGCGCCGGCACACGGGAAGTATCTGAACCGAACGTTACGGAGGACGGACCATGACGGCGACGTACATCACCGCGGCCGAGGCGCTCGCCCGGCTGCGCGACGACCTGGCGTCCGGCGAGCCGCCGGTGCGCTGGCCGCTCGGGACCGGGGCGCTCGGCCGGATCCGGTTCGGGCCGGGGGCGGTCCTCCTCCTGGGCGGCGCGCCGGCCGTCGGCAAGACGGCCCTGATCGGCCAGCTCGTCTGCGACGCGCTGCGCCTGAACGCCGACCTGCGCGCCGTGGTCGGCAACGTCGAGATGAGCCCGGACGCCCTGCTCGAGCGCCAGCTGGCGCGCGTGAGCGGCATCCCGCTGACGCGCCTCCAGGAGCGCCAGCTCGGCCCGTCGGACGGCGACCGGCTGGCGCGCGGCCTGGCGACGCTCGGGCCGCTGTGCGACCGGCTGACGTTCCTCCGGCCGCCGTTCTCGATCGCCAACCTGGCCGACACGGCCGACGCCGCCGACGCGGACCTGATCGTGTGCGACTACGTGCAGCGGTACGACCCGCCGGACGGCGCGGCCGACCCGCGCCGGGCGATGGGGGCGGTCATGTCCGTGCTGCGCACGTTCGCCGAGGCGGGGTGCGGCGTCCTGGTCATCTCGGCCCTCGGCCGGTCGAAGGACGCGCGCGGCCGGGCGAGCTACGACGAGGGGCTCGGCCTGGCGAGCTTCCGCGAGACGAGCGAGTTGGAATACGGCGCGGACGACGCGTACATCCTCACCCGCGGCGACGGCGACGACGAGCGCGTCCTGCTCCATCTGAAGAGCCGCCACGGCGAGCAGGCCGACGTGCCGCTGACGTTCGACGGCCGGCTGCAGCGCTTCACGGCGGCGGACGCCGGCGCGGACGGCCACGCGAGCGGTGGTAGCGCTGGCGTGGCGGCGCGCGTCGCGGCGCTGTGGGGCGGCGCGGCGACCGGCGATGTAGTAGACGGCGACGAGGACGACCAGGACGACGGACAAGATGCGGAGTGACCGTGAGGCGGACCGGAGGAAGGACATGAAGACGAACAGATCTGAAGACGCGCTCATCATCCCGGTGGGCGGGGAACTTCCGCCGGCCGACCCGACGCCGGTGGCGTCCGTGCCGCCGACTACACGGCAGCCGGCGACATCGTCGCCCCAGGAAGGAAGGCGCGCGGCGCGTCCCAAGAAGAACAAGCGCGCCCTGGCGCGGTTCCGGCAGATCAACACGTTCTGCGACGAGACGCTCGCGACGCTGGAGCGGGCCGAGCTGGCGGTGTGGCTCCTCTTGTGGCGCGACACGCGCCCGGACGGCCGGGCCCGCGTCGGCCAGGCGGACCTGGCCCGCCGGGCCGGGTGCGCCATCCGGACGGCGCGGCGGGCGCTCGCCCGGCTCGAGGAGCTCGGCCTGGTCGAGACGGTCTACCAGGGCGGCTGGCCGCGGCGGGTGTCGGTCTACCGGGTCGCCGCGGTGCCGGACCCGGACCGGGCCGGCTGACCGGCCGACCTGGACGGGCGTCAGCGGACGCCGGCGGCCAAACTGGCCGGGCCCACGCGGCCGAAATGTGAGGACGCCGGGGTCCCATGTCCCAGAAAGGACACAGAATGGCGTGTGCGCCCGCTCACGCCGATGCGGCGTCGCGGGCACACACGCGAAGACGAAGAGCCCCCCCGCCCCCCGCCGCCTGGGATCGGCCGGTTCGGGGCACCAGGCGTGTGCCCCGACGACGGGGCGGGACGAGGCGAAGGGGGAGCTCCTCGTCCCACTTCGGCGGGGTCGCGCCGGCGGCTGGTGGATCGGGTCCCCCCTTTGCCTCCCCCCCTCGCGGCCGCTGACGCCCGGTGGCGGCGGTCGACGTGGCGGCTGTCGATTTGGAGGTTTGACGTGAGCAGACGACGACGCGAACGCCAACGCGAGCGGCAGCGGCTCGAAGGGCGAGCCGCCCACGACGAGATCCAGGCCTTCGTCGCCGGCGGCCGCCACTGGCTGATGGCCGCACGGGTGCATCCCGCAGGCCTGCAGCGCCTGCTCGACCTGCAGGCCGAGACGCACGCCGCCGGGAAGACGTTCGCCGTCGCGGCGAAGGCGTCGCGCCGGCCGGGCATGTTCCTCGCCCTGGTCGCGCTGCCGAAGGCCGAATTCAAGGCGATCGATCTGGCGGTCATCTTCGGCAGCGACGCGTGGGAGGAGGAGCGCCTGGCGACGTTGCCGCCGGGCCAGGACTTCGCCCTGGTCGGCGCGCCGGGGTGGGGGCCACACGAATACACGGCACTCCGTGACGAGGTGGTCGCCGCCCTGGCCGGGTGAGGACGAGGCGGTTCAGTGGCAAGTCCGGCAGAGGCGCGGGACGGTTCACGGACGAAACGGAATTCATGACGAGGTGGCCGACATGGAGAGCAAGGACGCTCGGGTGCTGGTGCTGCTGCGGCTCGGCGTATCGATGGGGCGGCCGGCCGCCTGCCGGTGGGAGGGCGAAGCCATGACGCGCTACGCGGCGCGGGCGTACGGCCACGTCCTCGAGCTGTTCTACCAGCGGCCGAAGCCGGCCGCGCTCGACGTGCCGATCATCTGCCTGCGCCGCGACGCGGCCGACGCGACGAACGGATCGGGCGACCCGCTCCCGGAGTTCGCGCCACGGGGCACCTTCTACTATTCGTCCGTGCCGGCCGCGACGGCGGCGATGTTCGCCGGGGCGGCCCGGTCCCTGGTCGACGTCGGCCAGGCCCGGGTCGCCCTCGACGCGAAGCGGCCGCCGCGGAAGGGGAAGGCTCCCCCCGAGGTGTGGGCCGTCGCCAGGGTCGTCACCGCCAACGACCGGCCGGCGATCCGGCCGCTCGACCTGACGCTCGTCGCCCCGGCCGCGGTGGCGATGGCGGACGACTTCCTCGCCGGGGCCATGCCGGCCGAGGCGTGGCTCGACTGGCTCGTCGAGCACGACGCCCGGGCCGCGGCGTGGCTCGCCCGCGAGGCGGCCCGTCGCTGCTGACGGCGAACCAGGCAACCGTTCCCGGTCAGGCCTCGTCCGGCCAGCAGCCGAGCAGCCGCCGGACGACGACCAGCTGGCCGAGGTGGTAGGCGTTGTGGTCCGCGACCAACAGCGCCTCGCGCAGGACCGTCTGGCCGTCGCCGTGCGGGATCGGCGCGAACAGGTCGGTCGCCGGGTCGGCGACCAGGGCGCACATCGCGGCGAGGTCGGCCCGGAACGCGGCGACCGACCGGTCCCAGGCCCCGTCGTCCGGCGGGGCGTCCCCGGCCGGCCAGTACCCGTCCGGCCACGGCGGCGAGGCGTGGGTCGCTTCCCGGCTGAACTGGAGGATGTCCCGCTGGGCGATGCGCAGGTGCTCGAGCAGCCGCCACGGCGTGTGCGGCACCGGCGGGACGGCCCGGCCGCGGAGCTCGGGCGGGATGTCGGCGATTGCCTTGTCGAAGCTGAGGTGGGCCCCGCCGCCGTTGAGGAGGTAGAGGACGTGGTCGCGGAGCGGCCCGTGCGGGTCGGCGGTCATCGCGCTGCCTCGGGGGGTTGCGGTTCGGTCGCGCCACTACGGCGGTCGATATCCACGGCATCGTATCCCGCACCGCCGGGCCGTTCAACCGACGACGGGGCTGGCACGATGCGAGCGGATACGACCTCGCCTTGGCGTCTACTGGTGTCCCTCGAAGTAGGTCGCCCCGCCACTTTTGCCGCCCGCGACATCTCGGCGATACCCTCGACGCCGAGACGGATCAGTGCCGGCACCGGCTGCGGCTGGTGACGTCGTGGTGGATCAAGGTGAGGGCGGACGTCATGCAGGTCGAGATGTGGGACATCGACGCGGTCAAGCCGTACGCGAACAACCCGCGCAAGAACGACGCCGCCGTCGAGGCGGTCGCCCGCTCCATCCAGGCGTATGGCGTACGTCAACCTTTGGTCGTCGACGAGGATGGCGTCCTCATCGTCGGCCACACGAGGTTGCTCGCCCTGAAGCGGCTCGGCTACAAGACCGTCCCGGTCCACGTCGCGAAGGGGCTCACCGAGGCGGAGGCGCGCGGCTACCGGCTCGCCGACAACGCGACGAGCACCCTGTCGACCTGGGACGACGACAAGCTCGTCGAGGAGCTGACTAAACTCCAGCAGGACAACTTCGACCTGTCGCTGACCGGCTTCGACGACGACCAGCTGAAGAACTACTTGGACGCGGACACGGCCCTGTTCGGCGATCCGGACGACGTCCCGCCGGTGCCGGCCGACCCGGTCACCAAGCCGGGAGACTTGATCGTCCTCGGGGACCATCGCCTTTTGTGCGGCGACGCGACGAACCCGACCGACGTGGCCCGCGTCCTCGACGGCCGGACGCCGTTCATGTTGGTGTCCGACCCGCCGTACGGCGTCGAATACTCGCCGGAATGGCGCAAGGAGGCCGGCGTCAACGACTCGGAGCGCATGGGCAAGGTGGCGAACGACGACCGGGTCGACTGGACGGAGGCGTACCGGCTCTTCCCCGGCGACGTCTGCTACCTCTGGCACGCGTCGTACTTCACGATCGACGTCGGCCTGAACCTGCGCCAGGCGGGCTTCGAGATCCGGGCGTCGATCATCTGGAAGAAGCAGTCCCTGGTGCTAAGCCGTGGTCATTACCACTGGCAACACGAACCTTGTTGGTACGGCGTCCGCAAGGGCAGGACGGCCCGCTGGTGCGGCGACCGCTCCCAGTCGACCGTGTGGGACGTTGCTCGCAACGACGGCACCGGGGAGACGGTCCACGGGACGCAGAAGCCGGTCGAGTGCATGGCCCGGCCGATCCGCAACCACGGCCAGAAGGGCGACGACGTCTACGACCCGTTCCTCGGCAGCGGCACGACGCTGATCGCGTGCGAGCAGCTGGGGCGGAAGTGCCTCGGCTTGGAGATCGATCCGCGCTACTGCGACGTGATCGTTTCCAGGTTCGAGAACGTCACCGGCAAGTCTGCCGACCGGGTCGGGCGGGGTGGGTAAGGTGTCCGGATCTTGCGGAATGGAGGCGTCACATGGCTCCAGATGGCCGGAAACCCCGGGGAAAAGCAACCGCCGACGAGGCGCTGCTCATCGCGCTCGCGTGCGGGGCGACGATCCCGAAGGCGGCCGCCGAGACCGGGATCGCCGTCCGGACGGTGCAGCGCCGCCTCGCCGACCCGGCGTTCCAGGCAAGGCTCCGGCAGGTCCGTGGCGAGTTCTTGGAGCGGGCGGGCGGTGCCCTCGTGGCGGCGAGCATGCGCTCGGTGCAGACGCTGCTGTCGCTGCAGGAGGCGGCCCAGCCGCCGGCGGTGCGATTGGGCGCGGCCCGCGCCGTCCTGGAGCTCGGCATGCGGGTCCGCGAGGTCGTCGATCTGGAGGGCCGGCTGGCGGCGCTGGAGGCGGCCCTGGCGGAGCGGCAGCAGGGGAAGAACGGGTGAGACCTCGGGGCGACTCCGAGCGAAGGGGGGAACGCAACGGTCGGTTCCAGGAGGTGGTCATGGCGACCCGGTCGGCGATGCGCAAGCGGGTGGAGAAACTTGAAGCCCGGCAGACGGGGTCGAGCGTCGTGTCGATGCTGGTCGAGGGGCCGGAGGGTGAGGTGTGGCTGACGCTGGCGGACGGGCGGCAGTTCGATGGGGGCGAGGCGAGGGAAATGTTGGGGAAGGTGACGTTTGCCGAGCACGGAGGCTACTGCCACCTAGTGGACATCGACCTGGACCTCGCGTTGGGGAGGGAGCCGCATCCGGAGGAGCGGCTGCGGGCGGAGGACGTGGGCGAGGCGCGGGGGTGACGCCGGACGACGGCCCCGGTGCCGGGCCGTCCTTCCGGGTCACCTCGCCGGCAAGGTCACCGCGTGGACGGTCGTCGCCCCGGGCTCGCCGTCCACGAGGACGACTACCTTGCGCCCCTCCGGGTGGACGAGGATCTGCCGCACCGTCCCCGGCCGGTCCGTCGGCGCGAGCTTCGCCGCCTTGAGCCGCGCGCCGCGCGCGTCGTGGACGATCAGGGTGTGGTCCGGGTCGTGGGCGTAGATCAGCCCGGACGCCAGGTCGAACCCGACCGCCAGCGACGGGCCGCCGAACCGGAGCGCCAGGACCGGCCGCTCCCACCGCGCCGCCAGGAAGACGTACGTCCGGTGCCGGGCCGGCGCGTCCCCGCCGACGGGCGGGTTGCCGTCCCTCGACGGGGCGCTGAAGTACTTCCCGTCGTGCGACAGCGCCGCGCCGAGGAACTCGCCGGACAGCAGGGAATGGGCCGCCTCCTCGCAGACGACGTCCGGCCCCTCCAGCCGGAAGCGGTACATCGCCCGGCCGAACCCGCCCATCGTGAACAGGTACCGCCCGTCCGGGCTCACCGCCGGGGAGACGAAGTGGACCGCGCGGACGTCCCTCGCCTCGAAGTCGCGGTGCGAGTAGCGGTTGACCGCCTTGCCGTCCTTCAGGTCGTACACCGTCAGGACCGCCTCCGACGGGGTCGACTCCACCCCGTAGGCGTACGCCGACCCGGGCGACGACGCCAGGTAGAGGGCCTTCCCGGTCCGGTACGTCTGCACGACGTCCAGCGTCTTCCCGTCCAGCAGCCACGCCTCGCCGCCCTCCTCGTGGGTCAGGATCGGCCCGCGCGACGAGACGGTCACCCGGCTGCACCGCTTCCCGGTGGCGCGCGTCGCCTCGACCTCCAGCCCGGGGAACGACACCCGCCGCAGCGTGCCGGCCCCGTCGAGGTGGTAGAAGGACTTCGCGTCGGCCGCCCAGCACATCGTGTTCTTGGCGGCCCCCTCGCCGATCTGCCGCGAGGCGACCAGGAGGTCGCCGACCGGCCCGGCCTCGCCGGCCCCCTCGATGCCCGCCGGGATGGCCACCGGCGCCGCCTTGACGAAGTCGACCGCGAACGGGCTCGCCGGGGCGGCCCGCACCGTCTCCTTGTCGGCGTTGACGAAGGCCGGCTGGACGGCGACCTTCTCGACCGACCTGCCGCCGGACGGGACCTGGACGACGCCGGTCGCCTTCTGGCCGTCGACCTTGAGCGGGAACTCCTTGCCCCCCGGCAGCGGCGGGAAGGAGCCGTCCGGGCCGGGCTTCATCCCCTTGGCGGCGTCCGCCCCGGCGACCAGGACGGACACGCCCTTGATCTTGTTCAGCGGGTCGAGCAGGGCCACCTCGACCGCGACGTCGGCGACGCCGTCCGCCGCCTTGACCACCGCCAAGGTCACGTCGCCGACCCGGCCGCCGAGCAGGCGCGTCAGCTCCGCCGTCGGGACGGCCAGGCCGATGCGGGTGCCGCGCACCGCGGCGACGGCGACGCCGACGAGGTTGCCCTTCTCGTCGACGACCGGGCCGCCGGAGTTGCCGGGGTTGACGTCGCCGTCGACCTGGACGGCCTTGAGCCGGCCCTGCCCGTCCTCGCGCAGGCTGGAGACCGACCCCTTCCCGATCGTCACGGCCGGGTTCTTGCCTTCGGTGAGCCGGTCGCCGAACGGGTAGCCGAGGATGTAGACGCCCATCGTCTCGTGCAGGTCGGGCCTCTTCTGGAAGGCGAGCGGCGCGGGCAGGTCGGCCACGTCGGCGACCCGCAGGACGGCCAGGTCGCGCTCGGCGTCCAGGGCGACGACGGTCGCCCGGGCGGTGCGCTCGGTCTGCCGGCCGCTGTCGAAGACGACGTCGACGACGGCCGGCTGCCCGGCCCTGAACGGCGCGACGACGACGTGCTCGTTCGTGGCGATGAGGGCGGCCTTGCCGTCGACGGAGAAGACGAACCCGGACCCGGACCCGCGCAGCGGCCCGGCCTGGACCTTGACGAACACGGTCGCGGCCTTGAGCTTGCCGAGCAGGTCCGGCGGCAGCTGGGCGCGCGCCGGGGACAGGGCGGCGAGGCAGAGCAAGGCGGCCGATCCGGCGAGCGCGCGGCGCATGGGGCACCATCGTTGGCGGGGTGGGGCCGCACGGCCGGGTTCGTCCCGGCGTCCCGGTCGCGACCGGGCGGCGGCGCGGGCCACGCGGCCCGGGTCGAGAAGCAGTGTACGGGGGGCGGAAGGGGCCGCTCAAGAAGATTCCGTCCGGGAGAGAACCCCGCCGCCCGTGAGCGTGCAGGCGGGCAACGGCGAGGGGAAGGTCAACAACGCCTCGCCCGAGTGGCGTTCGACCGCGACGGTCGCCTCGTCCTCTCTCGGTCGGGGCGGCCGCCTGACCGGACGGGCTGCGGCCCCGCACCCGGACGGAGGGAGACATGGCGCGATTCATCTCGCTGGCGGCCCTGGCGTTCCACCTGCCCGCGCCGGTTGACGACCCGGCCGCGAAGGCCGAGTTGGAGAAGCTGGCCGGGACGTGGCGCGGCGTGGCGGTCAGCCGGGACGGGACGCCCCTGCCGAAGGCGGACGCGGAGGCGTACCGGCTCGTCGTCGCCGCCGACGGCGGGTACGGCCTGACGGCCGGAACCGGCGAGGACGCCGTCGAAGGGACGTACAAGCTCGACCCGACCACGAAGCCGAAGGAGATCGACGCGACCCGGACGGGCGGGGCGCGGAAGGGGGAGAAGCTCCTCGGCGTGTACGTGCTGAGCGGGGACGCGTTCGTCGCCTGCTTCGTCGGACCGGGGAAGGACCGGCCGAAGGTGCTGAATCCTGCTGGCGGGCCGGGGCTGACCGTCCTCGGCTTCCAGCGCGAGAAGAAGTAAGCGGGTAGCAGGCCCCTACCCGGTCCTGGCCAACGCCGCGATGGCGGCCGGGGTAGGACCACCTCTCCGTCGGCAATCTTGGGACGGCACATCGGTTGCCTAACCGGGGTACGGATGGGTTCTGAATTTCACCCGCCGCCGCAGTGAACCGAGTTGCTCTTCGAGCTGAGTGAACGCGACCTCGGTAACTATCCACCGGTCGAGGAGCGGTTGTCGAAAACGCGGCTCTCGGACCGTCTGGCGGAGGGGCCCGTGGAAACGCTCGTACCGGGCGACGGGCTCACCGTCTGCCAGCCACGTCAAAGGGTCCCTCGAGGAGACGCTCCATCCGAACCGGTCACGCCACGCCGTCGGCGGTTGGATTTGGAGGAAGTCGTGATGCAGCCGCTGGCGACCGCCGACGAAGTAGCCGGAGACGAAGTCCGTCCCCTCCAGGCCCGGTTCGAAGAAGTCGCCGAGGAACCACAGGAAGGTCCGCCCGCTCGGGCACGAAGGGTAACCCCCGGGAGTCAGCAACCCCAAATCGTGGCGCTCCTCGTACCAGAGCTCGAGGACGTGATCGGTCTTGTCGGTGCAGAACAGGACGCGGGCCGCGAGCGTCCTCCACCCGGGCCCCAGGTCCGCAGCCTCGGCCACCGCGGCGAGCTTGGACTGGATTTCCGCGGCGGGGAGGTCGCTCGTGGAACCGAATCCCGGTGCGGAGGGCCAGCGATCCCTCTCCGTTGAGCGGCGGTACGGGGCGCGCTGCAGCCAGGCGTCGTCGCTGGCGAGGAAGCCCTGAGCAAGCGCGACCGCCGCCTCCTCGGCAAGTGGCCTTCCCCCGAGGCGGGTGAGGAGGATCTGACCCACCGCGGCCTCGATTCGCAGGTCGCTACAGACGCAGTCGTCGTGGCGGGAGGGCGCACCCCGGTCCTCGCTGGGGTCCTTTCGGGGCACCGCCGCAACCGCGGCTGCGATCTCACCCTCGGCCGATTGGAAGGACCAACCGCACGCGCGCAAGGTCGCCAGCAGATGTTCCAGCCACGAGTAGGTGTCGCTGAAGGCGGCGTGACCGAGCCGCTGGCCGGGGGTGCGTAGGAGTGGCGATGCCGTCCCTCGCTCAACCCGAGGAGGCCCCCCCACAGGGGTAAGGGGCGGGAATGCCGGCCGGGGGTGGCCAAGCCCGCCGGACAACATCGAAAGGACGACGTAGGCCTGGAGCCGCTCGGCGAGGCTCCCTGCCGCCAGGAGTTCTTCGAGCCGGTCGCGGGTCGGCCGCATCGCTTCCGGGTGGAGCGATGCCCAGGACTCGGAGGCGCTCAGCACCCAATGTCGCTGCCACGCCGACTTGCATTCGCTGAACAAATCAGCAACGGCTTCCGGCCTCGCGGCGACCAGGGAATGGGCCCCTTCGAGAGCTGCCGTGACCGCCTCCGGGCTGTCGGAGGCCAGAAGGATACCCAGCACCCGCACGGCGGCCGCCTCCCAATGCAGCCCGTCCTCGATCACGGGGCCGGACGGCCAATCGCCTCCCTGGTGAGGTCCGACCCGCGCCCAACGCCCGTGCATCTTGATCTGAGTGGCCAGCCCGCCCACTAGCAGTTCGTCGTCCTGGCAGACGGTCGCCTTCGCCAGGCACAGGTCAAGTAGGTTGGGGTAGGTGGCGTAAATCCTAGCGACGTTAAGGCCGTCGACCTTCCTCGCCGCCGCCTCGACGACGTGCCACAGCTGCTCGCCAGACACGAGGCGTGTGATCTCCATCAGGTGGGCCAGGGCATTACCTTCGGCGTACGACCACGCCGCGAAGTACTCCGTCCCGATCGCGCCCAGGACGAGGGCCACCTGTTCGGCCTCGTCCTTCGGTCGGGCAGCCCTAATGGCTCGCAACGCCGACGCGGCCATCGAGGGAGGGACGTGCCGGCCGGCCCTCGCCGCCTCCAGAGCGGCTTCCGCACCTGCTGAGGGCGACTCTCTTCGGTCGTCCCGCGATCCGCGATCCTCGGCCGTGGCCCGATCGAGCGATGTGCTGCGGGAGGTCCTCCCCAGCGCTTCCACGAGCGGGCGGCGATCCGCTTCGGATTTCGCGGCCCGGAGCAAGGCGTCCCTAAGGGACCGAAGCCCGACGTTGTCGCCCTCGTCGTGCCAGTAGCTCAGCGAGAGGCCGATCGCCCAGAGGACCGGCAAGTCGGCGGCCGGGAACTCCGCCCCGGCACCGACGGCGAGGGCCACCCCCTCGACGAACCGCTGCCGCGTCTGGTCGTGCCAGTTTCCCCCCACGCCCTGGCCGACCGTCCGGACAATCAGCGACCACCAGTCGCCGACGCCGCAGCGGAGCGCGGCACCGCTGACGTGGTCGCGGACGTCGTCGTCGAGCCTGTTGTCGCCGCCCTGCTCGTCGCACCGGTCGCACAAATGCCAGAGGTGCCACCCGTGCGTACGCCACAACTCTGGTGTTCTCGTTGCTGCGCTCCGGAACCAGTCGAGCAGATGCGAGAAGGAGTACTCCTTGTGGCCACGATAGCCGACCAGGACCGAGCGGAGCCTGGCAACCGCTAGAGTCCTGAGCCGGTCCTCCCCTAGAGCGTCCGCTCGCGGGAGCAGTGAGAGCACGATCGTATGGACCTCGTCTTGAGACAGGGGCCATACTCTGCCCGTCGGCCCGAGCCACTCCACTAACCACTGCCGTTGAATGTCGCGGCGGCCCGCCCGGTCGATGACCCGCCAAAGGGCCGGCATCCGCTGGTCCACCGGGAACTCGGCGGCGAACTGTACGGCAAGCTCTGTGACGGCTACCGAATGCGGGCCTTCAAGGGTAATCCCGAGGTCGGCGAGCGCGTCCGCCATTTCGGCGGCAGTGGACCGCTGAGTGAACCGGGTGTTCCCCGTGGCGACCTCGCCCCAAAGGGAACAGAGGGTCTCGCTGAGTTCGCCTGCCTCCACGAAGCGGCGTGCTTCCTCAACTCCGCTGCGCGCAAGGGCCGCGTCCGCGCGGCCTCGGAGGGCCGACGCGCGGAGGAGGGCCCGCGTTGCTGGCTCGGTATCCGCCCTGCGTCCTTCCTCGTCAAAGGCGCTGTAGAGGGCGGCGGCAATGTCCCTCGAGTATGTCCCCGGCTCCCTCCACCCGCGTGCGTAGGCGATGGCTAGGTACGGGGCGAGTTCCTCATCCGCATCGAGAGTAAACCTGCCTGAGCCGCCGACGCCGTACCCTGGCTCGCCGAGGGGGGCGAGCCAGACGGAATCATCCTGGGCCGCGCCGGACCGCAACGCCCAGGCCGTGGCTTCAGCTCGCAAGGGGCCGGACAAGGTGTCGCGCATTGGGAGGAGGGTCTGCAGCGCCTCTCGAACAAGTCCCCAGCGCCCGGCACGCGCGAGGCCCCGGATAGCGACTTCCCAGTTGTCGAGATAACCGGGGCGATAATCCGAGAAGAGATCGTCGAGCGTCTCCCCGCTCAGCCCTTCCAGAGACGCCTCCACGTAGCCGCGTTCGAATGCGAAAAGTGCCTGCGGGTAGAGCCCGTCAGCCGGGGCGTCGATAGTGGGCACCTGCCTCAGCTGCCCGCAGTTCCGCCCCAATCCCCGATAAGCCTCACGTGCGGAGTCCTCGATGCGAGGCCCTTCCTCATGAAGCGACCTGTGCGGCGAGCACGCATCCGGGATCTGCTCGACGATCTCTTTCAGGCTTAGCCCGCCAAGCCATCGTTGCACCAGTGCAGCCGCCCTGGCCCGCTCTCCGCCATCCAAGAGGCGCTGAGCGTCGCGGACGAGGGCGTGCAGGTCCGCCAAGACCCACTGCGTGCGCGGCTTCACCGCGGCCTCGGACGGCAGGAATGGTGGCAACTCGCTGGCTGCCCCCCGTTCGGTGAGCCCCCCCTCCTGCGCCTCGATCAACCGATCCAGGGTTTGTGCACCGCAGGCCACTGAAACCACCAGCGGCCACTCACGCGCGACGGGGAGCGCGCGAACCGCTGCGTCGCACTCCCGCACGAGCTGTTCCGTATCGACGCCGAGGGCACCCCCCTCAAGCACCCAGCCGACATCGAATACCCGGGCAGCGTCGATCTGTCGGTCGGCCAGCCTCAACAAGTCGAACATCTGCACATGTGCCGTGGCGCGGTCGCTGTCCGGCCGCTGGAGATAGTCCACCAGCCTCGAAGCCACGCCCCGCCGGCGAGGGGGTGAAAGCGAAGCGTACCTGCCCGCGAGGAAGACGCGGAGGTCGTTGTGCCGGACGCGATAGCCGTCGTGGGACAACGTGAGGAGAGGCCCCAGCGATTCGAGAATCGCTTCCCACCAGTCGGCCGGCATTGCGAGGTCGGCGAATGCCGCCGCGAGGAACGCAGGCGTTACCCCACGCCGAGCCACCGACAGGGCCCCGGTGAGGCAGGCATCGACGCTCTGGTCAAGGCGGTCTGCCGAGCGGATCGCGTGCGCCCAGATCGAATTGTAGTACTCGATCACCCCGTCCGCGAGTCGCCGCTCCTTGAGGCGAACCGCGAGGTCATCGACCGTGGCGGCGAGCCCCGCCTCGGCCACGGCAAAGACTGTGGAAAGGGTGTTTCCTTTCGCGGCGTCGTGGATGACGCGGACCGCCGCGTCGGCCTGGTCCGGCGGGATGGCCGGGGTGCTCGCCAGGTAAATCGCCCGGACGTCCTCTTCGCGGATGCCGGTCAGTTCGATCAGCCTGACGCCCGGGTGAGGCCGGGTCAGCCACGCCGGGTAGTGGGCAGAGTAAGCCCCCGCCGGCTGGCCAGCGAGCAGCAGCCGGATCGATTTCCCCCAGAGCTCGTCAGGCCCCGGGAGCGACCGGAAGAAATCGGCCGATTGGTCCGGCATGGTCTGGGCGGCCCTGGCGGCGTGGTCGATCCCGTCGATCGCGATGACGAAGTCCTGCCCCCTTTCGCGGCCGAGTACCGAGGCGAGCCGAAGGACGTGCCCGCGCGCTTCCGGCCAGGTGAGCAGGTCGTTCCGCAACGGCACACGCAGGGTGTGGAGGCGGCCCAGCAGCCCCTCCCGGAGCTGGGTCAGGAGGCTGAACCATAGCTCGCCCGGCCGGACGCGCGACGCGTCCGGCGCGATGAACGGCACCTCGGGCCGGATCGGCTCGAAGCAGAAGAACCGCAACCCGACCCGCCCCGCGAACGGGCTCTCGACGCGGCGGTTAGCCAGCCAGCTCACCGCGCTCGACTTGCCGGCACCGGGCTCCGCCGTCAGGAAGAACACCGGCTGGTCGGACGCGCTGGCCAGCGCCTGTTCGAGCGCCTCCGCCGCCGGAATCCGCGTCGGGAAGAACGGGGCCGGGGGGGGCGGGGCCGGTGCGAGGTCCCGGGTTTCCGGGGCGAGCCTCAGCTCGCTGCAGAGGTCCTCCGCCGTGACGGGGCCGTGCCCCGTCGTCCACTTCCTCAGCGCGCGGTGGAGCGAGTCGAGGAGTGGCCCGACGCGCTGCTCGTCGACGCCGAACGCCCGCCCCAGGGCCGCGGTCGCCGTCCGCACCAGCCCGTCCAGGTCCCCCTGGGCCGGGCGGATTTCGAGGCAGCGGAGGAACGCCAGTTGGGCGGCTTCGCCTTCCCCACTGAGCTGGTCGCGCCACTCCGCCCAGGCCGGGCCCCACTCGGCTCGGGGGGCGATCTCGGCGAGCGAGCCGGCAGACGAAACGGCTTCACGCAGCCAGGGGAGGAACTCGGTGAGGGGCGGCCTCTCCACCCCGGAGCGGGACTGGGCGGTCGTGTCGCCGGGCTCCCGGTTCGTGTACAAGATGCAGTCCGTCAGTCCGTCGTTGAACCCCGAGGCGACCCAGCCGGTGAACAACGACCGGAGCAGGGAATCCTCCCCGCCGACAAGGTCGCCAAACGTGAGGGTGTCATCGTCCCGGGTGTGCTTCACCTGGTAGCACCGGCGTCGGCCGTTACGGAGCCGGACGACGACGTCGTCCCAGCCCTTCACCCACTCCTGCTGAAAGGCGACAGAAAGAACGTCGGCGTCAGGGTCGACGAGGTTCACCAGCTCGGGGACGCCGACGAACCACTCGTACCAGTACGGGTCGCCGCGCCCCGGTGAGGATCTTCTCGATGTCGCCAAGGGTAATCGCCTCTCCGCCCGGCCGTCGGGCTCATCGATCGCGCTGGGTAGAGGCCCAAATCTGTCCGCGGCACGGGACGCTTTGGGGACCACGCCGAATCGGGCCTGGGCAACACTACGCCCTTCGGGGATCCAGCCGGGGGTACCGGGGCCAACCTGTCTCCACAGGTCTTCGAGGCTTCCATCGAGCCACCAGGGAAGGACCGCCCGGTACTCTGCGGCTAGCATGGACCTCCAGTTCGCCAGGAACTCCGTCCCCGCGACCGGGGCAAGGGCGACTACCTGCCGCCGGAGCGCCTCGTCGAAACCATTCAGAGCGTCCAAAGTGAACCGAAGGGCCTCTCGAAGCTGGGTTCGGAACTCGGAGGCCGTTTCGACACTGTCCTCGTAGGCTTCATCAACTGCCAGGAACACCGCCCAGGAATTCATGCGAGCTGACAAGAGATCGACCGCCAGGTCCAGTGCCTCCACCTCCTCGGCGGCTTCGCTCCACGCGCAGGGAAGTTGTTCAACGGCCGCAACCCATTGGACGAGGTAATCCTGCCACTGCCCCAGGGCCGAGATCGCCATTCGGGCAGGAAGCGTGCCGTCCAGGTCACACGGATCCACCCCCCCGAGGCGGCACTTCCCCAGACATACCGCCACCGAATAGGCCGCTCGGCGGTGTGTGCCGTCGACCGCTGCGCTGCAATCAGCAAACACCGCGAGCAGCGGCTGGGCGAGGGCCTCCCGGAGGTCCTCCCTCCACCCCAGAGGGTCGCTGCCAGCCCCGATCGGTTTACTCGGATTCACGTCCCACCCCCGGGTACCGCCGACGTGGTAGCAAGGCCAGCGTTGGAGCGGAAGTCTGTGGATCGATGCACCAGGGATTGGACATCGAACTCCAAGGCCGACACTGTGTGCCGTCCAAGGCCCATGTCGCCACGGTCCGGAAACGAACCCGGAGCCGAATCCCGCCCTCGTTAGTCGGGACTTGGTCCAGTGGCCCAGGGGGTTCGAAGGCGGAGTCGTCGCGCCTTCTGGCATAGGTGAGGAGGATCCGCTCGACCACCCGCCTCCAGCGACGGGCCCGGTCGGGTTCTTCGCAGGCGGCCCCCATGAAGTAACAGGTACGGACTTCGCCCCCCGTCGGGCGTGATCTGACGACGAGGAAGGCCCCTGAAGGAAGTACTAGCCCCCACGTTTCCTGGGGCCGGCCGGGTCGATCACGCGACGGGGCGGGGTAGTCGTCGTAAAGCACTCCGAGCGGGACGGCCAGACAAGTGACCAACTCTTGCCCGACGACGGCAGCGACCCTGTTGAGGGTGTCTTCCCTCTGGTAATCAGTGCTTCCGGGTGACCAAAGCCTGCGGAAATCATCAGTGAGCTCGCCTCCCATCCAATCGTCCCAGGGTTCGATCCCGGGCTCGACGTGCTTCTCAGCAATGTGCCGCCACGTCCGCTCCAGAACCTCGACGGTACAGCGGGCGACGCATGGGGCACCGTCGTCGCGGGGATCGGGCACGTCGGTCCAGTTCGTCACGGCTGAACCTCTTCGGAAATGTCGAGAAACTCTCGGATGTAGCGGAGATCGAGGAGGCGCTGCTTGCCGCGGCACAGCAACTGGGAGAGGGTGTTCCGCTTGATTTCTAGCGTTCCTGAAAGGATTTCGTTTTTCTCGCTGACGAGGTGGCAGTCGGCTAATGCGGTGGGCGGAAAAAGGTCGCCGTCTGGAACGCCGTAGCGGTCCCGGTGATTGAGAACCCACTCTCGCCACACCCCGTTCGGTACCTTTGTCCACAAATTCGTGATACACAGGAGCACCAACCGGTCGCGTAATGGCCAGCCTCGCAGCACTTGAAGGTCATGCTCACCGAATACTTCCAAGGCGTCGATCGCACGCTCTAGCGCTTGCCGGAGGTCATCTTCCCTGAGGGAGGATCCACCACTATCTCCGAGGGGAGGCCGACGGCGCGCTTCCCGTCTGACCCTGTCGAGCCAAAGGTGCCGCAGGACGGCGTAACACCACGACTCGAACGGCCCGTCCGGAAGGCCCTTGCAGAGGGCGGTCCAGACGTCTCCAGCGGCGTCTTCCAGGATGTCCGTCCTCCACTCGCTAGAGAACCGAAAAGACACACGCCTGGCGACCCAGTCGATAGTCGAGCGAAGTCGTTCGAACGCTCTCCGACGCACGTCGTCGGGCTGGTGGACATCGACAGAGAGCCGGGCCAAAGTTTCTTCGTCGTCCGGCAGCGCAGCGTCCGGGGGAGTGGGGCTCATCCTCGTCCTGCTCCGGTGGCTTAAAAGACCTGTCAGCTCGGACCGGTCAGGTGGGTACGAGCGCGGCCAGTCTAGCCATTCCGGAAGATCACGGCCACCACCGACACCTTCGTTCACTTAGACGGTTGGCGTCGGGGCACTATGACACGACTTGTGTGCTACTCCCGGTAATGGCTGCCACATTCAAGGCTGAACCGGTTAGAGGAAATGCCTCCTTATGGCTGGTGGGCCACCCCACCCGAAGGGGGTTCCCATGTCCGAGCAGTCCGCTTCCGATCCGGCTTGGGTCCCCGGGCCCGAACCCGAGGACTGGCTCGCCGACCGCAGAGACGACTGCGACCACGACACCGTGCAGTCCGCCCCGCCGATTTCGATCTCACAGGCGAAGTGCGTCTCGGGGAACGGCCACACCCGGGACCGGCAACCGTCCTGCGCCCAGTTGCGCCGCACTGCCGCCCCGACCCCACTGCCCGGGACGGCGTCGTGACCGAGCAGTCGCCCGCCCGGCCCGAGCCTCGGCCGCCAGGCGACGAGGTCCTCGTAACATCCCTCCTTGCCGTGGTCGCCGTTGATGAACTCGATGGTCGACACCCACCGCCCAAAAACCGCCACCCGGCCCGTTGACGACCGCCCCGCCGCCCGGGTATCCTTCCCGCCGTTCACCGGACGAGCCACTCACCTCGGGAGCGTTCCCATGTCCGACCCGACCCGCCGCGGCCTGTTCTCGTTCCTGCTCGCCGGGCTGGCCTGGCTCGTCAGCCGGCGGGCCACCGCCGCACCAGCCGCCATGCCCGCCGCCCCGGTCGAGCCCGTCGCCGTCGGGGAGGCACACTACTTCCTGTCGTCCGGCCCCGTCGTCTACTCGACCTACCTCGGCGGTGCGGGCTTCACCGACGACGGAGCGGCCTCCGGGACGACGCCCTTCGTGGCCTCGTCCGGGCAGGTCGTCTTCGGGACCTACCTCGGCGGCACGGGCTTCGCCGACGACGGGGCGGCTTGATCCCGCGGCACCGCGACCGGGCCGGTGGACGACCTCCGGCCCGGTCGGGCATCCTGCCCGCCATTCACCGACGGACCGCGCACCTCCCGGAGCACGACCATGCCCGACCCGACCCGCCGCGGCCTGTTCTCGTTCCTGCTCGCCGCCCTGGCCTGGCTCGTCGGCCGGCGCGCCGAAGCCTCGCCGCCGACCGCGACCCCCGTGCCGCCGACGGCGGCGGTCCCGGCGACACCGTTCGCCATCCAAACCGTCGGGCCGGCCGTGGTGACGTCCACCTACGACATCGACGGCAGGTTGATCGCCTGCTCGTCGCCGGACGTCGTCACCTACACCTACGGCGGCGGCTGGCGGCACGCCTGACCGCCGGCCGGCCGCGACCCGTCCATCCCACAGAGGCCCGCCGTGGCCCGCATCGTCGTCCTGTGCCCCGACCACGACGCCCCGTCCGGCGGCGTCCGCCGCCTCTACCGCCACGTCGACGTCCTGGCCCGGGCCGGGTTCGACGCCGTCCTGCTGCACCAGAAGCCCGGCTTCCGCTGCACCTGGTTCGAGAACGCCACCCGCGTCGCCTACGCCGCGGACACGCCGTTCCGGCCCGGGGACTGGGTCGTCGTCCCGGAGGTGTTCGGCCCCGACCTGGCCAAGATCGCGCCCGGGCTCCCCAAGGTCGTCTTCAACCAGAACGCCTACCTGACGTTCACCGGCTACTCCGTCGACCCGGCCGACCGGCGCACGCCGTACACCCACCCCGAAGTGCGCGCCGCCCTCGTCGTCTCCGACGACAACCGCGACTACCTCGCCTACCCCTTCCCGCGCCTGGCGCTCCACCGGGTCCACTACGGCATCGACCCGCTCTTCCGCCCGGCCCCGGCGAAGCGGCCCCTCGTCGCCTACATGCCGCGCAAGAACGCCGCCGACGTCGTCCAGGTCGTCAACCTCCTCAAGCACCGCGGCGCGCTGGACGGGTTCCGACTCGTCCCGGTCGACGGCCAGCCGGAGGCGGCCGTGGCGGCCCTCCTGGCCGAGGCGGCCGTCTTCCTGAGCTTCGGCCACCCGGAGGGGTGCCCGCTCCCGCCCCTGGAGGCGATGGCGTCCGGGTGCGTCGTCGTCGGCTACCACGGCCGGGGCGGCCGGGAGTACCTCCTCCCGGAGCACGCCTTCCCGGTCGAGGCCGGCGACGTGGTCGGGTTCGCCCGGGCCGCGGAGCGCGTCCTCGCCCTGGCCAGGACCGACCCGTCCCAGCTGCTGGAGCTGGGCGGCCGGGCGCGGGCCTTCGTCGCGGAGAACTACTCGCCCCGGCGCGAGGAGCGCGGCATCGTCTCGATCTGGCAGGCCCTCCTGTCCGGCCGGTGACGCCACGCCGTCAGCCGGCCCGGTGTCGGGCGTCGGCGAGCCGGGCCTGGATGCCGGCGTCGCCGGGGACGAGCTCGGCCGCCCGCGCGAAGGCGACCGCGGCGTCGCCCCAGCGGCCCTGCGCCGCGAGGACCTCGCCCAGCGCGACCCAGCCGGTGACGTATCCGGGGAAGTCGGCGACGGCGTGGCGGAACCAGCACTCCGCCTGGGCGAGGTCGCCCGAGTCACGGTACGCCAGCGCCAGGTTGCTCATCGCCCGGTAGCCGCGCAAGCCGGTCGCGGTGCTGCCGAAGTGGGCCGCCTCGCGCGGCCCGTCGACCAGGTCGTGGTAGAGGCGGATCGCCGGCGCGAACTCGCGCGACTCCTGGTGGTACTGGGCGAGGAGGAAGAGCAGCTCGTCGTCGTGCGGGTAGTGCCCCAGCCCGTCCCGGCACGCCGCCATCGCGTCGGCCCGCCGGCCGAGGTGCCACCGGCACCGGGCCACGTTTGCGAACAGCTTCCGGACGATCGAGTCCCGGACGTGGGAGTTCGCCAGGCTCGTCTCGAAGAGCGGCAGGGCGGCGGGGTGGTCCTCGCGTTCGAGGTGGATGCACCCCAGGTTGAACAGCGTGAACGGGTGGTCGCCGAGCTCCTTGCGCTCCATCTCCAGGAGGCGCAGGTCGCGGTCGAGCTTCCGGCCGCGCAGGGCCGGGTCGGCGTAGCCGACGTGGCGGACGACCGCGTCGGTGAAGACGACGTCGCCGCCCAGGGCCCGGATCGCCGGCAGGATCTGCTCGTGGACGCGGTGCTGCCAGCGGACCTTCGGGTGGCGCGGGAAGAGCCGGACGTGGGTGACGTCGGTCTCGCCGGCCGGGGCGACGCACCGGCACGTCAGCGCGTAGCCGCGCACGCCCGGGGCGAGCATCCCGAACAGGCGACCGAGCTTGGACGCCTCGTCGGGGTCGACCCGGTCGTCGGCGTCGAGCCAGAAGATCCAGTCCCCGGTCGCCGCCTCGAGGACCTGGTTCCGGGCGAGGGCGAAATGATCTTGCCACGGGTTCTCGACCACCTTGGCCCCGAGGGACCGGGCGAGCTCCACCGTCCCGTCGCGCGAGCCGGTGTCGTTGACGACGACCTCGTGGAAAAGGTGGCGCACCGGGGCGACGCAGTCGCGCAGGTTGTGCTCCTCGTCCTTGGCGATGACGCAGAGCGAGACGCGCGCCGGGCCGCGCGGCGTCGCCGGCAGCGGCGTCGAGGCGGGCGTGGCCGCCCGGCTCGGCGTGGCGGCCACGTCGACGGTGAACGCGCCGAACAGGGCGTCGTGGTCCGCCTCGGCCCCGCCGTCGAGGTGGCGGAACACCGCGTCGGCGGCGCGCTCGGCCGCCCGCCGCTCCGTCGTCCCGAGCGGGGCGAACGCCGCGTTGCGATAGCCGTCCGGCGTGTCGCCGCCCCACTTGTCGACGAACCTGGCGAGGTTGTCCCGGAGCCGGCCCTCCGCGTCGAGGCCGAGCGCCCGGATGGTCCGGCTCCCGTCGTGGTGGACGAAGACGTCGTGGGCGACCATGAGCCGATAGCCGGCCTTCCGGGCGCGGAGGGACAGGTCGTCGTCCTCGAAGAAGCCGAGTCCGAACCGCTCGTCGAACGCCCCGACCGCATCCAACACCTCGCGCCGGACGAGGAGGCAGAACCCGCTCAGCCGGTCGCGCGCGCGCGCCTGGCCGGCGAACCGGGCGGCGTGGGCCGCGGCGAAGGCGAGCATCTGCTGGGCGTCGGCGTAGGTCGCCTCGACGGTCTGCTCCGGGGTGGCGGCGTTCGACACCGGGCCGGTCATGCCGACCGTCGGCCAGTCGTGCAGGCTCAGGGCGACGAGCTTGTCCAGCCAGCCCGGCGTGACGACGGCGTCGTTGTTGAGGAGGACGACGTACCGGCCCCGGGACGCGGCGATCCCCTGGTTGCACGCCCGGCCGAAGCCGAGGTTCTCCGCGTTGCGGACGACCTCGAACCGCGCCGGGCCGGGCCGCTGGCGGAACTCCTCCAGCAGGGCGGGCGTCCCGTCAGGGGAGGCGTTGTCAACGACGATCACTTCATAGGGGGCACGGGTGAACCGGAGGACGGCCTCCAGGCAGACCCGGGTGCAGTCCGCCTGGCCGTGGACCGGGACGACGATCGACGCGAGCTCGTCCCCGGCCGGTCGCGGCGGCGGTGGCGGGGCGAGCCACGGCTCCATCGGCACCAGGCCCGGCGCGGCGGCGTGGAGCAGGCGGCGCTGCGCTACGAAGGCGGCCTGGTCGTCGGCCCGGCCGGCGTCGCCGAGGATCTGGAAATACGCCGTCGCGGCGCGGCGGTCGAACGGGTTCGTGGCGACGGCGACGGCGAGGTGTCCGGCGGCGAGGTCGACCCGGCCGTCGCGCGCCAGGGCACAACCCAGGCCGGCCCGACCGCGCGCCAGGTCCGGGCGGGCGAGCACCGACTCGTAGTACGGCGCGACGCCGGCGCTTTGGTCGAGGTCGCCGACGAGCATGTGGAGCCACCAGCCCAGGACGTCGCGCCGGGCGGCGGCCTGTGCCGTCGGGTCGCCGGGGTGGTCCCAGCCGGCGCGCTGCCAGGCGGCGTGGACCTCGTCGAACCCGGACGGCCACGGCGTCCCGGACCACGCCGCGGTGTCGAACCGCGGCGTGGCCGCCAGGTCGCGGAGCATCCGGCGGACCAGGTCGAGCGCCTCGGCGTGGCGTTCGACGAGGAGCAAGGCCCGGGCGAGGTTGTAGCCGAGGACAGGGTGGCCCGGCCACTTCGCCAGCCCGTCGCCCCAGGTGCGGAACGCCGCCGGGACGGCACCCGGCCGGTCCGCCTCGCGCAGCTGGAGGAGGGCCGCTCCGTTGACGGACATCGGCTCGTCACTTGCTCCTGCCCCGGCCAGGTCGTACAGGGCCGGGTCGGTCTCGACCGCGACCGCCTGGGCCGCGAGCCGGGCGCGCAGCACCACGGCCGGATCGACGGGCGGCCGCTCCGACCGCCGCTGCCGCAGTTCCTCCAGGTCGGGCCCCAGGCGGGCGGTCGCGTCGCGGAACAGGCGGGCGTAGGTCGCGTCGGCGAGCTTGCCCTGGGCCGACCGGGCCATCGCGACCCGGCGGTCCTCGTTCGCGAGCAGGGCCTCGATGCTCGCGACCAGGTCCTCGGGCATGAAGGCGACGCAGTCCTCGCCGGGTCGCAGGACGTCGAACACCTCGGCGTTGTCGGCCTCGATCGCGAGGGCCGCCCCGCAGAACGCCGCCTCGCAGACGCGCTGGTTCCACTCGCGCCGCGCGGTCGGGTTGAGGACGACGCGCGAACGTTGCAGGAGCTGGCGGTACTCGTCGAACGGCACCCCGGTCCGGATGACGACGCGGTGTCGCTCCGCGAGCTGTGCCAGTGAGGCGACGACCGGGAGCCGGCCGGCCTGGACCGCCGGGTGGAGGTTGCCGACGAACAGGACGTCGATATCCCGCCCCGCCTCCGGCGGGGTCGCCGGCAGCCAGGCGTCGCTCCCGCCGTAGAGGTTGGTGACGTGGACGTGGGCCATGCCGGCCCGGCGGAGGCGCTCCGCCGACGGGGCGTCGGTCAGGACCCGGTCGCACAGGGGCAGGACGAGCCGGTACGCGTCCCAGAGGAGGTTCGCGTCCGCCGCGAGGCCGACGACCGGGAGCGGCGTCTCGGCGACCCAGGCCGGCAGCGGGGCGTACGCCGCGTTCAGGGCGACGAAGGCCGGGGCGATACCGGTCGGGAGGGCCGCCTCGACCGCCGCCCACGGCGCGGCGAACGGGACGACGACGTCGATGCCGTCGCCGTCGCGCGGCCCGAACGTGACGCACTCGCCGACGGCGCGGAGCGGGCCGAGGTAGCGCGTCGCCAGGGCGGAATCCACCGGGCCGAACAGGCACTTCGCGGTCATGGCGGCCACCTCGGACGTGGAGACGGGGAGGCGGAGAACGTGTGCCGGTGATTCTAAGCCGGGCGGCCGCGGCGGCGAGGCGAAAGCCCCTTCTCCGGATCTTCACCCGGGCGCAACGGCTTCCGGGACAGCGACTTGTCACCGGCGACGCGCCCGCGGAAATAATTCCCAAAAGAAAAAGGTGGCGGCGGCGGCCGGGCTGCTTTATAGTTCCCCTCCGTCACGTTTTCGCAGGTGTCTGCGGTCCGTCAGTCCGTCCGTTAGCATGGCGTCGCTCGATCCCCCGTCCGTCGCGGAGCGGTTCGATGTCGCAGGAGGCGCGCAACCAAGGACCCTGGCGCTGGCTGTCGAGCCCGCGCCTGTGGCTCCGCTGGTGGTCGGAGGCGGTCGCCTCCGGGCGC
>Ga0268299_1001953_pt1 | contig 28861 bp, 27 predicted proteins | sample NOBtaG_FD_193484 | JGI IMG/M metagenome (GOLD analysis project Ga0268299, IMG submission 193484) | Activated sludge microbial communities from bioreactor in Nijmegen, Gelderland, Netherland - NOB reactor | ecosystem: Engineered > Bioreactor > Aerobic > Activated sludge | place: Netherlands...
GGGGTGTCGAAGAGATGTGAAGTCATAACTTCCTCCGTAGGTTCGGTTCTTGAACACTTCCAAACCTACCTCTCGGCCTCTCGTCGCTACATAGAATCTGAGCAAAGGCGCTTGCGAAGCAAGCGCCTTTGCTCAGGATGACATGAGAAGGTGCGCAGATCAGGGCCGCGGCCGTGCGTGCGCCAGCACATCCGGGTTGACGACATGGGTCGGCGTGCCGGCAGCGTAGGCCACGATCTGGTCGAAGATGTCGGTGAACTGCACCTCGTACTCGTCGCGCGAGACGTAGCCGATGTGCGGCGTGCACACGACATTCGGCATCGTGAGCAGCGGATGGTGCGGATCGGTGAGCGGCTCGTCCTCGTAGACGTCGACGGCGGCCATGCCGGGGCGGCCGGCACGGAGCGCGTCGACCAGCGCGCCGGGCTGGATCAGCGGCGCACGGCTGGTGTTGACCAGCAGCGCGGAGGGCTTCATGCGCAGAAGATCGGCCTCGCTCACGATGCCGCGCGTGGCGTCGACCAGGCGCATGTGCAGCGTGATCACGTCGCACTCGGCGAGGAACGCCTCCTTGCTCGCCGCCGCCTCGTGGCCGTCGGCGACGGCCTGCGCGCGCGCCGCCTCGCGCGCCCACGCCACCACGCGCATGCCGAACTGCCGGCCGTAGCCCGCGACGACGGCGCCGATGCGGCCGTAGCCCCAGATGCCCAGCGTCTTGCCGCGCAGGCTCGAGCCGACGCCCATCTGCCAGCGTCCGGCCTTGAGCGCTTCGGCCTGCTGCGGGATCTGTCGCATCGCCGCCAGCACCAGCCCCCAGGTCAGCTCGGCCGCGGCATAGGACGGCGTGCCGGCGTGCTGGCTCGACGACACGACGATGCCGAGCCGCGTGCAGGTGTCGATATCGATGTGCGGGTAGACGCTGCGCTGGCTGATCAGGCGCAGGCGCGGCAGGCGCTCGAGCAGCGGCGTGCGGATCTTCGTGCGCTCGCGGAACAGCACCAGCACCTCGGTGTCGGCGAGGCGCCGGGCGAGGCCGTCGACGTCCTGCAGGTGGTCGTTCCAGATCGTGACGTCGTGGCCGGCCAGCCGGGCGAAGCACGGCAGCGTGCGCAGCGTGTCGAAATAGTCGTCGAGGATGGTGATCTTCATGGTCGGGGTCGATGCTCGCCGCACTCAGCTTTCGGAGAAATGCAGCTGCTGGATGGAGGAGATCGTCTTGCCGTACTTCTCCCGATGAGCATCGCTCAGCGGCCGGTCGTCGGGCAGGGTGCGCAGCAGCAGCTCGTCCTCCTCCAGCTGCTTCACCAGCTTGATCGCCCGGCGCACGTCGTCCTGCTTCTCCTTGGTCAGGAGAGGGTAGGCGGTCAGGAATAGCGACGACAGGCTGCGATTCTGCAGCTCCGGCGTGAGCGGGATCGGGCTCTTGAACACGCCGTCGAGGGCCACCTTCGCGTCCCCGGTCGTCTTGGCGCGGCGCAGCAGGAAGGCCATGTTGCCGAGCCGGTGCTCGATCTCGAAGCGCAGGGTCGTCAGATCCTGCTGGTTCTTCATGGCGATCTCGTGATCGTGCTGGACCTGCTGGAGCATCGCCGCGCCGCCGGTCAGCACGACCGAGGACAGCAGCCACATGCCGACCGAGCTGTTGAGGAAGTGGTACAGCCTTTGGCCGAAGCCGGGCTTGGCCGGCGGAGGCGGCGGTGCAGCCGGCCCGGCCGGTGCCTGCATGCCCTGGCGGACCGCGTGGCGGAGTCGCTCGTCCGCCTCGATGCGTGCGCGGTCCTCGTCGGTCAGCATCCCCTCTCCCCCACGAAACGTCCTCCTGTGCCGACACTGCCATAACACGGCTCGGGGCCGCCGCCGAAGCGCCGCGCTGCCTCAGCCTCGGCGCGGGCGCAGCGCGACGCTCAGCGCGACCGTGGCCAGCAGGCCGACGCTCGCCATGACCAGCACGGCGTCGCGCGGACCGAGCTCGCGGGCCAGTGCACCGGCGGCGAGCACGCCGAGCGGCCCGGTGCCGATGCAGACGGTGACGATGCCCATCAGGCGCGAGCGCATGCCGGCCGGCGCCTCGGTCAGCATCAGGGTGGTCTGCATGTTGCTGAAGCCCGCCGTGCCGAAGCCGCCGATGACCAGCACGGCGAGCGCCAGCCAGTAGGACGGCGACAGGGCCATCACGATCAAGGCGACGAGGAAGAGAGTCGCGCCGCCGGCGAACAGCAGGCGGCGGTCGACCCGCAACGCGCCCGCCGCCATCAGCGCCCCGCCGAGGAAGGCGCCGAGCGGCTCGCCCGCCGCCAGCAGGCCGACCAGCGCCGGGGAAACGCCGAACACGCCCAGCCCCAGCGGCGATATCAGGCCGGCGTAGGAGAAGGCGAAGGCATTGACCACGATGGTGATGCCGAGGACCAGGACGATCGTCGGCCGCGTGCGGGCGAAGCGCAGCCCCTCGGCGATCTCCGCCGGCAGGCTGCCGAGCGCCAGCCGCCGCGTCACCTGCGGATGGCCGAGGCGACTCATCGCGAGGGCGCCGCCGGCCTGGACCAGGGCGGTGAGGGCGTAGGCGCCCTGCATGCCGAGCCATTCGAATGCGACGCCGCCCAGCAGCGGGCCGACCATGCGCGTGGCCGCGTTGGTCGCCGAATCGAGCGCGATGGCGTTGACGATGCGGTGCGGCCCGGCGACCTCGCCGACCATGCGGCGGCGGGTCGACATCTCGGTCGCCCACAGGATCCCCGAGACCAAGTTCGCCACCGCGATGTGCCACAGCGCCAGGTGGCCGGTGGCGGCGAGCAGCGCCACCACCGCCGACACGATGGCCGGCACCAGCATGGCCAGGACGACGATCAGCTTGCGGTTCACCGCCTCGGACACGGCACCGGCGATGGCGCCGAAGGCGAACTGCGGCAGCTGGCGGATGGCGACCACGCCCGCGACCGCGAAGGCCGAGCCAGTGGCCTCGAAGGCGAACAGGCCCGAGGCCAGCAGCTCGAGCCAGCGCATGGCGTTGCCGGCGCCCCCGGCCAGCCACAGCCGCAGAAAATCCGGCACACCCAGCAGCTCGCGCACCGGGTGCTCGCGTTCCTCCGTCGAATTCATTGCCGCCGACGCTAGAGCACATTGCCCTCGGCTGGAAGCCAACGTGCGGGCGGACGAATCTGGGTAATCAGGTTCACATGTGGGCGCGCCATTCATTCTCCTCCCTAGCGAAGCTGGGGAGGTGTCCGCGTCTTCGCGGACGGAGGGGTCATGAGCAGCGGGACTGAGGCCCATGACCCCTCCGCCCCCGATTACGGGGGCACCTCCCCAGCTTCGCTAGGGAGGAGAATGAATGGCGCGCCCATATGCGAATGCCCTGGCAGTGGAGGGGACAGGCGCACGTTCCCTCGCACCGGAATTCGCTCTAACGTGAGACACGTCGGTCGGGGAGCCGAAGCTGAGATCGGGAGGAGTAGTCATGTTCAAGCGTAGGGCCTTGCTCGCGGCGGCTCTGGCGGCGCCCGCGGTCGCGCGCGCCGATGTGGCGGCGTGGCCGGCCAAGACCGTGCGGTTCATCTGCCCCTTCGCGCCGGGCGGCGGCACCGACACGGTGAGCCGGCTGATCTGCGATCAGCTGTCGCGCCGCTTCGGCCAGCAGTTCGTGGTCGACAACAAGAGCGGCGCAGGCGGCAACATCGGCACGGTGGAGCTCGCGCGTGCCGCGCCGGACGGCTACACGCTCGGCCTGATCTCGGTGGCCAGCCACACGCTGAACCCGATGCTCTACAGCCGGCTGCCCTACGATCCCGACAAGGAGATCGTCTGCATCTCGCGGCTGGCGACCCTGGCGAACCTGCTGGGCGTCACGCCGTCGCTGCCGGCGGGCTCGGTCGCCGAGCTGATCGAGGTCTGCAAGGCCGCTCCCGGCAAGTACTCCTTCGCCTCGTCGGGGCCGGGCTCCTCGCTGCATCTCAGCGGCGAGCTGTTCAAGGCCATGGCGGCGGTCGACATCATCCACGTGCCCTACAAGGGGGCGGGGCCGGCGTACAACGACCTGATGGCGGGCACTGTCACCATGATGTTCGCCAACATGCCGTCGATGCTGCCGCAGGTGCGGCGTGGCCGCATCAAGGGGCTGGGCGTGACCTCGCGCGAGCGGTCGTGGGCGGCGCCCGACCTGCCGACGATCGCCGAGACCCTGCCGGGCTACGCCGCGACGTCGTGGTACGGCGCCGGCGCGCCGGCCCGCACTCCGGAGCCGATCCTGGCGCGCCTCGAGACGGCGATCGCGGAAGCGCTGGCCGAGCCCGACATCCGCAAGCGCTGGGAGACCGACCTCGGCCTCGACATGCCGCCGCCCGGCCGCAAGGGCTTCGAGGCCTTCCTCGCCGAGGACCGCATCCAGTGGGCGCCCGCCGTCAAGGCCTCGGGGGTGAGGCTGGATTGACGGTTTCAGCCTCCCCAAGCGAAGCTTGGGGAGGTGTCGCGTCTTACGCGACGGAGGGGTCATGAGCCACAGTCGTGTTGCTCATGACCCTCCGTCCGCACAGACGTTTTGGTCTTCGGCGAAAAGCGCCAAACGCGGACACCTCGCCAGCTACGCCAGGGAGACAACCAGCACGCCCGCTTGGCGCGCACCACGATGCCGTGAATACAGGGGCGGTAAACCGCCCTTGTACTCATAGGAGGAGGAGAATGACCTCCGCTACAACACCTGCTTCACGGCCGCCAGCACGACCAGCGCGCCGATCGCCATCGCGGCGCTGCCCAGCGAGAGCACCATCAGCGCGCGTCCCGGCGACAGGCGGCCCATGCTGGCGGCGATCCAGAAGAACGGGTCGTTGACATGGCAGATCGCCATCGAGCCGGCGCCGACGGCAGCGGCTGCCAGCGCGCGGCCGGAGGCGCTGTCGAGCCCGAGCGCCGGCAGCATCGGCTCGACCATGCCCGACGCGGTGAGCACGGCGGTCAGCGAGTTGCCCTGCATGGTCTTGACGATCGCCGCGGCGAGGAAGGGCGTCAGCAGGCCGAAGCGCGGATGCAACGCGTGCTCGGCCAGCAGCTCGGCCATGCCGGTCTCGTCGAACACGCGGGCGAGGCCGCCGGCCGCGCCCACCGTGAGCAGCAGCGGCGCCCAGCCGCGGCCGGACAGCGCCGACGGTTGCCAGCGTCCGGCGAACAGCACGGCGAGCGTGATGGCCAGCGCCGCCAGCATCAGGGGCTTGCTGATGCCGATGTAGAACTCGCGCGCGCCGCCCTTGCCGAGCGGCTCGCTGGGCATCTGGGCCACCGACTGCACGACCAGCAGCGCCACCGGCAGCAGCACGGCGAGCCACGCCCAGCCGAGCCGGCCCGGCGCATCGGCGGCCTTGCCCTCCTCGGCGGGCAGTTGCCGCGACACGTGCCACCAGCCGATCGCCGCGGCGATGACCGCGACCGGCAGCGCGGCCATGAGCATGGCCTGGGCCGTCGTCTTCATGACCGAGGCGGACGCGACGGCGAGCGGCGAGGGCGCCACCAGGGCGCTGAACGCGAGCAGGGTGAGGGCGAGGCCGAGCGCCCGGCGCGGCGCGTCCTGCCCGCTCGCCTGCAGGAGGGCGAGCCCGCCCGCCGCCGAGCTGCCCAGCCCGGCGAGCGCCCCGACCGCCGCCGAGGTGCCGGTGCCGAGCGGCTGGCGCAGCGCCACCGCGCCGGCCAGCGCGCCGGCGACGACCAGCAGGCCGACCTGCTCGAGCGCCGCCGAGAAGCCCAGCCCGAACGCCTTGCCGACCGACTGGAAGGTCATGTCGGCGGCGATCCCGTAAACCACGATCGTCGCCATGAGGGCGAGGAAGGCCGGCAGCCGCAGGCGCTGGACCAGCAGCACGATCGCCAGGACGGCGATCGGCACCAGGAGAGAGGCGAGAAACATGGGCGCGACCTTAACCGCCTGCTAGGGTCGCCACCACAAGGGATGCCCATGATGAAGGGCTCTCATGGCCGGGAAGCGCGCAACTCATGGGTGCCGACTTTGATGGAAGAGAGCGTCATTCGCTGGGAGCGCGCCACTCCGATGGCGCTCATGGGATGTGTGGTCGGCAAGAAGAGCGCCATCGGAGTGGCGCGCTCCCAGCAATGAATCATGATCCCTCCTGCCGCCAGGACACGGGCACCTCCTGTGAAGATCGGGGCGGGTACCGGCCCGATCTTCACCGCATCGTGGTGCGCGCCGGCGTGCTGGGGAGGAGAATGAGCGGCGGTCTGTCGGTGCTGCTTCTCCTCGTGCTGGCGATCGTCGGCCTCGCCCTGCCGGCCCGCGCCGACACCGGCCTGGTGCGGATCGAGGGCAAGAACTTCGTCACGCCCGACGGGCGCACGCTGCAGCTCAAGGGCATCAGCCTCGGCAACTGGCTGATGCCCGAGGGCTACATGTTCAAGTTCGAGGTCGCCAAGGCGCCGCGCCAGATCTACGCCGCCTTCGACCGCCTGCTCGGCGCCGAGCGCGCCGGCGAATTCTGGCGGCGCTATCGCGACCGCTACATCGCCGAGGCCGACATCCGGTTCATCAAGTCCGTTGGCTTCAACATGGTGCGCATCCCGCTGCACTGGCGCCTGTTCATGACCGCCGACGGCGAGATCGCGGGCGAGGGCTGGGCGCTGCTCGATCGCGTGATCGGCTGGGCAGGCGAGGCCGGCCTGCTCGTCATCCTCGATCTCCATGCCGCGCCGGGGGGCCAGACCGGCATCAATCACGACGACGGGCCGGGCTACCCGCTGATGTTCTACGTGCCGCGCGATCGTGCGCTGACGATCAGGCTGTGGCGCGCCATCGCCGAGCGCTATCGCGGCAACCCGACGATCCTGGGCTACGACATCCTGAACGAGCCGATCGCGCCCTATCACGACGTGGCGACGCTCAACATGCGGCTCGAGCCGTTCTACCGGAAGGTGACCGAGGCGATCCGCGAGGTCGATCCCGGCCGCATCGTCATCCTGGCCGCCGGGCAATGGAGCTCGAGCTTCGACATGTTCGGCCCGCCCTTCGCGCCCAACCTCGCCTACACGTATCATTCGTTCTGGGCGAGCACGAAGCGCGATTCGATCCAGCGCCATCTCAACTTCGCCAGCCGCCATGGCGTGCCGCTGTTCCTCGGCGAGACCGGCGAGCTGACCGACGAGTGGAACGAGCGCTTCCGCCTGCTGCACGAGACGCACGGCATCGGCTGGTCGTTCTGGACCTACAAGAACCTCGACACGCCCTCGACCATCGTCTCGATCCCGCGCCCCGACGGTTGGAACGAGATCGTGGCCTTCGCCGACGGCAAGCGGAAGGACAAGCCGCCCGAGGACATGATCGACCGCGCCATCGCGCAGTACCTCACGGGCATCGAGCTCGCCAACGGCGTGGTGCGCTGGAGCTATCTCAAGTCGCTCGGGCTGAAGAGCGAACCGTAGCCGCCGACGATGCTGTCCCTTGTCCTCCCTGCGCGAAGCGCGGGCAGGTGCGCCGATGGCGCACATGAGATCGACACCGCACACCTTGTCCTCCCTGCGCGAAGCGCGGGGAGGTGCCCCCGAAGGGGGCGGAGGGGTCATGAGCCACACACGCATGGATCGAACATGCGTCATCTCGCCAGCGATCCGCGATAGGTTTCACTTCGTGGATGATAACGTCTGATCCCGAGCCGGGGCCTCGACTGAGACTCATGACCCCTCCGCCCCCTGCGGGGGCACCTCCCCGCGCTTCGCGCAGGGAGGAAAGGTCACCGTCACCGCCTAAGTCGTCGCACAGCACCTTCACCTCCCCGCGCTACGCGCAGGGAGGAAGATCATGGCCGCTCCCCCGGCACGCCGAACTTGGCGGCGCGCGTCGGGTCTAGGGCGCGCCAGACGTAGTCCTCCAGCTGCGGCGCATAAAGCTCCCACACCCGGCGCAGGTCGGCGATCGGCGTGTCGCTCCAGTCGACGCGCAGGTCGACCACCGGCCACTCGACATCACGCACCACGACCAGCCCGGCGGAATGCACGGGGCCGGCTTCGCCGCCCGCCGCGAGCCCGGCCTCGAGCGCGGCGAGCAGGCGGGCGGGAAAATCCGTCCGCGCGGCCTCGAACGCCCTCACCATCGCCTTTGGCACATCGGGACCGGCCAGCAGGTTGCCGGCGCACGCGGCGCCATCGCCGTGCGCGATGGCGTGTATGCCGAGCGCGCCCGCGCCGGAGAGCGCCGCCGTCCGTCCCGCCGCATCGACCAGCGCCAGCTGGCGGAAGTCGATGAACGGCGAGGCGCGCAGCTCGGCGAGCGCTTCTTCCGCCGAGGCGCCCGCCGCCATGAGATCGAGCCCGCGCCTGCCGAGCCGCGGATCGGTGATGTTCTGGCTGGCGACCGCGCCCACCCCGGCACGCAGATGCGCGCAGCGCGCCGCGACCGCCGGCGACGACGAGGAGATGGCGATGCCGAGCATCCCGGTCGCCGGGCAGCGCGCGGTGATCGAGAAGGTCATGCGCGGCCGGGCGGGATGACCGCGATGGCGTCGACCTCGACCAGCCATTCCGGCCGCGCCAGGGCGGAGACGACGATGCCGGTCGAGACCGGGAACACGCCCTTCAGCCACTTGCCGACGACGCGATAGACCGTCTCGCGATAGCGCGGATCGACGATGTAGATCGTGATCTTGCACACGTGCTCGAGCTTCGACCCGGCCTCCTCGAGCAGAATCTTGATGTTCGCCATCGCCTGCTCAGTCTGCGCCGCGACATCGCCGATGCCGACGCTTTGCGAGGTGTCGAGATTTTGCCCGATCTGTCCGCGCACGAACACGAACTTGCCCTCCGCGACGACGACCTGGCAGAGATCGTTGTCGAGCTTCTGCTCGGGGTAGGTGTCCTTGGTGTTGAACTTGCGAAGCCGCGTATGCGCCATGTCGAGGGTCCTTTCTTTCTTCTCCTCCCCACGACGTGGGGAGGTGTCGCGTCATACGCGACGGAGGGGTCATTGCTGGGAGCGCGCCACTCCGATGGCGCTCTTCTCATTGACCATACATCCCACGAGCGCCATCGGAGTGGCGCGCTCCCAGCGAAGACCGTGACCCCTCGGTCCGCGATGACCCTTCGACTTCGCTCAGGGCAAGCGCGGACACCTCCCCAAGCTGTGCTTGGGGAGGATTTACGATGCCAGCCGATCCCGATAGTGATCGGCCAGCGCCGTCAGCGCGGCGGCGCCGTCGCCCTTGAAGGCCGGGCCGTGCATCAGGGCGATGGTCGTAGGCTTCAGCCCGGCCAGGCGGCGCAGCGTCGGCTCGGTGAGCCTGGTCACCGGCATGTAGGGCACCGCCTTCTCGGTGGCGATCGCCGGCCCCACGATCTCCGACTCCGTGGTCGGCGCGGCCGGGCCGAACTGGGTGAACAGGTCGCTGCTGAACAGCGTGCCAGTGGTCTCCTCGTAGATCACGCCGGCGTCCCAGTTGTGCGGCACGTGCGGCGTGTCGAGCCAGCGCACGCGCTTGCCGCCGAGGTCGAGCACCTCGTCGTTGGCGAGCACGCGCGGCTCGCGGTCGGCCATGTCGCGCAGCCAGATGTTGCAGCCGACCTGGCCGTGCGCCGGCGTCGCCCTGGGCGCCGCGGCCAGCCATTGGTTGAGCGCGCCCGATTCGTCGGCCTCGACATGGCTGCAGGTCGTCCAGCGCAGCCTCTCGAGCGGGATCACGCCCTTCACCGCGGCGGAGATCAGCGGGAACAGCGAGCGCTGGCCGTAGTGGAACAGCAACGGCTCGTCGGCATCGATCAGGAACTGGTTGAAGGTGAATCCCGTCGGCCCGACGGCAGGCAGGAAGGTCGAAAGACGGTAGATCCGGTCGGCGATCTCGGAGACCTCGGTCTTCATGGCGTCCTCCTATGCGCTGGGAGCGCGCCACTCCGATGGCGCTCATTGGATCTGTGATCGACAGGAAGAGCGCCATCGGAGTGGCGCGCTCCCAGCAATGAGTTTTCCTATCCGAGAATCTCGATCAGCCTGGCGTTGAATGCGTCGGCGGCCTCGTAGGCGACCCAGTGGCCGGCGCCCGGGATGACGTTCATCTCGAAATCGGGCTGGAGGGCACGGAACAGGTCGATGCGCTCCTGGATGTGGGGGTAGGTCGTCGAATCGTACTCGCCCCAGATGCCAGTCAGCGGCACCTTCACCCGCGGCAGCACCTCGCTCAGCTTGAAGGCCTGGCCCATGTCGCGGCTGCGCGTCTTGGCCCGCGTCGTGTTCAGGATCTGCATGTGGATGGCGACGCCGTCGACGTTGGCCGGATCGTGCAGCATCAGGATCTCGAGGTTGCGCCGCGCTTCGTTGGCCAGCGTCTCGGCCGGCATCTCGGGCAAGAGCTTGCGCAGCTTCGGGCCGGGCTTGCGCGTCGCCTTGAGCCCGCCGGCGCCGACCATGACGATGCGGCGGATGCGCTGCTCGAACAGCGTGGCGATATGGCCTGCCACCATGCCGCCGAACGAGAAGCCGGTGATGGCGAATTTTTCCTCCGGCGGCAGCAGCGCCTGCATGGCCGCCTGCACGCAACGGGTCACCGACCAGATGTCGCGCACGTCGTCGGGCGGATCGCTGTCGCCCAGCCCCGGCGCGTCGGCGGCGTAGACCGTGAAGTGCTGGCTGAGCGGCCGGACGTTGCGGATCCAGTGGATCCACGAGCCGGAGCCGCCGTGGAACAGCAGCAGGATCGGCTTGCCCGAGCCCTCGCCCCATATGTGCCACATCATGCGGCCGCCATTGCCCATCGGCACGCGCACCGCGCGGGCGGTCGACTCGATCTCCTGGATGTGCTCGGCGGCGGTGCGGCCGTCCGGCATGCGCGGGACGGCGGAAAAGTCGAGCTCCATCAGGCAAGCGCTCCCAGCAGGCGTTCGACGAACTGCGGCGCCTGCTTGCGGTCGATCCAGCGCAGCACGGTGACGAGATCGTTGTCGGGATCGATCCACACGATGTGGCTGCCCCAGCCGAGCGCGAAGAAGCTGCGCTCCGAGGCCGCCGCGAACTGGCGCCGGTTGGCGTTGAGCCACCACATCAGGCCATAGAACGGCGCCACCGGACACGGCTTCACCAGCTCGTCCGTCCAGCCCGGGTGCAGGATCTCCTTGCCCTCCCATGTGCCGCCGCGCGCCACCAGCAGGCCCATCAGCGCGAGATCGCTCGCCGAGACGACGATGCCGCCGCCCCAATGGCCGCCGCCCGGCACCGAGACCATCTCCCGGCCGTCGATCGTCACCGTCGAGTTGCGATAGCCGTCCCATCGCCAGGTCGACGAGGCGCCGATCGGGTCCATGATCCGCCGCTTCAGCACCGACGGCAGCGGCTCCTTGAAGAGCTGCAGCAGGCAGAGCGACAGGCGGTTCACGCGCACGTCGTTGTACTCGTAGAACGTGCCCGGCGGCTTGAGCGGGCGGCGCGTGCCCTTGGGCGCGTCGGCGACGGCGATGCCGACCACGCGGTTGTGGTCGATGCGGTCCTCCTTGCCGAACAGCGTGCCCTGCCATTCGCTGGTCTGGGTCAGCAGGTGGCGCCAGGTGATGTCCTTGTTCTGGTCGCTGGTGAAGCCGTCATCGAGCCTGTAGGCCGCGACCTTGTCGTCGAGGCTCCGGATCAGCCCGTCTCCGACCGCGAGGCCGGCCAGCAGCGAGAGGAAGCTCTTGGCGACGCTGAACGTCATGTCGGGACGGCCGACATCGCCCCATTCTGCGAGAAGCTTGCCGCCGCGATAGACGATGCCGGCGTGGCCGCCGCGCGGCGTGACCGGCCCCAGCACCTCGTTGTCCGGCGCCTTCTCGCCCGAATCGTAGGTCATGACGAACTGGCCGTCGGGCATCTGCATGCTGGCAGGCCACTTCGATTCGGCCGATTTGGCGAACGCTATCGCGTCTTTCAGGTCCTTCATGCCCGCAATCAACAGTCATTCGTGCCCACAATCAACATTGGAGGCTGCCCGGGAGCAAGCGTAGAAACGCGCATGGCCCCGCCGACCTCGATCACTCTCCGCCGACCCGACGACTGGCACGTCCATCTGCGCGACGGGCCCATGCTGCAGGCCTGCGCGATCCACACCGCGCGCCAGTTTGCCCGCGCCATCATAATGCCCAACCTGGTGCCCCCAGTGACCACGGTCGCCGAGGCCGCATCGTACCGCGAACGCATCCGCAGAGCGGTCCCGGCCGGCCTCGCCTTCGAGCCGCTGATGACCTGCTACCTGACCGACGGTGCCGATCCGGCCGAGCTGGCGCGCGGCAGGCGCGAGGGCGTGTGGGTCGCGGCCAAGCTCTACCCGGCGCACGTCACCACCAACTCCGCGCACGGCGTCACCTCGATGGACCGCATCGCGCCCGCCCTGGAGGCGATGGAGAAGGCGGGCATGCCGCTCCTGGTGCACGGCGAGGTGACCGACGCCGACGTCGACATCTTCGACCGCGAGGCGGTGTTCCTCGAGCGCGTGCTGGCGCCGCTGCTCCGGCGCCATCAGGGGCTGAAGGTGGTGCTCGAGCACATAACGACGAAGGAAGGCGTCGCCTTCGTCGAGGCCGGCGGTACGCGCGTCGGCGGCACGATCACGCCGCATCACCTCAGCTACAACCGCAACGCCCTGTTCAAGGGCGGCATCCGCCCGCATCTCTACTGCCTGCCGATCGCCAAGGCCGAGGAGCACCGCCTGGCGCTGCGCCGCGCTGCGACGACGCCGGGCCAGACCCAGTTCTTCCTCGGAACGGACACCGCGCCGCACACGGCCGACACCAAGGAATGCGCCTGCGGCTGCGCCGGCATCTTCAACGCGCCGGTGGCGATGCAGGTCTACACCCAGATCTTCGCCGAGGAGGGCGCACTAGATCGGCTGGAGGCGTTCGCCTCGCTGAACGGGCCGCGGTTCTATGGGCTGCCGGTCAACGAGGCGCGGGTGACCTTGCGCGCCGGGCCGCTGGTCGCGCCGGAGCGCATCGATGTCGCGAACGGGGACAAGAGCGTCGTCGTGTTCCGGCCTGATACGCCGGTCGAGTGGTCGTACTGAAGCTGGATCGCCACCCAACATCAATCGACACGGCAAGAGAGGGGCGCACCATGCAACATCCTCTGAGGTTCGGCATCTGGGCCCTGGTCCACGGCAACCGCGCCGCCCTGCATGACCCGGAGGAACCCTATGACGCGTCGTGGGACAGGAACCGCAAGCTGATCCTGGAAGCCGAGCAGCTCGGCTACGACTGCACGCTGGTCGCCCAGCACACCGCCAACCCGCATCGCGAGGATCTCGACCAGCTCGAGGCCTGGACGTCTTCGGCGGCGCTGGCGGCGCTCACCTCGCGGATCGAGATCATCACGGCGATCAAGCCGATGCTCTACCATCCGGTGGTGCTGGCGAAGATGGCGCTGCAGATCGAGCACATCGCGCGCGGCCGCTTCGCGATCAACCTGGTGAATGCCTGGAACCGGGCGGAGATCGAGAAGGCCGGCATCCCGTTCCTCGAGCACGACGAGCGCTACGCCTACGGCCGCGAATGGCTCTCCGTGGTCGAGCCGCTGATGCGCGGCGAGCGGGTGAGCTGGAAGGGCAAGTACTTCGACGTCAGCGACTATATCCTGCGGCCGCACCGCACCTTCCGGCCGCGGCCGCGCATCTATGTCGGCGGCGAGTCCGAGCCGGCGCGCCAACTGGTGGCCGACCTGGGCGACGTCTGGTTCATCAACGGCCAGCCGCTGGCCGACGTCGCCCGCCTCGTCGCGGACGTGGCGCGCAGGCCGCGGCCCGGCGCCCCGCTGCGCTTCGGGCTTTCTGCCTTCGTCATCGCCCGCCCGACCGAGGCCGAAGCGCAAGACGAGTTCCAGCGCCTGCTGGCGCTGGCGGCGCTCGACGCCGACGCCCGCGTGATCCAGGAGCGCAACACCGACGCCAAGGTCGTCATGAAGCAGACCATGGCGAGGTTCGAGAAAGTCGGCACCAACGGCGGCACCGCCGCCGGGCTGGTCGGCAGCTACGATACCGTCGCCGAGCGCATCCGCCAGTTCCACCAGGCCGGCATCGAGACCCTGCTCCTGCAGTTCCAGCCCTTCGAGCGCGAGATGCGCCGCTTCGCCGCCGAGATCATGCCGCGGCTGAAGGTGCGGGTGGCGGCGTAGCGGACGTCGAACAGGAACGAATTTCGATGTCGGCGGGTCTCAATCGAATAGACGTCTGAGCCTGATCGCTTTCGGCGCCGTACCAGGGTCGAAATGGCACTGCACGGCGTCTCGTACGCGATCGTGCAGCTCGGCAGCGGTGTCGGCTTGCGTGAATATCGACTCGCCGATGGCGCGCGCCGAATATCCGCCTTCCGGCGCCTCCTCGACGACAAAAATGATCTCCGTCATCCGGGTGCTCCTGTCGCGATCATCATCATGTCAGGAAGTTCAATGGCATGCTCGAACAAGGAGCGTACCATTCCTGATGTCCTTTGGGCTTCTTGCGGCGCCGTCGCCGGACGCAGGCAAAGGGCCCCAAGAAGGGATTGGCGCCGCGGCCGACGATGGTGCGAAAGCGGCACGCCTTTCGTCACGCGTAGCCGCCGGCCAGATGGCGCCGGATGTGGGCGAGCAGCGCGTCAAACTCGCGGTCCTTGACGATCTGCTCCGGCGTGCGCCCGCCAAAGCCCACAATCGCCTCGGACCGAAACCAGGCGAACGCCATGACCAGATTGCCGACGACGGGCCTGATCGCATGGAGGATTTCCACCAGATGGCGCAATGAAGTTTGGGTCGATGGTGCCTCGATCCGGGCTCTCCGCGAAAGAGACCCATTCGGCACGCCGATCGTGTCACCGATTTCCTTCTTCGTCGTCCGCAACGCGCGGGCCAGCTTGTCGGGTGAGATGACGGGCCCGTCGGTCAATTCTGCATGGCTCATACGTCAACTCCATTGCCCGCAAATCTGGGCGCTGCGATTGACGCGCGCAAGGCGAGAGGCGCTAAAACTCAGGAAATCCACGTGTCGGGGGGACGTTCGTTGCCGAGATGGTGCTCGGCATTCCGAAAAGACCCACCATTGATGCAGTCACCTCTGAGGGCCGCCGAGCCGGCGAACGGAACAGGTGGCTGCATTTTCGCACCTTGATGGCAAGGTGACGATCACATCGCGGATCGAGCGCCTAGCGTTAGGAGCAAAGCATGCGCGTGCAGCGCGCAGTGTCTGCAACTCAGCTAGGACCCCATGTCCGACCTTCCCGACATCGCGTCGCACCTTCCATGTTCACGTGCGAAAGAGTCCCTGATCTGGTGCAAGTCGATACCTGAACCAATTCGGCGGGGCCACCTGACCGCCCTCGCGATGTCCTGATATCGCGTACGCTCAGACGTGCATCGGACTGCGTGGAAAAGACAGACATGGTCGTGATCGCCACCATCGGCGCAAAGCAATGTGCGGGTGACACAGCGCCTTCGCGGTGCGTCACCGCCAAGTCGTTGATTCCAAAAGCCAATGACGCAATGACGCAAATGACGCAAGATTCCACGGTGCATCTTCGCAGTCGCTCGATCGGCATACAGAGGTCGTCGTGCAATTGATTGCACGGGCGAGTCGCTGCAGTTGCCCGTGTCGCGACTCCCTCTCAGGTGCTGCCGAACGGCGCGTGGCCCGGGGTCAGGGTGCGTCTCGAGACTCTCCATTGCCGGGAGCGCGCCACTCCGATGGCGCTCTTCTCATCAAGCATACATCCCATGAGCGCCATCGGAGTGGCGCGCTCCCGGCATATGACGCGGGGCACTGGAGCGCTGGGTTCCCAGCGTCTATCGTCGCGATCATGAGCAAGCGAGCGATACCCGTCGGCGCCGTCGTGCGCGGCACCGACAAGGGCTACGACCACGAAGCCCCCAAGCCCAATCCCGGCAGCGGGCGGCCCCTCACCGAGCGGCCCGTCACCGAGCGGCCCCCCACGGAGCGCCCGGTAGACCCGACCCACGAGGACAAGAAGTATCCCTACCTGCGGCCGCGCGATGCGGCGACGCTGATCCTGGTGCGCCAGCGCGGCGCGGTTCCCGAGGTGCTGCTCGGCTGTCGCGACGCCAGGCACGCCTTCATGCCCAACCGCTACGTGTTCCCCGGCGGGCGGGTCGATCCGGACGATGCGCGCGTGCCGGTGGCGACGCCGCTCGATCGCTTCGTCGACGAGCGGCTGCGCAAGGCGGCGACGGCGCAACGGGCGCGGGCCCTGGCCGTTGCCGCGGTGCGCGAGACCTTCGAGGAGACCGGGCTGATGCTGGGCAAGCCCTTGAAGAACGGGCCGCCCGAGGAGGATTTCGGCGAGCATTGGCGCGGCTTCCTCGACAAGGGGTTTGCGCCGGCGCTCGACTGCCTCGACCTGATCGCGCGCGCCGTGACACCGCCCGGCCGGCCGCGCCGCTTCAATGCCCGCTTCTTCATGGCGCGGGCCGAGGACGCCACGGGCGAGATCCGCCATTCGAGCGAGCTCGGCGACATCCGCTGGGTCCAGCTCGACGAGGCACGCGAGCTGCCGCTGCCGACCATCACCGGTCTCATCCTGGGCGAGGTCGGCCGCCTCGCCAAGGAGCCGCCCGACCGCTCGGCCCAGCGCAGGATCCCGCTCTTCACGACCGTCCATCGCAAGCACCTGATGCTCGAGGAGTAGCGCCATGGCCCGGGGCGAGGCCAAGGATGGGGGCCGGGCCGGCGATCGCGTCGCAATCGCCTCGCCCGCCCAGAGCGGGGTCGCCCCGGCCCAGTTGTCGTCGGCCGCCGGCGGCGCCCGCCTGCCGACACGCGGCGGCGTGCGCCTGCGCGCCCTGGTGCTCATCCGCTGGGCCGCCGTCGCCGGCCAGTTCTTCACCGTCTCGGTGGTGCACTGGGGGCTGGGCTTCACGTTGCCCCTGCTGGCGGTGTTCGGCGCGATCGCGCTGTCGGCGCTGCTCAACCTCACGGTCAGCATCGGCCGGCCGGCCTCGGCGCGCGTCGACGACCGCGAGGCGGCCATCTTCCTCGCCTTCGACGTGCTGCAGCTCGCCGTGCTGCTCTATCTCACCGGCGGGCTGACCAATCCCTTCGTGCTCCTGCTGCTGGCACCGGTCGCCATCGGCGCCACCATCCTGTCGCTCGCCAGCAACATCGTGCTGTCGATGCTCACCATCCTGTGCATCGGCCTGCTCGGCCTGTTCCACCAGCCGCTGCCGTGGCGCGGGCCGCCGCCCGAGCTGCCCGACATCTATCGCGCCGGCGTGTGGGCCGGCCTCACCCTGACGACCCTGCTGACCACGCTCTACGGCTGGCGGCTGGCCGAGGAAGGACGGCAGATGGGCGATGCGCTGGCCGCCGCGCAGGCCGCGCTGGCGCGCGAGCAGCGCCTGTCGGCGCTGGGCGCGCTCGCCGCCGCGGCCGCGCACGAGCTCGGCACGCCGCTCTCGACCATCGCCGTGGTGACCAAGGAGATGCTGCGCGAGGTCGAGGCCGACGATCCGCTGCGCGAGGATGTCGAGCTGCTGTCGTCCGAATCGGAGCGCTGCCGCACCATCCTGGCGCGGCTGTCGGTCGATCCGGCGGGCGACGTGTCGGATGCCTACATCCTGGTGCCGCTGCCGGCCCTGATCGAGGCGGCGGCACAGCCCTACGGTCGGGAGGGCATAGCCATCGCCTTCGAAGCCGGGCCGACGGGCGAGGGCGTACCGGCCATGGCGCCGATCCAGGTGCGCAGCCCCGAGTTGATGCAGGGTGTCGGCAACATCGTGCAGAATGCCGTTTCGTTCGCGCGCAGCGAGATCACCATCGCCACGCGCTGGACCACGGAATGGTCGGAGGTCGAGGTTTCCGACGACGGTCCGGGCTTCTCCGAGGCCCTGCTGGACGAATTGGGAACACCCTTCATCTCGACCCGCCAGGGCGAGGAGGGGCACATGGGGTTGGGTGTCTTCATCGCCAAGACGCTCCTGGAGCGCACCGGGGCGACCGTGACCTTCGGCAATCGCCGGCTCGGCACCGGCGCTGCAGTATCGGTGCGCTGGCCAAACCCCGTCTTCAAGGCTACATAGCGGCCGATGTCGAAGGAGTCGCCATGAGCCAGGACACAGGCGCGGGCCGACCCGTGTCGCCCATTATCGACGGCGCGACGGCGAACAAGGACCGCACTTTGCTGATCGTCGACGACGATGCGGCCTTTCGCAACCGGACCGCCCGGGCCTTCGAGCAGCGCGGCTTCATCGTCTCGGCCGTCGGCTCGGTCGCCGAGGCGCTGGCCCAGACGGCGCGGCCGCCCGCCTTCGCCGTGATCGACCTGCGGCTGGGCGACGGCAACGGGCTGGAGCTGGTCGGGCCTCTGCGCCAGGCCCGGCCCGACATCCGCATCGTCGTGCTGACCGGCTACGGCAACATTGCCACCGCCGTCGCCGCGGTGAAGGAAGGCGCGATCGACTATCTCGCCAAGCCGGCCGACGCCGATGCCATCGAGCAGGCGCTGACCTCGCATGGCCGCAAGCTGCCGCCGCCGCCCAGCAACCCGATGTCGGCCGACCGCGTGCGCTGGGAGCACATCCAGCGCGTGTTCGAGCAATGCGACCGCAACGTCTCGGAGACGGCGCGCCGCCTCAACATGCACCGGCGCACCTTGCAGCGCATCCTCGGCAAGCACGCGCCGCGCGAGCATTGAGGGCGCGACCATCGTCGCCGCGACCATCGGTGCCACGAACATGACGCCACGAAAATCGATGCCACGATCATCGATGTCACGAACAGCGACGCAGCGGCACTGATCACCCTCCAGCTCCTGGTCAACGCGCTGGCGCTGGGCATGGCCTATGCGCTGGTGGCGCTGGGGTTCGTGCTGGCGCTCAATGCCGTCGGCGCGGTCAACTTCGCTCACGGCGACCTCGTGGTGCTGGGCGGTGCCGTCGCCGTGGCGGGCGGCGCCTGGCTCGGCCTGCCCGGAATGGTGCTGCTGCCGCTGGTCGCGGCTGCGCTGGCACTTGCCGGGGTCGTCGCGGCCCGCGTGGCGATCACGCCGCTGGCGGCGCGGCCGCCCGAGGCGACCTTCGTCGCCACCATCGCGCTGGCCGCCATCATCGAGCAGGGGCTGACCGTGGAGATGGGAACGGCGCCGCGCACGGCGCCGGCGCTCGCCGGCAGCGGCTCGTTCGTGCTGGCCGGCGTGGCGCTCGGCCGCCAGCCGATCGCCATCATCGCGCTGGGCAGCGCGCTGGTGCTGGCGACCTGGTTCCTGCTCGAGCGCACGCAGACCGGCCGGCGCATGCGCGCGGTGTCGGCCGACCGCCACATGGCGCGCGCCGTCGGCATCCCGGTCGGCCGCTATGTGCTGCTCTCGCTCGCGCTCGCCGGGGCGCTCGCCGGCGTCGCCGGCTTGCTGCTGGGGCACCAGTTCCTGGTCGCCCCGACCCAGGGCGCCGGCTACATGCTCAAGGCCTACATCGCCGTTGCGCTGGGTGGCTGGGGCAGCGTGCCAGGCGCGCTGCTGGGCGCGCTGGGCATCGGCGTGTTCGAGACCTTCGTGTCGGCGGCCTTCGGCGATGCCTGGGCGTCGGCGGCGCTCTACCTCAGCGTCCTGGTCGTGCTGGCGGTGCGGCCGCAGGGCCTGTTCGGCGAGCCGGCCGGCCGTCGCGCCTGACATGCGCCCGCTCGGACTCTTCTGGCTGGTGGTTCTCGTCCTGCCGCCGATCGTGGCCCTGATCCTGCTGGCGCCGTTCGGCCAGCGCATGGTCACCCTGATCGGCATCTATGCCCTGATGGGCCTGGGCTACCAGCTGATCTTCGGCCATCTCGGCGCGCTCAACCTGGCGCAGGGCGCGCTGTTCGGCGTCGGCGCCTATGCCACCGCCCTGCTGGCGCCGGCGCTGGGCTGGCTCGTGCTGCCGGTGGCGATGATTGCCGCCGCCGGCCTGGCGGGGCTCGCGGGCGGGCCGCTGCTGCGCCTGCAATCGCACTATTTCGCGCTGGCGACCCTGGCGGTGGCCTCGATCGTCAACCTCGTGGCGGTGCATGCCGAGACCCTGACCGGCGGCGCCAACGGCCTCGCCGGCTTCACGCGCGGCCTGCCGCGCGGGCCGCTGCTGCTCACCGTGGTGTGGGGCTGCCTGATCGTCCTGGTGCTGGCCTGCGCCACGCTGTTGCGGGGCCCGCTCGGCGAGCAGGCGCGGCTGCTGCGCCAGGCGCCTCTGCTCGCGGCGACGCTCGGCATCGACGGCGGGCGCTGGCGGCTTGCGGCCTTCGTCGTGGCGGGCGCGCTGGCCGGTCTGGCCGGCGGGTTCTCGGCGGCGATGAGCGGCGTGGTGTCGCCCGAAGCCACCGGCTTCTCGATCATGGTGCTCTGCCTCACGTCGGTGGTGCTGGGCGGCACGCGCCATCCGATGGGCGCCGTGCTGGGCGCCGCACTGGCCGTCGGCCTGCCCGAGCTGCTGCGCGACTTCCAGGGCGCGTGGCTGCTCGCTTATGCCGTGGCGACGCTCGCGGTCGTGCTGTGGGCGCCCGACGGGCTGGCCGGCCTGGTCGATCGCGCGCGCGGCGCAAGGGCTGCCGAGCCGCCACCGCCGGCGTGGCCCGCAACGCTGGCGCCCAAAGCCGGCCCGCAGCGTCTGCGGGTCGAGCAGGTGGTCAAGCGCTTCGGCGGAGTCGAGGCGCTGGCCGGCGTCTCCTTCACGGTGGCGCGCGGCGAGATCGTCGGGCTGATCGGGCCCAACGGCTCGGGCAAGACCACCCTCCTGAACGTGATCTCCGGGCTCGAACGGGCGGACGAGGGGACAATCGCGCTCGACGACAGGCCGGTCGGGCGAATGCCGGCGCACGCCGTCGCCCGCGCGGGTGTGGGCCGCACCTTCCAGGCCCGCATGCTGGAGGGCGAGACGCGCCGCGACGAGCTGGCGCGGGCCCTTTCGCCCAAGCCGGCCTTCCTGCTGCTCGACGAGCCGGCGGCCGGCGCGACTGACCGCGAACGCGCCGACCTGGTCGAGACCCTGCGCGGCTTCTCTGCCGCCGGGCTGGGGCTGCTGGTCGTCGATCACGACATCGAGCTCCTGTCGCGCCTCAGCGATCGCCTGGTCTGCCTCGATCGCGGCCGCGTCCTCGCCGTCGGCCGGCCGGCCGAGGTTCGTGCCGACCCGCGGGTGCGCGCGAGCTTCCTCGGCCTGGACGAGGCGGCGTGAGGCCAGTGCCATGAGAGCGGTGCATGAGAACGGCACCATGACGGCAGTGCCATGACGGCAGTGCTCGAGATCGGCGGGCTGGCGGTCGAGCCGGGCGAGATCGTCGCTGTGCTGGGCGGCAACGGCGCCGGCAAGACCAGCCTGCTCGAGACCATCCTCGGCTTCCGGCCGGGCGCGGTGCGCCTGTTCGGGCGCGACGTGGCGGCGCTCGCCGTCGAGCAGCGCGTGCTGCTGGGCGTGGGCTACGTGCCCGAGCGGCGGCGCGTGTTCGCGGGCCTCACCGTGCAGGAGAATCTCGAGGCCTCGTCGTCGCTGCCCGCCGCCGAGCGCCGGCAGCGGGCGGCCGAGATGATGGCGCTCTTCCCCATGCTCGGCGAACGGCCGGACGCGAGGGCGTGGCTGCTGTCGGGCGGCCAGCAGCAGATGCTGGCGCTGGCGCGCGCCCTGATGGACCGGCCGCGCCTGCTGCTGCTCGACGAGCCGACCCTCGGCCTGGCGCCGGTGGTCGTCGGCGACCTGCTGCAGCGATTGTCGACCATGGCGGCCGAGGGACTGGCGATCGTCCTGGCCGAGCAGCGCGCCAGCCAGGCCCTGCGCGTGGCCCACCGTGGCGTCGTGCTGAGCCGCGGCCGCATCGTGCGGCGTGGCACGTCGACCGAGCTCGCCGCCGACCCGTCGCTCGCCGACCTGATGGCCGGCGGGTGACTCATGGTCGGGAGCGCGCCACACGCGGTCGTGGCCGCAGGAGCGAACCACCCCGGTTACGCACCCGACCAGTTCCCGCGGTGCTGTGATAATGCGTTGGGGGCAAGGCTCCGTACGACGTGAAGGACACCCCCGTGACTGTCAGCGCCGACGCAAATCCATTCCCGGTGACGCAGCGCTCTCTGTTTGCGTCACAGCCAAGTCGTTGATTTCAAAGGATAATGACGATGTGACGCAAATGACGCAAAATTCCGGGCCGAATCTTCACGCCTGTTCCCAGAGGGTGCGAGATGACCGAGATGACTTTGTGACCATCCGAGATCTGTCCACTCCGTATCAGCTTCGCTGGGGAGGAAGTAAAGTCACGCCCGCCGGCTCTGGGCGTTCCAGAACTGCTCGAGGTTGGCGATCAGCGCCGGGCTGAAATGGCAGAGCGCCTGCTCGCGCGCGTAGAGCGCGGCGTAGCGGCGGAAGGCGTCGAGCGGCTCGGCCGCCAGCCGCAGCGCGCGGCGGTTGCCGATGGCGCCCACCATGCCCGAGCCGGTCAGGCGGTCGATGACCCGGGCAACCGTCTCGTCCATCGCCCCCGGCTCGACGATCTCGTCGCAGATCATGCGGCCGATCTCCGAATCGCACTCGATGCGGCGCTCGTACATGATCGCCTGGCGGGCGATGCGGTCGCCGACGAAGCGCGCCAGGCGGAGGTTGGCCATCGCCGGGATGATGCCCTCCTTGCGCGCCGGCAGGGTGAGGTAGGCGCCTCGCTCGGCGATGTTGAAATCGGTGGCGAGCAGGATCTGGCAGCCGCCGCCGATCGCGAAGGTCTCGACCGCCGAGATCCAGAGCTTCTCGATCGAATCGCCGGCCACCTCGTCGGGCGGCAGGTCGGGTCTGGCGAGGCCGCGCAGCAGCTTGTTCACGAATCCCAGGTCGCGCACCATGAACCACAGGAACGGGATCTTGCCGTAGTAGAGGTGCGTGAGGTTGATGCCGGCGTTGTAGACGCGCCGGCCGGCATACTTGCCGGCGGGCACGACGTCGCCGCGCAGCACCGCGACCTCGCTCTCCCGATCGAGGATGCAGACATCGGCGGCGATCTCGGTGGCGGGCTGGGTAAGGTTGTCCTCGGCGTTGAGGAAGCGCGGGTTGGCGAGCAGCAGCTCGGCGGCCTTGCCGCGGCGCTCGACCCTGGCGAAGCCGAGGTCGAGCCGGCCGTCGCGCCGGAACCTGGCCAGCGCCTCGGCCGACTCCTCGCGCGGCAGCAGCATGGCGTGACAGAGATGCAGGCCGCACGCCGGATCGGCCAGCACCTGGTTGCACAGGATGCCCTGGTCGATCTCGCAACCGTCCTTGTCCGCCTGGCGCAGCTCGGCCTCGGCGGCCACCTCGGCGCGCGTCGGCGTCAGCCCGGGCACCAGCCCGGCCGCGTCATAGACCAGGCGATCGACGCGCACGAACTTGCGTCGTCCATCGGTCAGCTTGTCGTACAGCGTGACGGCATGGCGGCGCAGGAAGGTGAACCGCGCCGCGCGCGCTGCCTGCTTGAGGGTCTCGGCGGCCTGGTGGGACGCCCCATCGCGCTGCGGCTTGGCGGGCAGGCGCGCCAGCGCCTCGGCGACGCCGCGCCAGTAGGCCGAGAACGCGGCCCGATCGGCCGCGAAGTCGCCGCTCGCCGCGACCGGTGCCGATACGACCGAATCCATGCCGTCGTTTCCTGCCTGCACTGGGAATGTTGGAGCGGGCGACGGGATTTGAACCCGCGACCTACGGCTTGGGAAGCCGACGCTCTACCCCTGAGCTACACCCGCTTGAGGACCATCTTAGACTGCCATCGCGCCCGAGGTCCATTCCCTCCTCCCCAGCTTCGCAACGCGGGAGACCCCAGCACGCGCGGCACACACCACGATGCTATGAAACTGACTGCGCTTCGTGGAGGAGGCTCATGGCCGGGAGCGCGCCACTCCGTGGCGCTTCTTCATCTTCTTCCGGACCGCGAACGTCTCGCTCGCTCATGAGCCTGAGCGAGCGAGAAGCTCGCGGTCCGGAAGAGCATGAGCGCCACGGAGTGGCGCGCTCCCGGCGCATTGTCATAGGAGTTCCCCACCGGCCCGAGGGCCGACCCGCCGTGTCAAGAAACTGGCGGCGAGCCGCCAGTTTCTTGACAGGAAAAGGAAATGTATCCAGTCCCTCGCAACATCGCTGTAGAGGATGAAGAGGGCGCGATGATCTTGCGCCCGGATTATGCCATGAGAAGCCGATGCTGGACGAAATCCTGACACCGCAAGAACGCGCCGTCGTCGCGCGGGCAAAAGCCTTCGCCGAGGAGCACGTGGCGCCCAACGCGGCGCGCTGGGAATGGGAGCGGCGCTATCCGCTCGAGACGATCCGGGCAGCCTGCGCCGCCGGCCTGCATACGATCGAGCTTGCCGCCTCGCATGGTGGGCAGGGCCTGTCGTTCTCCTGCAAGCTCAGGGCGTTCGAGGAGATCGCCCGGCACGATTTCGCCTTTGCCTTCGCGCTGATCAACCATCACAACGCCATCGCGCGCTTCGCCCGGGACGGCCAGCCGGCGCACGTGGCGCGCCTGCTGCCGCGCATGATCGCCGGCGAGGTGATCGGCTGCGCCGGCCTGAGCGAGCCCGGCGTCGGCAGCGACTTCGGCGGCCTCGAGATGGCGGCGGTCCGGGTCGACGGCGGCTGGAAGCTGAACGGCGCCAAGGCGTGGATCACCAACGCGGCGGTGGCCGGTCTCTCGGTGGTCTACGCCCAGACCGACAAGGCGCAGGGCTATCGCGGCATCGCCTGCTTCGCCATCGAGGCCGACCGGCCGGGCTTCCATCGCGACCCGCCGTTCGAGCTGCACGGCGGCCATGCGATCGGCGTCGGCGGATTCCGGCTGGTCGACTACATCGCGCCCGACGAGGCGGTGCTGCATCCGCCCGGCCGTGCCTTCAAGGCCGCCCTTGCCGGCATCAACGGCGCGCGCGCCTATGTCGCCGCCATGTGCTGCGGCATGCTGCAGGCGTCGCTGGAGACGGCCGTGCGCTATACGCAGCAGCGCAAGGCGTTCGGCCAGCCGGTGCTCGAGCACCAGGGCGTGCGCTGGAAGCTGGTCGACGCGGCGACCGACCTCGAGGCGGCGCGGCTTCTCACCTATCGCGCGGCACGGCTGATCGACGAGGCCGGCGATGCCGTGCTGCCGGCGGCGCACGCCAAGAAGTTCGCCACCGAGATGGCGGTGCGCCGCATCGCCGACTGCATCCAGGCGATGGGCGCCAATGGCCTGCGCGCCGCGTATCCGCTGGCGCGCCACCTCGCCTGCGCCAAGATCGCCGCCTACACCGACGGCTCGATCGAGATGATGAACGAGCGCATCGGCGTCGCCCTGCCGCAGGTGTTCGGGTGATCCTGTCGACGGTCGAGATGCACACCGGCGGCGAGCCGACCCGCATCGTCGTCGACGGCTGGCCGGCGTTCGCGGGCCGCACGCTGCTCGACAAGCGGCGCGAGGCGAAGGAGCGCTTCGATCATTTGCGGCGCGGCCTGATGCTGGAGCCGCGCGGCCATGACGGCATGTACGGCGCGCTGCTGGTCGAGCCCGATCATCCCGAGGCCGATCTCGCCGTGCTGTTCATGCACAACGAGGGCTACAGCACGATGTGCGGCCACGCCACGATCGCGCTGGCGCGCTGGGCGGTCGACAGCGGTCGGGTCGCGCGACAGGAGCCGGAGACCACGGTCCGCCTGCAATGTCCGTGCGGGCTGGTGACGGCGCGGGTCGCGGCCGACGGCATGGTGCGGTTCGCGAGCGTGCCGTCCTTCGCCCATGCGCTGGACCGCATCGCGCCGACCCGGACCTGGGGACCGGTCACGGTCGATATCGCCTATGGTGGCGCCTTCTATGCCTTCCTGGCCGCCGATACGATCGGGCTCGATCTCGCCGCCTCGCCGATGCGCCAGATTGTCGATGCCGGCGAGGAAATCGCGCTCGCCGCGGCCAAGGCGATCGCGATCGATCATCCCGACGAGCCCGATCTCGCGTATCTCTACGGCACCATCCTGACCGACGGCGGCGATGGATCGCGGGGCCGGCCGAGCCGCAACGTCTGCATTTTCGCCGGCCGCCAGATCGATCGCAGCCCGACCGGCAGCGGCGTGACGGCGCGCATGGCCCTGCAGGCCGCGCGGCGCCAGGTACGTCCGGGTGACGAGCGCCTGTTCGAAAGCTGCACCGGCGCGGTGTTCACCGGAAAGGTGCTGCACGACGCGCCGCCGGTCGGCGGCCGCAAGTCCGTGATCGTCGAGGTCGGCGGCCGCGCCCACCAGACCGGCGAAGCGCGCTACCGCTTCGACGACGACGACCCGCTGCGCGAGGGCTTCAGCCTGGGGCTGTAGAGGCGCCGACGCATTCATCCTCCTCCCCAGCGCAGCTGCTACGGAGAGGACACATCTGGAACCCTCCTCCGTCCTGCGCTGCCGAATTCACGCATCATGCTGTCCTCCCTGCGCAAAGCGCGGGGAGGTGCCCCCGAAGGGGGCGGAGGGGTCATGAGCCAAGGGTCTCGGCATGAGTCGCCGATCAGTCGTCACTATGATGAGCGTTCTGGCAAAGCATGTGTTGCTCTCGACCCCTCCGCCCCCTGTCGGGGGCACCTCCCCGCGCTTTGCGCAGGGAGGACATCATGAGCTCGACAGCCTGTCCTACGGCGGAGGGATTCGAGAAGTGTCCACTCCGTAGCAGCGCAGCTGGGGAGGAGGATGAAGAGAGCGCGTCACGCGTTGTGCGCACGGCGCAGGGCCTGGTCGAGGTCGTCGAACAGGTCGCCGGCATCCTCGACGCCGACCGACAGGCGCAGCAGGTCCGGCGGGCAGGGCGTTCCCGGGCCCTCGATGCTGGCGCGGTGCTCGATCAGGCTTTCGACGCCGCCCAGCGACGTCGCACGCTTCCACAGCGCGACGCGGGCGGCGGTGGCGATCGCCGCACGCTCGCCGCCCTCGACCCGCACCGACAGCATGCCGCCGAACCCGCCGGCCATCTGCCGGCTGGCGACGGCATGGCCGGCGAAGCCCGGCAGGCCCGGATAGAGAACCTCGCTCACCATCGGGTGGGCGGCGAAGCGCTGGGCGAGCGCCTCGGCCGAGCGACAGGCCCAGGCGACGCGGGGGTACAGGGTGCGCATGCCGCGCATCAGCAGCCACGCCTCGGTCTGGCCGAGGATCGTGCCGAGCTGGGCGCGCAGCGTGCGCAGCCTGGCCCAGTGGGCATCGTCGCGCGCGCCGACCAGGGCACCGGCAATGATGTCGGAATGGCCGTTGAGGTATTTGGTCGCCGAATGCATGACGAGGTCGGCGCCGTGCTCGATCGGCCGCGTCAGGACCGGCGTCGCCACCGTCGAATCGACGGCCAGCAGGGCGCCGGCGCGATGGGCGATGTCGGCCGCGGCGGCGATGTCGGTGACGCACCAGGTCGGGTTGGCCGGCGTCTCGATCCACACCAGCCTGGTGGCGCCGGGGCGGACGGCGGCGGCGAGCGCGTCGGTCCGGTCGGCGTCGACGAACTCCACCTCGAGGCCCCAGGCCGTCGCGAATGTCGCGAGCCAGTTGCGCAAGGCCCAGTACATGACCTTCGGCGCGACGACATGGTCGCCCGGCGCGAGGGCCAGGAAGCAGGCGGTGGCGGCGCTCATGCCCGAGGAGAAGATCAGCGCCTTCGAGCCGCCTTCGAGAGCGGCCAGCGTCGCCTCGGCCTGGTCGAAAGTCGGGTTGTCGGCGCGCGCATAGATGCGACCCGAGCGATAGGCGTTGTCCTCGTCGCGTACGTAGGTGCTCGCCATGTGGATGGGCGGCACGACGGCCCTGGTCACCGGATCGACCCAGCCCATCGCCTGGGCGGCGAGCGAGGCGGCAGCGAGCTTCTTGTCGTTCATGTCGGCTTCCGGGACCTTACGGGTTGCTTACACTGGACGCGCTCTATTAGCGCATCGTCGCGCGTCCGTCGTAGATGCATTAGTATCCGTCCGCGCCGCAAATCTGAAACAGGGGTTGGAGCGACGCGCGTCGCGACGTGCGTGACCCATCCTGTCGCGACGATCAGCATTCGGGAGATTGGTGCATGAACTTCGTTGCTTCCATCCGCCCGCCGCAGGCGTCGACCGCCGGCCGCGGTGACCGTGTGGCTCGTACGCGCGAGGCGATCATCGCGTCGGCCCTGGCGCTGGCCCTGGCCGGCCAGGTGGCGCCGATCGTGCGCGACATCGCCAAGACGGCAGGCGTCTCGGCGCGCACCGTGTTCCAGCATTTCTCCGACACGGCCGAGCTCTACGTCGCCGTGCTCGGCCGCATGCTCGCCGCCGTCGTCGGCGAGCTGCCCGAGCTGGGCTCCGCCTGGTCGATCGAGGAACGGATCGCCGCCATCACCAACCAGTGCAGCGATCGCTGCGAGCGCCTGCTGCCGATGTGGACCTTCGTCGAGACGCTGCAGCGCCGTTCGCCCAATGCCTCGGACATGGTGGTGCAGATGTACAACTCCAACCGGCACGACCTGGCGATCTGGTTCGATCGCGAGCTCACGGCGATGCCGCCCGAGTCGCGCGAGCGCACCCTGAACGCTCTCGCAGTGGCCTGCGCGCCGGAAGCCTGGGTCGTGCTGCGCAGCCGACTCGGCCTGTCGATCGATCAGGCGCGCGACGAGCTGCGCTTCATCACCCGCGCCGTCTTCAGCGACGGCAGCGCACGGCATTAGATTAGAGCGAACACGGTCGTTACCTCCCCCTGTGGCGCTGTAAACGGCGCCTTATCGGGGGAGGTGGCCCGCAGGGCCGGAGGGGGATGGCCGCAACCTGGCTTTCTCCGACTCTGACGTCGGTATCAGAATCATCTCGATTTGGGCCGTCTGCGGCGCCGCGTATGACGGGGCACCTCCCCATACGCGTTAAACTAGTGTCTCACGGGGTAGCATATGTGCGGCCGTCTTTTTCGTCTGGGGTTTGCCAAGCGTCGCAGAGCGTTGGGGTGTGGGTTGAGCAAGGCGTGCAAGGTGGTGGTCCC
>Ga0268299_1001954_pt1 | contig 28838 bp, 25 predicted proteins | sample NOBtaG_FD_193484 | JGI IMG/M metagenome (GOLD analysis project Ga0268299, IMG submission 193484) | Activated sludge microbial communities from bioreactor in Nijmegen, Gelderland, Netherland - NOB reactor | ecosystem: Engineered > Bioreactor > Aerobic > Activated sludge | place: Netherlands...
AACATTTTTGAGCAACTGCCTATCGAACAATTACTTGCGCCAGAAACCGGCAAATGTTTCCCGCAAGACTCCAAGAACAACCCGCAGAACATCCTCTTGTTCAATGACTAATAACTGGACACGAGTGAAAGAGCGCCAGAGCCTCCCGCGCCCCTTCAGCGCGCGCGATTCGATGGGACATGAGCCCCAGGGCATCGCCAGGAAGCTCAACCCTGGACTGAGGTCTGCGGCCCCGTCAGGGCCAAAAAAGAGATGCGTCCCCCTTTCCCAGCGTTCGTTCAGGGAAGAATCCGAAGACGAACGAAGGTCAATGGAGCGGAGGGAGAGAAGGGAGCGGTTTCAATGAGGGCGTCCGAACCAACCCACACAGCTTCCAGGGGAATCCAGGCGGCTCCCAAGTCGTGGACCGTTTCCAGACCGTAGCGCCGGCCGGAGCGTCCGAAGAATTGAAGGGCGCCGTCGGGTAGGAGTTGAATCTGGAGGCGGCTGGCCGCATCGCGCGGGTCCGTGCCGGCCAGCCATTCCTGCTCATTGGTCTGGCCATCCCCATCGGCATCTTCGCCGGCGTCCGGACGCCGCGGATCCAGCCCGCCGTCGAGTTCCCAGGCATCCGGCAGTCCATCCGCATCGGAGTCCGCATTCGGGGCGGGGGCCAGCAGGGGCGACCGGATCAGCCAGAGTCCGGCCGCGTCGAGAATCCCGAGACCCTCCGCACCCCAACGCACCAGCGCCTTGGAGCGTTCGCCAACGAGCGGGGGTTCGATGGTTCCGAGCAATTCCAGAGAGTCCGCGCCATACACCGAGCAGAACGATGTGCCCGGGGAGGCCAGAATCACACGGCCGGGAAGATCATCCACGGCCACGAAGGCCGGCGGAGGCGGCGCCTCGCTCAACAGAGAGATGCGCTCCAGTGATTCCCGGTCCAGCACGTCGCCTCCGGAGGAAAACAGCTGATGACCCCGGATCCGGAATTCTCCTCCATTGGGTTGGATCAAGCCCGATCGCTGTGCTTCGAGATGCGCGCCGGAGGAGTCCAGACGGAACCGCCGGACCTCCAGGTCAGAGGCTGGATTCCCGATGGCCCACAGCCGTTGCGCATCCTCTCCGAAGGCGATCCGTGTCGCGAAATGGCCCTCGGGCACCACCGGAATTCGGGGGAGGTCATCGTCGAAGATCTCAATCTGCCCGCCGCGAGCCAGGGCGGAAATGCGACCGTCGCCCGGGGCGATGGCCAGATCCGTCAGCTCCGGGTAGGGCGACGGAGCCGAGGTAATCCGGCGTTCCCAGGCGAGGTCGGGCAGCCGGTGACGGTCCACCAATTGTCCATCGTCGGATGACACCAGGAGGTATTGCCCGTTCGGAGAGACGGCGATTCGTTGGGGCCGGCCCCGTGGAAATGCGGTCGTCACGACTTGATGCGTCCACGGATTGAAAGCGACCAAGGCAAGCAACGGATCCTGCGACCAGTCGTCCGCTCCCAGCGTTCCCACAAGGGTCCGGAACTTGGGAACGTAGTTCAGGTCCGACGCGTTCAGAGGCACACGGACCGTGGCCTCGTCGTGCGGAATTGCGGAGATCGCCGCCAGGATGGCGCGATTGTTGGCGGGGTGGATCTCCCGATTGGCGGAATGCCCCCGCGCGACGACGACGACGGGCAGCGGATTGAGCCGCGTGGCGACGATTTCTGTGGTCCAGCGTGAACCGGGCTCGAGGTCGGGAAGCGCCAGCCGGGCATTCTGAGGCTGAATATCCACCCAGGGCACCCCGGGGGACGCCTCCAGGAGAACATTGCCCGACACACGAAGGGTCCCCACGCCTCCGACCACCGGATTCGCGCCGGAATTGATCCACGTCACCCGCACCCGAAGTTCGTCCGCGCCAGACGACCGCCACTCCAGGGCGACCGCGAGATCGGTCGGAGGTTCCTTGGGGAGCAGGGAGGTGGTGATCACATGGATCTGCTCGTTGGCCAGCAGGGCAAGCCCCTGCGTCCCCCAGCGGACCAACCTGTCGGCCATCGGACCGCGCAGGACCACCGTGGTTTCCCCCAGGAAGGCCAGCGTGTCGGTCCAGTAGAACCGGAGGCGAGCGGCTAAGTTGCCGAGGGTGTCGAGAAACACGGCAATGTTGGAATCGGTGTTCACGGCAACCGCTTGGGATGAAATGCCGGGAAACCGTCCCTGGTACTGAAATCACGCGGTGTCGAAGACCGTTCCCAATGGAGAGTAGAGCCGTCCATCGGCAAACGTCATTCCGGCAATGGCGGCGCCGAATGCCACCTCGCCCAACGTTTCGATTCCGGAGGAGCCCAGGCGTCCGCGGATGTTGATCGAGGGAACTCCCGAGGTGTCCACGGCCACAAATTCGTCCGCAGAATAGAATCCCACCTCGGTGGCGTGAACGAAGGCGCCCTCAATCCGGCGTCCGTCGTCGTAAGCGGCCAGTTGACCCCCGCGCGCCAAAAGGTGACGCCGCGGATTTCCCGGAGGGACGGCCAGGCTGGTAATCCCACCGTCGGGCAGCGGATCTTCGATGGCGAAGTTGGGATCCAGGCGGCCGGTCGCAGTTTCGACGCGCACGACCCGGCGAAGGTTCTCCACGACATACAACAGGGAACCGTCGGACGAAATGGCGAGGTGTCCCGGACGGTCCAGGCCCGGATGGATCACACGGCTCAATCCCGTCGCCGGGTCCAGCTCGACGACGGCCCCTGGCCATGCGGGGTCCGTGACGGCGATGCTCGCGATCAGTCGGTCGTTGGCCGGGTTGCGGATGAACTCTTGAACGCGCGACGCGAAGGCCTGCGGAACATTCTCCGCCGGCAGCAGGCGCACCGGCAGCAAGATTTCCGAATGGTTGTTCGCCAGGTGCTCCTCCACAGCGCGGCTGGTGATACTGGCCCCAACCAGAAGGGCCCCGCCGACCTCGGGACGGAGTTCCAAAGTCGCCACGGCGGAGGCTCCCGGTTCGAGACGCGGCACCGTGCAGATGGCAACGCCCTCGGTGATTTCAACGGCACCGTGCGGCGAGGTGAACGAAACCACGGAGGCATCCTTCGGAAGCCGCGTGGCAATCCGCACGGAATGGGCATCAGAATCTCCGGCATTGATGCCTTGAATCCGGAGGCGGGCAGGCGTCCCGACAGAGACCGTGGGTGTCTCTAAATCCATGGAGATGGAGAGGTCTGTCGGGGGTTGAACCCGGGCCTCGCGAAAACGGACCAGCGCGAGTTCGCGCTGATCGGTGACCACGGCGGCGGCGTCCAGCATGGGCACCACCCGGACCGGATTGCCGTCCAGGCCGGGCAGGGGGATGCGTTCGAGTCGCGCCCAGGAATCGAGATCCAACAGGTCCGCACGACGGGTGGGTCCGCTGCCTGAGACGGTCAGGATTCTTCGCCGCGAGACGTCCGCTGCGCTCAGGGTCCCGGGGCCGGAGTTCGGAAGACGTTCCAGTTCCAAGCCGCTGGCGGTTTCCAGCCAGTGCCCGGAAGAGAGCAGCAAGCGGCCATCCACCCACGAGATCCCATTCGCTCCGGAATCCAATCCGCCGAGCGACATCAACCTTTCGGTCTCGATGATTCCGCTATCCGTCAGCCGGTACGAGCTCCAGACCGTTGGCCACCCGGGCTGCACCAGCAATCCGAAGCACTGTTCCGGAGACTCCCCGAAGGTGAGGTAAGGCACACCGAATTCGAACTGTTGGTTGGGCACCACTCCCGAGGCGTCCACCACCGACATGGGGAACTGGCCCTGTCGCTCGCCGGCCACGAGAACCGCGCCGGGGCGTCCGGGAATCGGGGCCAGATCGGTGATGGTCCTCGCCAGATCATGGGTCGCGCCCCATCCGCGGGTGGCGAGATTCAGCGAACGGAGGAATCGGTCGCCGACGGCCACGAAAAGCGTCGCGCCGTCCGATGACAATTTCAGGCGTCCTGGAATGCCCCCGGGATCGAGAACATGCACGGGACGCCCGGTCTCCGGATCCAGGCTCAGCAGACTCCCGTTCTGGGAACTGATCCACAGCACGCCGCCGACCGCGTCCCAGGCGGCATCGTTTGCGGCCCAATCGAGGCGGACGGCCTCACTGGGACCGAGGCCGGCTTTCACGGGAATGACCAGATCTACCGAGCTGCCCCCCGGTCGAGGATTCCATTGGTTGGCTTGCACAAACGCCCGCGACTTCAGATCCCCGGCGCGCCCGGCCACGACTCGCAAGTGGGCGGTGACCGTGGTGTCGGGAGCCATTTTCAGCAGATGCCAGCGCCAGCGGTTGTCCGAAAGCTCGGCTTGCCCGGCATCGAGAGTCTGTCCCCGCAATTCCAAACCTTCGGGCAAGGGGACTTCCACCAGGATATCCGTCGCCTCGGCCGGACCGTCGTTCTTGAGCGTGAGGGTCCATTCAAACTCCGATCCCGTCGCCGGAATCTCCGAAGGCAGGGAGTGTCCCAGCAGCAGGGAGGCCTCCGGACCGGAAGGCGTCAACCAGGGCGACTTCACCAGGACGACGGTGCTGTGGGTGTTGAAGGCCAATCCGGCGGAGCCCAGAAGGAGAAGACGCGCCGCGGGTCCTCCATCCGAGCGGATGCGCAGAAGCCGGCGGCGATGGGCCGGGTCGTCGCGCGAGAATATCTGGAGCAACTGCTGGAATGCTTCGGTGGACTCTCCGGTGAGGAACAACACCTGAAGGTCATCCGCACTCAGCGCCACCCGCCCCTGCGGTATCGGCGGCGCGATCGGATCCTGGACCTGCCCCTCGACGGCGAATTGACCGCGGTCCTCGTACGTTGCGGCACTGACGATGCGGCCAGAGCCGAAAATGACTTCACCGGCGGAAATCTTCAGATCGCCTCCCGCCCAGACGACGGGTCCGATTCCCAGCGGCTGAATCTGGACGCCGTCGTCCCCAAGGGCCTCGATGCGGATGGCAGGGAAAGGTGAGTTCTCAAGATAGCCAAACACCGACTGCGATTCCGCATCGGGAGCGAGCAATGTCGCGCCGGCCTCGGGGAAGCGTTCGATGGAGCCGGGACGGATCCACGCGATTCCCAGCGAGCTGCCCCCCAGGGTGGAGGCCGCGACCACCGTGTCGGACCTCCCAGGGAATGCGCAGAGGTCCGCGACGAAGCCAGGGGCCGCGGGAGTGTAGAACTCGATCTCGTCCCTCAGGGCACCGGTCGCAATTTCGTAGCGATGGATCCAGGTGGCTCCGCGGGCGGCCACCCAAACGAAGTCGCCCTGGACGAGCAACCGCCCCTCACGGACGAGCGGTGAGAACGGGTCCACGCTCATCAAAGGCACCTCGGCGATGGTCGCGATCACGGCGCCGGTTTCGGGATCGAGGGCGACCAGGCGGCCGGGATAATTCGGATCCTCCGGCCGCACGCTGGCGATCAGCCGCGACCGGTTGGCGTCCCACGCGATATCGAAGGTGCTCAGCGGGATGCGGGCCGCCACGGGGTCCGCCAGCACGTGGAAGGGGGCACTGACCCCGACGGCGGCCAGCCAGCTTGCCGTCAGGCGCACTTCATCCCCCGGCTCGGCCAACTCGAGAAAGCCATTCCAGCTTCCGCCGCTGAACATCGCTTCGGGAGCCTCGGTGAACGGGAGAATCCCTGCGGCATTGGTGGCCGCGATGGTGACGACGCCTGAGAAATTGCGGATGGGCCGTCCTTGGACATCCATCGCCTGAACGGTCACCGGAAACGGCTCGCGCGCGAGGCGAGGGCTGGGGATGTCTCCCCACACGAAGCCGGCCGGTTCGTTGTCGAGCACCTGCAGGGTGGCCTGTCCGTCGGAATAGCCCTCGGCGCGGGCGGTGATGACCACTTCCTGAGCCCCGTCGAGCAGCGTGTCTTCCACGGGAATGAGATCAAACCGGACCGCGGATTGTCCGGCAGGAACGGTGACCGACGGCGTCACCCGCAGTTCGGAGTCATCGGAGCTGGCCAGGGTCACCACCAGATCCGCAGGGGTGACTCCGGAGAGCATCAGCATGCCCTGGCGTAATGGCGTTAGATCCCCTTCTTCCACGTGCTCCGGCAAGGCGAGGCTCAAACGCGCAGGCTCGTTGTCGCGAACCAGGATCTGCCGGCCGGTCGTCTGCCATCCCGCGACGCGCAACTCTACGGCCAACAGGGTGTCGCCCGTCCGTTGCGCATCTTCCGGCGCGACGAGAGTCCAGGGAGCGCTGGTGGCTCCGGCGGGAATCCGAATCGGACCGGCTGCGTGAAGGCGGTTCGGATTCTCAGTCCACAATTCCACGGCAATGTCCCGGTCCGGAGCGCGGCTGAGTTCGACCGTGGCCGATGTGGTGGTCCCTTCGAAAATTTCTGAAGGGATCTGGAGGATCTGGAGGGTCAGCGCCGCCTGTTCGTCGTCATGCACGGTGATCTCGGCGGGAAGCACCGCAAAGCCCGGAGCCGTTCCCGAGATCCGCACGCGCCGGGTGCCGTCGAGGAGGTTGTTGTCTGCAGCCTGGAGGGAGATTTGCGCCTCCGTGGCGCCGGCGGGAATGGTCACTGCGGATCCTTCGGGGAAAACGAGTCCTCCTGGAGGATCCAGCGACAAGTCCACGGTGACCGGCTCCGTTCCGGCAGATTTCCGGCGGAGACGAAGGGCTTCGATCGCCCCACCGCCTTCGTTCAACGAGGTCAGCGCGCTGAGTTCAATGGGGGGACCTGACAGAATCGGCAGCGGACCCGACCGCAGGGCGACTCCGATGTTGCCCGCCGGCGCCTCGGCTAGAAGCGTCACCTCCGGCGTTGGAACGGAGAACTGGAGGTGGGTGGCCAGCGAGCGGCCGGTGAGGGTCACCTGCTCGGGCGCCATCGCGATCGGGCCCGGCCCGGGAGCAAACGGTATCCGGAGACCTGGGTTGGGAACACCGATGCTTCGCGGAAGGCTTCGCCAGTCCAGCGCCCGATTGCGATCCTGGAAGCCAATCCGCTGCCACGTCCGATTGGTGTTGGAGTATCCCCGCACGTTGGGCCACTGCCAGTCGGTCAATGATGGTCGCGGCCGGAGCGTTTGCGCATCCAGCGGCCGCTCCGCCGCGACGAAGAGATCCACCGAGTTGGTCTGCGCATCATAGAGCGCCACGGCCTCGGGAAACGCGCTGTTGGATCCGAAGTTGGCAACGGAGGGCATTCCGAAAACCGGATACGCCCCAGCAGGACCCTGGGCGTGGACGTGAAAAACGTCCCCCGGCTTGGCGACGGTTCCTTCGGGAAAGACAAATTCCCGACGGGACCCCTGGCGGGTCACCACCTGGAGCCGCCACCCACCAAGCGTCACGTCGCGCGACGAGACGTTCATCAACTCGATGGCGTTGGTCGGTCCGATGGAGACCTCGGAGAGGACAATGGACGGCAGGACCTGATCGGGTGCCTCCGCGGCAAGGCGGATGGGCGTATTGAACAGCGGAACGGGATGTCCGTAGGGATCCGTCCCCAGCAACGTCAGGGGAGCGGCTGTGGTGACATCCAACGGCGGCTCCGGAACGATCCAGTCCACCGTTTCGGGCCTCCGTCCGGTTCCCAGAACGGTAAAGGTCCACACCGGCCCCGGAATACGCTGATCGCCCGACACCGCGATCACCTGCCAATAATGCCGGCCGGCGGGGAGACCCCGAACCGGCCATCGGGCGCGGGTGGTTTGCCCCAGGCGCTCCGAGGGTCCCAGGTTTTCGACGCGTCCGAGGAACACTTCGAAGGTTTCTCCCGAAGACTCCGGGCCGAGGTGGACGTCATCCAGTCCCAACCATGCCGCTGTTGGAAACGCCGGCTGTTCGAGTTCGGCGACAAAGGCCAGGGTCAGGTCCTGTCCTCTCCAGGCGGAAAGATCGGCGGCGTACCGGTCCCACGGCTGCTCCAGGGTCAGGAGACGCCAGTCAAACACCACGGCAACCACGGCGCCGTCCGCATCGCGCAGTTCCACCTGATAGCGATTGAACGGGCCGCCGATGCCGGTGGATCGGCCGACCGTGGCCGCCCAGGAGAGCCGTAGCGGGCCTCCGGCGACCGGAAGATGGACGCGCTGCGAGATCTCGGCAGACCCGGAGCGTCCGGTGGGCACCACGAACGCCGCGCCGCCGCCGGACCTCGGGGGGATCTGGGATTCCGTGCGAACCTCCGCCGTGCCGAGCGTCTGCAATTGCCAGGCGGATCCGAGATGCCCCTCAAAACCTCCGTCCACCACCGCGTTGTCCCGTACGGTGCTCCAGGACAACACCAGGCTCGACGGAACGCTGGTCGCGCCGTGGAGAGGACTGGGACGATCGGGAAACGCTTCGGCGGCCGGAAGATTCTGGGGAGCCAGGGTGACGAACAGCGCAACAAGCCCGATGCGCCAGCGGAAGGGGAGATTCACGGGATGGATTTCCCCGTGACCAGACGTGAAGCGGCCGCGAACGTCAACACGCCTTGGAGTGCCGGAGGGCGCCTCTCAGTTTTTGCCATGGCCTGAAAGGCCTGGAGCCCCCAGCCCGGGGCAGCGCGCTGGGCGCTGTCTCGGGTTTTGCGTGGCAAGACATCCAGCGTCCCTCCAGGGCGCACGATTCGATGTGGGCATGAGCCACTGAGAGGCGGCGTGACGGGCCGCGGGCTTTCCGTATGGTGTCGCGGGTCGCCATGAATCGCCGCCAATTCCTTGCCGCCGCCGGTCCTGGATTGCTCTCGGTGCTGCCGGGGTCGGCAGCCGCGCTCCGGATTCACACCGCCACGCCACGCCTCAAACCCCCGCTGGTCGGATCCCAGCTCTACGGCTGGGGACAGTATTATCAGCGCGAAGGCCGGGACCTGTGGGCGCATTTGGACGAGGTGCTCTCGGCATTGCGCGACGCCGGATACGACTACGCGGAGGGCTCCCTCGATGTCGGCGACCCGGCGAACAATGCGCGCTTTGCCGAGCGGCTGAAGAAGAAGGGGCTGCGTCCGGTGAGCCTCTATTCCGGCGGCGCGTTTCACGTGCTGGGCAAGGCCAGCGAAACGGCGGAGCGCATCGCCGTCGCCTCCCGGGAGGCTGCCAAGGCGGGATTCGCCATCCTCAACGTGAATCCCGATCCGATCGGCCGCGACAAGACCGATGCCGAGCTGATCATCCAGGCCGAAGCCCTGGTGGAGTTGGGCGAGGAGTTGCGAAAACTGGGGATGAAGCTGGGCATCCATCACCACACCCCGGAACTGGCCAACGGCGCCCGGGAGTTTCATTCCAATTTCAACCGCTGCCCCAGGGAACTGGTGGGCTTTTGCTATGACGTCCACTGGGTCTATCGCGGCGGCATCCCGCCGTCCGAATGCCTGCCCCGCTACGGCGATCGGGTGGTGTCCTGGCACCTGCGGCAAAGCCGGGATCAGATCTGGTGGGAGGATCTGGACACCGGCGATCTCAACTACGCCGCGGTGGCCGCCGTCGTCCGCTCAAAACGGCTGCCGGCCTTCTACACCGTGGAACTGGCGATCGAGCCCGGGACCCGGATCACCCGGTCCGCAGTCGCCAACCACGCGCACAGCCGCGACTTCGTGAAGCGGGTGATGGGCGTGTAGGCCGGCGCATCTCAATGTTTTGACGACGCCGGCAAGACGGCGCTTTGGATTCACGCGGGCTGAAGAGGAGACACGGATTTCACGGAGGAACACGGATGAAGACAGAGAGGGGGCCCTTTCCTCTCCGTGAGAATCCGTGAAATCCGTGTCCAGATCCCGCAGTCCCCACGAAGGTGAGATACGCCCCGTGTAGCCTGTCTCGTCCCTTGCCCCTTGAGCCTCGGGGCCGGATTCCCGGAGCATCGTCTCACTACGAGGCGCCGCCTCGCCCGTCATGCCTATCGAAATTCTGTCCACGGAAACCCCCGCGCTAATGCGCACAGCCGTCCAGCGCGCGGCCGAGCGGCTGCGGGCGGGCGACGTCGTGGCGGTGCCCACGGAGACCGTGTACGGGCTGGCGGCCAACGCCCTCGACCCCGCGGCCGTGGCGCGGATTTATGAAATCAAGGGCCGCCCGGCCCACAACCCGATCATCGTCCATGTCGCCTCCCCGGACATGGCCCGCGAATGCGCGGCGGTTTGGACGCCTCTCGCCGACCGGCTGGCGGCGGCCTTCTGGCCGGGTCCGCTGACCCTGGTCCTGCCGCGCGCGCCGCGCATTCCCGACATCGTGACCGCCGGCGGCCCGACCGTGGGCATCCGTTGGCCCCAGCATCCGTTCATGCAGGCGGTGATTCGCGCCTGCGGATTCCCCCTCGCCGCTCCCAGCGCCAATCTGTCCAACCGGCTTTCCCCCACCAATGCCGCTCACGTGGTCCGGCAGTTGGGCCATCAGGTGCCGCTGGTGGTGGACGGAGGCGATTGCAATGTGGGGATTGAAAGCACGGTGGTGGACGCCACCACCGGCGTTCCGCGAATCCTTCGTCCGGGCATGATTGACGCGCCGGCCATCCTGGCCGCGGCCGGACCGCCCGCCCGCGATTCCGGCGTCTCCTCGCGGCGAGAGGCCCCTGAAACCCCCGCCGCCCCGCTGCGCAGTCCCGGCCTGCTCGACCGCCACTACTCGCCGCGCGCCCGGCTGGCGGTGGCGGACTGGCGTGACGACGCCGATCTGCTCGCCCGGATGCGGCAGTTGGGCGCCGCGCCGGAATCCACCTTCATTCTCACCCGCCACCGCCTGCCCCAGGCCGTCCCGCCATCACAAGTCATCCTGATCCCTGACGATCCCGAAGCCTTTGCCCGCGCGCTCTATGCGCAACTGCACGTGTGCGACGAAGCCGGGGCCGAATGGATCCTGGTCGAAGCCTTGCCCGACACCCCGGCCTGGTCCGGAATCGCCGACCGCCTGCGCCGCGCCTCCGTCTCCGAATAGCCGACACCCGGCGGGGGACTCGAGGGACCCGTAAGCCTTCGCTCTCCGATGAAGGACGCAGGCCCTATCGGATTCGCGGACGCGCCGCGATACCGTCGCGGATGATCTGGAGCACCGACTTCCGCTCCGCGCCGGCCAGCGGCAGTCGCGGCGCGCGCACCCATTCGGCGCCCAGGCCGGTCTCCTGCACCGCGAGCTTGATATACTGCACGAACTTCGGATGCACATCGAGGTGCAGCAGCGGCGTGAACCAGCGGTAGAGCTCCTGCGCACGGACCCAATCGCCGCGGCGGGTCAGGTCCCAGAAGTGCTGGTTTTCCTTGGGGAACGCGATGCCCGTGCCCGCCACCCAGCCGTCAATGCCCAGCACCGCGCTTTCCAGCGCCAGGTCGTCCACGCCGGTGAAGATCGCGTAGCGGCCGCCCACCGTGTTGTGGAGATCCGTGATCCGCCGGGTGTTTCCGGAACTCTCCTTCAATGCGACGAAGTTCTTCTGGTCCGCCAGCCGCGCGAACAGCTCCGGAGTGACGTCGTGTCCGTAGCTGATCGGATTGTTGTAGATCATGATCGGCAGCCCCGTCGCCCGCGCCACCGTCCGGAAATGATGCAGCGACTCCCGGGGATCCGGCGACCGGTAGATCATCGGCGGCATCAGCATGAACCCGTCGAGCCCCAGCGCCTCGCCGTCCCGGACGTACCGCACGGCCGCCTCCACGCTGCTTTCCGCAACCCCGCTCAGCAGCGGGATCCGCCCGCGGACCGCCGACCGCATCGCCTCCATCACCCGGCGCTTTTCGACGGCGTCCAGGGACTGATTCTCCCCCAGCGAGCCGAGCACGATGAGGCCCCGGATCCCGGAGCGAATCAGCACTTCGGCATGCGCGGCGGTGGCCTCCAAATCCAGCGCACCGCCGCGATGCATCTGGGTGGTGATGGCGGGGAAGACACCGGACCAATGCGGTTTCATGAACGCAGGCGATCCTCCTCCGGAGATGCAGGGAAGTCTTGCCGGAAATTTCAGACAGGGTCTCCACCGGAGCGCACCGGTTGATTGGGGAATCCTGGCTGGAGTTGGCCGACAAAATCCGTCCAGCCCCAGGCCCGCACGCCCGGGGCGACCGTGCGGGTGGCGGCGACCGTCCGCGAGGGTTGATGCACCAGAGTGAGTTCCACGCGCGTCGCGCCCGGGCGCTTCTGTCGCAGAACCGCGGCTAGCCGTTGCATGGACGCGGCATCCGAAGGCGTGACCGTTTGGGCGGCTTTGCATTCCACGAGTGAAATCCCGCCGCCGCGTGCCGGCGCCAGAAAATCAATTTCCAATCCCTGTTCGTCCCGAAAGAAATAGATCTCCCGCCTCCGTCCGGTGTTCGCCTGTGCTTTCACGATTTCCGAAGCGACGAATCCTTCGAATTGCGCGCCACGAAAAGGCGATTTGGCAAGTTCAGCCGGGGTATCAATGCCCAGCAAATGACACGCCAGGCCGGAATCGGCGATGAACACCTTCGGAGACTTGATGAGCCGTTTGCCCCGGTTTTCGTAGAAGGGAGGCACGATCAAGATCTGCGCGGTCATCTCCAGCACGCTTAGCCATTGGCTGATGGTCGGCACGCTGAGCCCGAGCGGCGCCGCCAGATCGGTTTTGTTCAGCGCCTGCCCGTGACGGCTGGCCACCGACGCGAAGAAACGTCGGAACGTGGCTAGGTTCTTCACCGCGGTGACCGTCCGCACATCGCGCTCCAAGTATGTTTGGACATATGAGCTGAACCAAAGCCGGGAACTGCCCGGGCGGGCGACCGCCTCCGGGTAGCCGCCGCGGAGAAGGGACACTTTGGGACTCTCGATGACCGACAGCGGCAACCAATTCAGGATCGCCGCGCGGCCCGCCATGACGCCGTGACGTCTTGCATCAACGGAGCCTCTTGTGAGCCGGTCAGCAGCCATTGGCCGCACCGCTGCGGCTGGCGATCCATGCGCGCCCGCACATAGGCGAACACTTCGGGTACATGCTGCACTTCATCGAGAATTGCGGGCGTCCGAATCCCGTCCAGAAATCCATGCGGGTCCGTGCGAAGGCGTGCGACCAGGTTGGGATCCTCGATCAGGAAATACGCGGCGTGGGGGAACAATCGCCGCAACAAGCAGGTCTTGCCCGCGCGGCGGGGACCGGTCAGCACCACGCCCGGAAAGGTGCGCGCGGCCTGCAATGCCTGCGCTTCGAGGGTTCGTTGGACGTAGCGCATGCATGAGTTTTCTAAAGTGCCACTTTCGATTTCTTAATTTCAAATTCCAGGCCAGCGCAACGAACCGAAGCGAATCTGGTAAAATCCGTCTGAGTTCTCCCGGGTCCCTTCGATGGTCTCCGGGCTTCGTCCAGGGAATGGCGGTCAGGTCGCGTCCCTGGGGGGCTAAGCCCGCCGCCTTCCGGAGCGTCCCACCCAGCGGCCAGCCAGCCACTCGCCTCGTCTCGTTCGACGATGATTTATAAGATCTCGTCCAAGAAGATTCGGATTCGGCCGCTTTCAACGATCCAAAGTTTGCCATTCAGTTCCTCGCTCTCGAGACCTGAAGCCAGTTGCTCAATCAAGTGCGGGATATCTCCTCCAGCAGGCTTTTTCGGAAGTCTCAGCACCGCGATTCCCGCATAGCGGCTGGGCCGGAACCGCAACGGGTTCGCGAAATCAAGGTCCAAGGTCACCAGAGCCCGCGCCTCGCTGGAAAAGGCATTGATCAGATCTTCGTCTGTGGCGCCCTCCATCTGCTGATCGGTCACCGTCGCCACTTCATGGCCGGCCCGGATCAGGATGTTGCGGCCACGCTCGCCCAGATTCTCATCGAGCTTCAGCTTCACGGCCGGCCTTCCAGGGGTATTCCAACGAACCGTTCGCGGGACATTTCTGATCCGTAGGCGATGCAGGCCTGAATGTCGGCGGGTTCGATTCCCGGATACAGCTCCAGGATTTCCTGGGTTTCGGAACCGGACGCCAGCAGATCGAGGATCAGCGACACCCAAATCCGGTGTCCACGGATGCACGGCTTCCCACCGCATCGCCGGGGATCAATCCAGATTCGTTCGAGCAGTTGATCACGCGTCCATCGTTGCATAGACCCAAATTACGTCACCTCAATCCAATGGGAAAGTTGCCGGACGGAAAATCGTTGGGCGAAGTCGGCAATCACCCTTCTGCGGCCTTCGCGTCCTGGGCGTGAGGCACCGGAGCCGAGGATGGGGCTCACGCAATGGACGCGAAGGCCGCAATGGATGGACTGGGGATGCCTCAAGGACGGAGTGACGAACTGTCCCTCTGTGCACTCGCATGACTCACCTGCGGCCAGCGGACCGCCCCGCTGAAGTTGGCCTCCAGGCAACGGAGCAGCATGTGGTAGTGTTTGTTCATTAGAAGGCATGGACCTCCAGGGAGAAGCGTTCCGAAAGCTCCGAGGCCAATCCCAGAAACCGCCGCCGGTCCGTGTTACCGCGAAAAAGCGCCTCCCCGCCATTGCCCCGGCTCACCACATGATTCCGGGATCCCGCCAGATTCGCCCGCAACGGCCTCGCCATACGCTCAGGCTTTCACCGCTCCCAAAATTATCAATGTTACAGATCCTCATTGCCTTTTCTCGACGCCACACTCCTAAAAGCGCGAGCCGCGCGGTTACGGCCTGAGGTGTTCGAAGTCGGGCAGGGCGACGGTGCGGAAGTCGGCATCGAACGAGGTGAGGCGAAATCCGTTCGCGGCGGCCAGAGCGGCGAGCCAAGTGTCAATCCAGAGGTTCGGGGAAACGGAACGGTTGGCGATGAACTGGCGAAAGCAGGCCTCGTGGCCGGCATCAGGATCGAGCCACAGGCATCGCGGGTCCGCGGCGAGCGTGTCCCAGACCACAAGCGCCTGGGCGGCGGTGACCGGCTGGCCATCCATGACCCTGGCGTTGGTGAGCATGCGGAGGGTGCCCAGCCGGGTGAGCACGCAGAGGCCTACCGAGGCATCCGCCTGTTGTTCCCACCAGTGCCATGCTACCCGGTGAAGGGCGTGCGGGGCGCAAAGGATGGGGAGGAGGACATGGATGTCCGCCACCGTGATCATGCCCCTCCGAACTTGGCGGTATCTTCCGTGTCGAGCAGTGCAGCGGCTTCGCGGTTGGAGAGGGCAGGGATCGGACGGCTTCGCTCCAACACGATTGGGGGGGCAGTCATTCGCCGGGGCGGGGATATTTCAGCACTGAGGCTGGATTCGAGTAGTTCGGCAATCAGTTGTTTCAAGCTCACACGGCGTTGCACGGAAGCCAGTTTGACCCGGTGAAAAAGAGGGTCGGGCAGATCAATCGTCGTACGCATGCGCGTAAATATGCGTATCAATGTGTTGATGGCGAGAGTGCAGCAAAGGACAGGACATCCATCCATCACCACTTTATCCAGCGCGCCTTCGTCCAGCAGCAGGATGGACTTGAACCGGCCCTGAAAGGCATGCCCCCCCACAGTCCATGGCGGTCCCGTCCACTGTCAGCGGGTGAAAGCGCGGCGCAGGTCCAGCCGCTTGCCGACCTCGTCATGCGTCAGCTCGGTCACCAGCTTTATTCCTATGGCTGCATAGGCGTGGCCGCGGTGTTGATGCACTGCCAGCGTCCATCGCGGCGGACAAAGACGTCCGTGATGCGTTCGTGGCCCTGCAACGGCTTGCCTTCCTCGCTGCCTGAGAATATCACGCGCAAGGTCACCACGGCGAAGTCGCCATAATCCCTGACGGTGACATCATATTCCGAAATCTGATCAATGATCAGCTTTCCCGATCGGAGTTTCCCGATCTCATGATTGCGATCCACCACGGATCCGTCACCCAGGGTGTAGGTGTATTCATCGGCAAAGATTTGCTCTAAGGCGGCGACATTTCGTGTGGCGTAGGCCTGACTCAACTGGTGTTCCAAGGCGACCAGTTCCTGCTCGGCGTTGGGGCGCTGGTGGAGGCCAGTTTCCGTATGATGGGCACAGCCGGTGAACAGCAGCAGGGCCAGGCAGGCGGTCAGGAAGGTGGGGAGCGATGGATTCATGGTTGGGAATGGGAGGTTAGTTTGGTGTGTGGTGGAGATCCGAATAGGCGTTGGCTTGGCGGACGATAGGCCCCGAGCCTCTGTCGAAAGCCGCTTTTTGCGGTCCAACGGCACTGTTCCGCCGTCTGCAAGAGGGGGGGCGGATCACAGGATGGGGCGCGGGGTGTCATCACAATTCGTTCTTTATCGGGTCCGCCGTGCTTTCGGCAACCGACCTTTTGGGTACAGGCCCGGACCTTCTGCTCAATAAGCTCCCGGAGAAGGAAAATGGGGACAGATCTGTATCACCCCTCCACGCAGGACGCGGAGTTGCCAACCCCTTATCAAAGTCCGCGCTCAACACATCGAACCTCCCGACGGGTCACCGCGAATGTCGGCCCCGAAAATCTTTGCCTCCGCGCTGCCTTCCATTCGCCCCGATCTTTCGCTCCGCGTGGAGCCCGGACCTGATCAGGGACCGCAACATGCGCTCCCGCTCACCCTGGTTGGAATGGAGCCCCGACCGGTGAACCCATGCCTGCTCAAGCCACGGAAATGTGGGCCGAAGGTTTTCGACGAGGAAGGCAAGCCCTGGGATCTGCGGCCCCGTCAGGGTCAGGAAAGGGAATTTGGTGCAGGTCGCAGATGACGGCAAACCACCTGAAGGCGGGACTCCGCACAGGGACTCCGACCAGGCAACTTCCCTCTCTGCGGCGCCGTGTCTCTACGGCGGAAAATTTTTCTCAGTGCCCTCACCACTTCTCAGGCCGACCCAATGCCGTCACCAACCGTCGCAGGATTCCGTCGAAGTAGTCCGGGAGATTCGGTCCGTAAAAGCTCATCACCCGCGGCTCGTAGCCGTCGAGGTGGTAATACTTCCCCGGAATGACATACCCGACGTAATCCCCGTTAAAGCTGGTCACCGCGGCATCCAATCCGAGGCGGCAGGCCACGCCCTGCAGATCCAAGGCCAGTTCCCCGCTGTAATCGCACGGCGTGGAACACCAGACGGCTTCCTGCACCCGCATGGCCTGGAGCCAGGTTCCCGGCGCCAGCGGAGGCAAGAGGCGGCGGGCGAGCCAGGGACGCAGCCGCACGCCGTCGGTCAGCCGGTTTTGAAGTTCCGGCAGGTCGGCCTCCACCGCGGCCCAGCCAAAGGTCACTGAGTCGCTCAGGGCGATCTCCTTGAGCAGGGAAAGCGTTTCCGCCGCGAGTGCTTCCCCCATCGCCACCGCTCCTTCGGCGCCCCCCTTGGGCGGACGCGGACTCTGGCTCCCGACCGCACCGGCGAGAAACATCGCCATTCCCCCACGCTCGCGCTCGATCGCCCGTTGCCACACGCCCGGGTAGTCCGCGCTGAACTGCATGGCCCGGGACCCCATCACGGTGGCATGAGCTCCGAAGGTTCCCATCACCCCTTCGTCGCCGTCGGACTGCCGTACACGGATCAGGTGAAACCCGGCGTCCACCGGTCCGAGATCGCCAACCAGCCGGTTGCGAACCCATGAACGCGCCTGGAATGCGCCGGTTCCAAGGGCCGCGGGTTGGAGGTCGTTCACCGCCTGCTGGATAGCCGCTGCAAGCCGTCCGGCAAACCAGGTCCGCACCCCGGGCTCGAACGGTCCCGCAAAGGCCTCGCCCACCGGCCCCTGCCCCCATCCGCCCAGGCTGCAATGGGTGTGCGTGGCGCCAAAGTAAATCTGCTCCCGGCGCAGGCCGACGGTTTCCGCCACCTTCGACACCGCGGTCTCCGCGACGTCTCTGGGGATGATCAACGCGTCGGCGGCGACCACCACGCCAGTGCGGGAACCAACGGACAAGGCCACCGCCTTGACCCAGACATCGTCCAATACCCCTTCGGCGGGCCGCCCCTTCCGGTCGCCGTAGCCTGCCAGGGGAAGCGCAGGAAAGACGCCGCCTTCCGGATCCCGATCCGCACCCCCGAGCGACGGCGTCAGCTTGGAGCGTCCGAATCCGGCGCGGAGCGGTCCCCGCGCGACCAGCGTCTCCCGATCGAGCGCCTCCAATCGCGTCCGGGTGGCTTCCCTCCAGGCCGCGTGGACGTCCGGATCCAGCCGCACGGGCGCCAACCCGGCGATTCCCGCGGCCAGGATGACGATCCCGGCGACCGGCATCGTCAGCAACAGCAGGCGTTTGAAACGTTTCATGGCGGCAGCGAGGGAACCCTCGCGCAGTTTCAAGGTCCAACGTCAACTTAGGGAACGCTTTTTTTCGAACGTTCCCCCGACTCGCGCGTCAGAGTCCCCGTTGGGTGGAGCCTGTTCCACCCGGTATCTTTCGAGAGACGGACGCCGGAGGTGGCAACAGGCGCATAGGTTGGAGGGGCGGTGCTGGGGAGCATCGCCCCTCTTTTTGTTTTTTTGGTCCTCGGAAGGACCCTGGGTGTGCCGGAAGGCCTTCTCCAGGAACAAATGCCCAGTCCCCTGCGCCCCCCGGATCGCGGGCTGGGTGTCAGTTCCCATTCCACCTCGCGGGCCGCAAAGTCCATAAAGGTGCGCGTGGGCTGCGGCCGCTGGCTGGCACAAACCATGTGGACCGCCAACCCCTTGGGACACCATTGCGGCACGACGTGGACGAACCGTCCCGATTCGAGATCCCCGCGAAGCAGCCAGGCGGGGAGCGCCGCGAGACCCCAGTCCGGCGCGGGCCGCTTCCCGGACACTGACTACGTTGATGGCGGCTCGTTCTCCAGCCTCTCCCGAAAGACGGCCAGGTCGGTGAGAGTAATTGCTTGGCGGTGCCAGCGACGCAGGGTGGAGAGATCCGATTGTGCGGAGATCATTTCCTGAATCTCCGGTGACACTGCGCCAAAGCGCGCCTCCAACACTTCCGACACCGCCTCCCGGGCGCCGGCGAGCAACCCTTCCTGCCGCCCAGTCTGCAGTCCTTGGTGCAAGCCTCTCTCGAGCCCCTGCTCCAACCCCTTCTCGATGCCGATTCGCTCGGCGCTGCTGATGTATGGCATGGCCTTCTCCTTCTCCAATTCCCTCACCTGTTCCTGAAACACTCTCTCCTCCGACGCCGGCAACGGCAATAGCCAATCCAGCAGCCGGTATAATTCCAGCACTTCCTTCCGCTCCCACCCCCGCTCGTACAATTGCCGGATCAGCTCCCACTTCCGCACGCCCCGCTCTGGCGAATCCCGCCGCGTCCGCTGCGCCGCCCGGTGCGCCAGGATCAACAACGCTACCGGATTTCCCAACGCCGACTCCAGCATCGCTTCCGAAAGCTCCAGCAGCTTGCACACCGGAAACTGGAAGCGTACCTCACAGCCCCACAGTTCGAACTGGTACGATTGAGGCCGCCACTGAGGATCTTCATCGGCTAACACTCCCAGGCTGACCACCGGCTCGGCATGAGCCTCGCGCAACCGGCAATGGTAGCGGAAAATGCGCTGGGCCAGTTCGGAATCGGGCTGGCTCTGGATCTCCAGATGGATGAGCACCCATTGTGGGAGTCCATCCTTTCGCCAGACTCTGACCAGCTTGTCCACGTACTGGCGTCCGGAGTCGGCGTCGCGAACGGCGGCCTGGAGTTCCTTGTCGAGGAAGTCGAAGCCGCGGAACCAATCAATGGCGGCTTCGATCTTGGGAAAGCACAGAGCCAGGAAGGCTTGGAGAAAGCGCTCCAGCAGGTCCTTCCAAGGACTATCGAAATCGCTGCGCTCGTCGGGCACGATTCCCAGCAGACGCCAAAGCTGGAGGGCGCCACCATCGCCAAAATTAACGAGGCCGACACCGGGGGGTTTGTCGGGGCGATGCGGGAAATATGGGGACTCGGTGGAAAAGGATGAAGGATGAAGGAAGCAGACGCCCGAAGCCGTGCCCCTTGAGATCCACTTCATCCTTCTGACTTCGTCGTTCCTCATTTTCCGCATGGGGACTCGCAAAGTTCGTCTCCAGGCTTTGCGACCATCGCGCCCTTTGCGTGAGGCTCACGCAGAGGGCGCCAAGGGCCGCGAAGGAAGGGGGCCCCCATGCGTCCGACCCGTCGGCGGGTCCAAATCGCCGTTTGCCGTCCGGAGCCTTCGTTTGCAACCTGAGTCCATGTTCCTCCGCTTCATTGGACGCCTCGGTCTGCTCCCGGCCCTGGCCGGACTTGCCTCAGCGGCCGAGTTCAGTGCCGAAGCCCTGGCCGCACGGAACTTGCTCCGCGACCGGGTGCTGCCCTACTGGCTGGAAACCGGTGTGGATTGGAAACGCGGCGGCTACGTGCTCTGCGACGACGCGGTGACCGGCCGGTGCACGCCCCCGGAGAAACAGCTCGTCACCCAGGCGCGCATGATCTGGGGCTTCGCTCATGCGCATCGCCACGGACTGGGCTCCGACTCCCGCGACTATCTGGCCGCCGCCGCGCACGGGGTGCGGTTCCTTCGGGATCACCTGCGCGATTCCGAGCATGGCGGGTATTTCTGGTCCGTGGATCTTGACAGCAAGGTCCGGGATGCCCGCAAGCGGGTGTATGGCCAGGCCTTCGTGATCTACGCCCTGGTGGAGTATCACCGGGCGGCCAAAGATCCCGTAGCGCTGGCCGATGCCCTCCGGTTGTTCCAGGTCCTCCAACAGCGCACTTACGACGCCGGGCGCGGCGGCTGGCTGGAGCATTTCGAGCGGAACTGGACGCCCATGCGCCCCAGGGACCCGGAATCCATCGTCGAGATCGCGGGTATGAAGAGCGCCAACACCCATTTGCACCTGATGGAGGCGCTGACCGAACTCTTTCTGGAAACGAAGGATCCGACGGTGAAGGCGGCGCTGGCCGAGGCGCTGGATCGGAACCAGCGGTACTTCTATCCGCCGGACGCCGCCCGTTCGGCCTTTCACTGCCATCCCGACTGGACCGTAGTCACCGAGGTCTCCAGCGCCGGATTGAGCTACGGACACAACGTCGAGTTCGCATGGCTGATGATCCAGGCCGAGCGCGCCCTCGGACGCGACCCCTCATGGCCGCATTTCCACAACCTTCTCCGGCATACTCTGGACCATGGCACGGACGCCGTTCGGGGCGGAATCTACAACCGGGGCGTGGGCAACAAACCGGCGTCCGACACCCGGAAGGTGTGGTGGGTGCAGGCGGAAATGTTTCCCGCGCTGACCTTCGGACTGCAGCACCAGCCGGACAACGCCCGATACGCCGACGCCTTGGGCAAGTTGATCCTGTGGTGCCAATCGCGGCAGACGGACCCCAAGAGCGGCATCTGGCTCGACACCGTATCCGCCACCGGCGTCCCTGAGGCCACGGGACTGGCCCACAACTGGAAGGCCAACTACCACGACGTGCGGGGCCTGATGCTCTTTGCAGAGGCCTTCGGCCCGGCAGGGCCGAAGTAGCCGGCAGGAATCTGGGGTTGTCCGGTTGGAGAAAGGACGGACCGGTCGTCCATTCATCTTCGAGCGCCTATAGCTCGCTCAACCTCCACGAGCCCTGTTCGTCGCGTTCGAGACGGACATGTTCAGTAAATTCAGGATGGTGAGGATGGGGTTGAAGTTCTGCCACGGCGGTTCCATCAGCGTTTTCTTCCACCGACTTGATGAGGAAGCCGGGGAGCGCTGGACCACTTGCCGGGTCAGTTCCAAAAAGGCGGTTTACATTCTCTCCCGCGAACAATTTTGCAGAGTCGGGGGTGAGCACTTGAAAGAGCGCATTGGTGTCGCGGTGACTGAGGGACCACAGGAACGATTGCAGTGTGTCCGCCGGCGTGGCCAGGCCCGTGAATTTGGCCCGGCTGGCAACCAGGTAACCTTCGGGCACCGGAACCCGGTTGGTCGAGGACGCGGCCTCGGCGACAGTGGCTTTCAGTCGCGCATTTTCGGCCTGCAGCGCGGCCAGCTTGGCTTTCTCCTGACGCAACCGGCCGACATCGCGGCGGAGCGTCAGCAGTTCGCGAAGTTCCGCGTCGGTCAGCGACGTTTCGGCAGGAACAGCCGGCGGTGCCGGTTCTGGCGCAGAAACGGCGGCTGAGAGTAAGGCCTCACGTTTTATCAGCTCGTCGCGAGCATTGGCCAACCGAAGACGCTGTGCCATCAGGCTGGCCAGCAAGCCGGCGAAGAGGAGTCCCGTCAAAAGCGCAGTGAATTGATAGAATTTCATAATCGCTTCAGTAAACCCTTAGGCCGAGGACGCAGTAAGAAAAGGGAGCACACGCGCCTCGCGTGTCGCGGACGGCGCCCTCGCCGTCCGCACGAGGCGCGTGTGGAGTAGTCACCGTTTAGTTCGCAGTTGCGCGCTGCGGCCGGGGCGTGGGCGCCCCGGCCGACACGCGAGGCGCGTGTGCTCCCCATGAAATCTGCTGCATGACACAGGGTCATTCGAAATAGAGTTTGCCGTTGCGGTGGACCAGTTGGCGGGAGGGATCCTGGACCCTCTGCACGCTGCCATCGCACAAGCCGACGTGGCCGTGGATTGGGCAGCGGGTAAGAACACGGTTAGGTTCACTCTTCGAATCGCTTCCCGGAGCGAGGTACTCGTAGGAAACATTGGCGGCACTGAAGGATGTCCAGTCTGCCGCGATCTGACGGCCGGAGTCGGCAGGGCAAACCAAGATTTTGGGAGTGGCCAGGGGAGTGCTCGGGTCGTTGCTCATCGAGCGGAAATCCGGGGGAAATGCCCCTTGATTCTCCGTCTCCCAAATGCGAACCGCCAGGCCGATGTTCTTGAGATGGTTGATGCACGCGATGGACTGCGCGCCTTTCTGGGCTCTTTCCAGGGCTTCCAGGTCCTCCGTGGAGAGGGTGGGTTGCGCGGCCGGCTGGGCTTCGAGCTGCCGGTTCTCGGCGGCGAGTTGCTGGATTTGCTCTGCGATGGATTGAAGGGCCGCCAACTCGACCCGCAACTGGGCGATCTCAAGGCGGCGGTCTGCCGACACCGCAGGTTCGGCGGAGGTCTGGGAAGCAGCCACAGCACCGGACGGAACCGCCTCCACGGCCGCCGGCCCTGCGGATGATTCGGGCAGGCGTTGCAGTTGCGCCTGCAACCCGCGAAGTTCCGCCTGCTGGGTGACCAGGGTGGCGGCGCAGGCCAGGATGCCACCGCCAAACGCCAGCGTCGGCCCCCAGCGCCGGAGCCAACGTCCGGCCTCCAATTGGGAAGAAGCCTGACCGGCACCGGAGTCGAGGCGCACCTCACGGACGAGGCGTTCCTGGAGACCTGCCGGCGCGGCCGGACGTGGCGCGGCGCGAAGGATGGATTCGAGTTCGGACGTGTTCATGGGCGATGCGTTTGGAGTTTGGCTTGAAGGGCGGGACGGTGGACGAAGACGGCCTGCAGTTCGTCGAGCGCGGCGCGCAGCCGGTATTTCACCGTGCTGGGGGCGGTGCCGAGCGCGTCGGCGGTCTCTTGGAGGGTCAGTCCCTGATAGTAATGCAGGTGAACCGCGCTGCGCAGCCCGGGCTCCAACCGGTCCACCGCGGCGTAGAGCGCACGGGCCAGATCGGCGGACGCGGCCAATTCGGCAGGACCGGGGCCGGGAGCAGCGCAGTTCGTCCACCATTCATCGGTCTGCGGTTCCCCGCGGCGATCCGCGCGCCGCCAGTCCACATACACATGGTGGGCGATACCATGCATCCACGACGACACGGACGAGGTTCCGGCAAAGCTGCCAAGGGACGCCCACACGCGGGCGAAGGTGCGCTGGGTCAGGTCTTCGGCGTCTCCATCGCTGCCGCAGAGCCGGCGCAGAAAGGCATAGATGCGCCCGTGAAATTCCGCGATGAGCTGGCCGGCGGCGCGTTCATCGCCGGCCCGGGCCGCGGCGACCACCTGTTGGAGTGAGGCTTCCATGGCGCACTGTCTTGGTCGGAAACAGACCGCGACGTGGCCAAAAGATTCTGAGAAAAATGACGGGGCGCATTCGTCCGCTACGCCGCATCGTCGTCATGCCAATGAAATAATTTGTGGGTGATCTTCCAGCCGTCGTCCTGCTTCAGCAGCGTGAACACGTCGGATGCCCGGGTATTGGCCCCTGCCAGGCGGCCCGACCAACCCTGAACCTCGAGATGCACGACCGCGATGGTTCCGATGATTTCGATCCGCGCAAACCTCGGCTGCAGATTGGGGGCCGCTCCGTTGGCGTTGATCCAATCCCACACGTGCTGGATGGAGCCATTGTACTCCACCCCCTGGCAGTAGCCGGAAATGGTCGCCTCGGGATGAAATGCGGGACGCATCAACTCGGCGTCGCCCGCGCGGGCGCCCGCGATGTAGCAGTGCATCACCCGCGTGATGGCATCGTGTTCCACGAGATACCCGTTGGCCGGCGTTTCAGTGGGTGCGACGGACTCACCCGGAGATGCCATGGCGCGTCTTGGCTCCCGGGTGCGACGGCGGCTCCAGGCATCCAGCTCGTGCCGATAGGCGAACACCGTGTCCTGCCGGTCATGGTGTCGCCGATGGACCGGCAGCCCCTCCATCGCCTCCCATCGCCGCACGGTCCGCTCGCTATGGTCGAGATAGGCCGCAATCTCTTTCCACGAATGGAGCGGCCTCTGCGGCGTGTTCTGCGGAGGCATGCCCGAGAATCCGGCGAGCAGGCCTGCGGTCAAGCGCGCTGAGGATACCGGGCGGACTCTCCGGCAGTTTCCCGGCGGCCCGGCCGGCGCGCTCGCCTGAAGGAGCGATTCACCCATGCCAATGGAACGCCTTCTGGATGATGCGCCATCCGTCCGGCGTCCGGAGGAGCGTGAACAGATCGGACATCCGGACGCCCGCCCCCGCCAGGGTGCCGGACCAGCCACCGACCTCCAGATGCACCACCGCGATGGAGTCCAGGATATCCACGCTGATGAAGCGCGGTTCCAAGTGGGGCGCCGGGCCGTTTCGGTCAATCCATGAAAAGAGAAACGCGATTCCGACTGCCAGTTGGCCGCCCGCGTAGCCGAAGAACGAGGCGTCCGGATGAAAGGCCGGGCGCATCACCTCGCTGCGGCCCTGGCGGCTGCCGTCAAGGTACAACTGAAGCGTCTGAACGATGGCGTCGTAGTCTGTGAGATACGGTTGAGATTGCATGGTGGCAACGCTCTCGCGGCCCACTCCCGACGACAACGGACGAAGACGGCCAAAGCCGGCCGCCGGGGGACAGAGGATCTCTCCCGAATGGCGCTTAGTTAAGATTCAACAGAATCCCGCTCCCGTTGGTGCCATTTGTCATCTGTCGCTCCACAACGCCTCAAATTGCTTAGGAATATCGAGAAATTGCTCCAGACTTTCCGAAAGTGGATTCAGCGATTACTCATTTGCAACCTGTTGTGCGCCAAAATATAACGACTTAGCCAAGCACGATTCGGGCCTGCCCCTCTATCCCTGAGGAAATACCAGGTGGTCTGGAAGATACCGCCGAACCAGAACATCAACTGCTGGATTCGAGCGCAACAGCGTTTCCCCGTGTACAACATGCTGTTCTCGGCCAATCGCGTTTCCGACCAGAGCTACGACTTCGCATTCAGCCCCCAATCGGTCCTGCATTCTGGCTCCGAAACCGCATTCACGGATACCTCGACCTCCCTGCATGCGGCGGATCACCTGGAACGGCGCGCCCCTAAAAACGTTTCGGCCAGCTTTAATCCCCAAGGCGTTCTCGGCCGCGTCTTCTTGAATCCTGCCGGAGGCTCGACGCTCGAATCGGTCCAGGAAGTCCAGATCGGATTGCCCATCTACAACGCCTCCGCCAACAAGTTGACCATTCCCGGCCGGGTCGTCCAACACGTCATACCCCGTGGGGCGACTCCTGGAAGTACCCCGGTTGCGGGAGGTACCGTCCCCTTGCCAAACGTCACCGTGAGGCTGAAATACGATCGGCGCACGGAGACCTTTGCAACCATCCCGACCGTCACCATGAATCCGCAGACGACCCCCGCCCTGCCCAATCCAGTCACCGGGTTGGTCAACTTCGAGATTAATCCGGTGCCCCAGAACTGGTCCGCGGTGCTGCGCTTCAAGATGTGGGTGGACGGTGGTCCGCTTGGGCAGGGCACGTTGCAGGAGGATACCGATGCCTGGGCCAGCCTCGACTATCCCCTTCAAACACCTACAGGAAAACCAGTTGTGGAATTGACCGCGAGCCCGGATGTCGCCGACGACAAGAACACTTCCGTCGCCAAGCGGGTTCTCATTCGCGTCCGCCGCAACTTCGTGCCTTCGCCCCCGCAAGCACTGGACGTGAAGCTGACCTTGAACTCCCTTTCCATGACCAGCAGCGGTTATCTCAAGCCCCAAACACCAGGCCCGGGTCCGGACCTGGCCGGCACTTACGGGACTTCCGGAAGCGCCGACTACTACGTGGTTGGCGGAACAGGGAGCTGGACGCCCCCTACTGCCTCGGCACCCGCCACCATCCAAATTTCAGCCAGCGCCCTGGAGGCCACCGTCCAGGTGATCACCCGGGCCGACAACCTGACCGAGCAGAACATCATCGTCTGTGAACTGGTCAACAACGCCGGACTCTATGCCCCGGGGGTTTCGTCGCGGGAAGACATCCTGATCTTCGACGGCCCCCTCTGGACGGTTCAGGAGTTGACGGGCAGCGGGGTGTATTCTTCATCAGCGACCGCAGTCAACGGCGGGGTCCCGGGCGCCTCCGGGGGCTGGACGGTGCAACCTCAGGTGGTTGGCCTCGCGGTCTGGTCAGACCCGCTTTCTCCGCCCCACGGCGTCTTGTGGGCTCCACCCGATATGACCACGATCAACGACATGGGAATCACCTACATTCCCCATGGCATCAGTCATCGGGGAGCCGTCCAGACCGTGTCCAAGATCGTCGGCGCGATGGGCAACTCGGCTTTCATCGCGGATGCATCGTTCGCCGGAGCATTCGGCGGCAACGTCCTGCCCCATTTTCCCGGATCCTCAGGCCCCTCGGTCGCGTATGGGATTGATCGTGATGGTGCTACTGAAGTGGGTTACAGTACGGTAGGAGGGCTAAAAAAACCAATGAAGTGGTCGGGGCTGGCGATCCCCGTCAATCTGGCCGCGGGTCTCAACGCCAGCTCTGTTGCGGATGGCGAAGCATTCGCCATTGATTCCCGGGGAGTGATCGTCGGGCAGACCAGCGGATTCTCCGGCGACACTGCCATAAAGCGTCCCTTTGCCACAGGAACCGGAGGCGCGGCGATTCACGACACGACCGGAAGGTTGCCGACCCCGACGGACGGAACTGGCGAGGGGGCTGCGAAAGCGTTGATGGTTTCCGGCGGAAAATCGCACGCAGTAGGATGGTACACCGTCCAAGATTCCGCTCTCCGAAGGGCGACGTATTGGCCTCCCGATGGCAGTGGACTTCCTTCGTCTGCGAGCATTGTCGTTAATCTCGGAACCCTTACTCGTCCACAGCAAATTTCAGGCACGACCAATTGGACGCTTACGGATGACGGTAACTGTGAGGCCCTCGGAATCAACTCCTCGCGAACCGTGGTTGGGTGGTCAGGGACCAGCTCGACCGCCAGTGACCGAAGGGCTGTCCTCCATTTATTCCCTGGGGGCAGCGGCAAGACTTGGATTGACTTGAACGATCCGCACTTTGTGCGGTCCCCCAATGGCATCTTACGCAGCGCGACCGCTATCACTGATTCGGGGGTGATCGTCGGAGAGGGAGTCTTCTCCGGATCGCCTCGTGCGTTCCTATTGATACCACGAACACCCGGTCAATAATTTTTAAACGAATTGTCCCATGAGAAACCATATTTTTATAGCCATTGCAGGACTTATAGCTTCGGCGCACGTTGGAATACTTCGCGCCATTGAAACCCCGATTCAGGGAGACAGATTGGTGCTAAGCACGGTGGCGGGTGACGCTCAGACCGGGGACGTGTTCGAGTATTCAATTGTACAAGGCTCAACGATCCGAACGGAGCCGGACTATTACGAGGAATATCGTATCAGCTTTTACATCATTGGGCGATTTGCGCACGCGACGTGTTTGCGGCCGACGTCGAGCCGGGTCGCGTTTCGAGAAGAAGAGCCGATTGGGCCCGGCAATCCCATCTACCTGAACTCAGGGGGAAGTCCTTGGCTGGGCCTCGGGGCGTTTTCCCAGATTCGAAACTCGCCTGTCGACCCATGGCGCTATCGCGATGACTTAGCAACTTTCCCTCCCGCACAATTCCTCCGGAATCAGACGAACCTGTGGATCGGATTCCGGTTTCTCGGAGAGGCCGGCCTGCACTACGGGTGGATGCAGTTTGCCCGCACCAACACGCACTTCACCACGCCCTTCGAACTGGTCACCAACCGGTGGCATCCCATCCCCGATCAGCCCATCGGGGCCGGGCAGCCGCCGGTCATCCCGGTGGAGACGCAGATCACCCCCGACGGACAACTCCGGCTGGCCTGGTCCGGGTTCGTAGCCACCTGGATCCTGGAGTACTGCGACGTGCTGGACCCGGAGGCGGAGTGGCTGCCGGTTCCCGAGGCCGGCAGCACCGAGGCCTTGTTGCCGCTGCCGGAGAGTCAGCGCTTCTTCCGCCTTCGGGAACCCCAGGCTCCGTGATGCACTCGGCACCGGAAGAAGTTGCTCAGGGCGGCGATTCCTGTTGATTTAGAGATCGTTCAAGAGCTGACATTTGGCCTTGGGATTATCCATGCAACAGACCCTTCCTGCGATCTGGGTGACACTGATGGCTCTGGCGCACGTTGGAGCACTTCGCGCCGTCGAGACCCCGATTCAGGGAGACAGATTGGTGCTCAGCACGGTGGCGGGTGACGCTGAGACCGGGGACGTGTTCGAGTATTCGATCGTGCAAGGCTCAACGCTTCGAACAGAGCCAGACTATTATGAAGAGTACAGAATAAGCTTTGCCATCATCGGAAGATTTAGCCATGCGGTGTGCTTGCGCCCCACCAATAGTCCGATTTCCTTTCAAAGAGAGGCATCCATCGGATCCGCCAACCCTGTTTATCTCACCGATGGTGGAAGTCCCTGGCTGGGCCTCGCAGCGTTTCGTCAGATTC
>Ga0268299_1001955_pt1 | contig 28770 bp, 25 predicted proteins | sample NOBtaG_FD_193484 | JGI IMG/M metagenome (GOLD analysis project Ga0268299, IMG submission 193484) | Activated sludge microbial communities from bioreactor in Nijmegen, Gelderland, Netherland - NOB reactor | ecosystem: Engineered > Bioreactor > Aerobic > Activated sludge | place: Netherlands...
GCCCCGCCCCCCGATTCCCCCGACATGGTTAACACCCCCTTCCCCCACCGCGCGTAGAGACGGAAGGAAGACGGAAAGAAGACGCGGGCAAGACGCCCCCTCCGCCACAAATCCCCCTGATTAACCCAGCGTTCCCAACCCCTTGCCGCCCCCCCTTGACCGCGCCGCCGCCTCCGGGTCACATCCGCCCGACCCAGCGCGCAGGACGGCATGACCCACCCCGAAACCACCCCCCGTCTTGAACGCCGCCTTGGCGACTGGGCGCGCGCACGGCTGCCCCATGCGCTGGTCGAGTTCGTCATGTTCGGGCTGAAACAGGGCTGGGCCTGCCTCTTCGGCGGGCTTCTTCTGGCGGCAATCATTGCCACGAAACTGGTCTGGCAGCCGGACTGGCCGCTGCAACGCTATGATTTCCTGTTCCTTTTCGCCATCGCCACCCAAGCCTTCTTTCTGTGGCGGGGGCTGGAGACCTGGGAAGAGGCGCGGGTGATCCTGCTCTTCCACCTAACCGGCACGGTGATGGAGTGGTTCAAGGTCGGCGCCGGCTCATGGGCCTATCCCGAGCCTGCGCTTTTCAAGCTGATGGGCGTGCCCCTGTTCTCGGGCTTCATGTATGCCAGCGTCGGCAGCTACATCGCCCGGGTGATCCGCATTTTTCACATGCATTTCAATCCCTTCCCGCCGTTCTGGCTGGCGCTGACGCTGGCGCTGGCGATCTATGGCAACTTCTTCGCCCACCATTTCCTGCCCGATATCCGACTGATCCTCTTCGCTGCGACGGTGGTGTTCTTCGCCCGCACAAGGGTGTGGTTCCGCATATCCGACCGCTACCTGTGGATGCCGATGCCGCTTGCGGCGCTACTGGCTGCGCTGGCGCTGTGGGTGGCCGAGAATGTGGGCACCGCCACCGGAACCTGGCTCTACCACGGCCAGCGGCCCGACCACTGGGTCAGCCTGACCAAGCTTGGCTCATGGTATCTGCTGTTGTGGGTGGCTTTCGTCACCGTCACGCTGGTCTCGCGCAGCGCCCTGTCGGCCCCTCAGACCAGCCCGCGCCAGTAGATCACCGCCGCCACCAGCACCGCCACCGCCAGCAGCGAGAAGGCGATCGAGGCCAGTATCCCCAGCGCCGTGGTTTTCCTGTTTTCCCAGGGGTTTACCCGGTTCAGATGGGCAAGGCAGATGTCATAGGCCTCGGCCACGGTCGGGTGATCGACCTGCATCATCAGCCGGGGGTTCTGCGCCATCATCTCGGCCTGGGCCAGCGCTTCGGCCGCCAGCCTCACCTTCTTGGGCAGGCGCCGCCCGCCCTTGCGCAGCTTCTCGGCCAGCCCCTTGCCGGGCAGGCGCAGACGTTCTTCCATCAGTTGCGCCACCCTGTCGGCCATCTGCTGGATGCTTGCTGCGCCCATCTTCCGCTCCACCTGTTGCGGCGATCCTAGATGCGGCGGTGCAGCGCCGCAATCCCTCTGGCAAGGCGGCGGCTGCGGCGTTAGGAACGGGCATGCTGCACACCATCCTGCACCCCGCCGCCACCCCTTCGGGCGCCCCGCCGCTGGTCATCGCGCATGGGCTTTACGGCTCGGGGCGGAACTGGGGGGTGATCGCGCGGCGGCTGGCCGACCGGCGCGACGTGGTGGCGGTGGACATGCGCAACCACGGCTCAAGCCCTTGGCATAACACGCATTCCTACCCCGAACTGGCCGCCGATCTGGCAGAGGTGATCCGCAGCCTGGGCGGGCGGGCCGACATTCTGGGCCATTCGATGGGCGGCAAGGCGGCGATGCAACTGGCGCTGACCGAGGGCGCACTGATCCGCAAGCTGGTGGTGGCCGATATCGCGCCGGTGGCCTATGGCCATGACCAGACGCAATACATCCGCGCCATGCGGGCGCTGGACCTGACGGGGCTGGTTGCGCGGGGAGAGGCCGACCGGCGGCTGGCCGAGACCGTTCCCGAAGCACCCTTGCGCGCCTTTTTCCTGCAATCGCTTGATCTTAAGGCCGAAGGCGGGCCGCGCTGGCGGCTGAACTTCGACACGCTGGAGGCCGAGATGCCGCGCATCGTCGGCTGGCCCGGCACCGAAGGCCGGTTCGACGGGCCGACCCTGTTCCTGACCGGGGCCGAAAGCCCCTATGTCAGGCCGGAGTATCGGGAGACGATCCGCGCGCTGTTTCCCCACGCGCGTTTCGCCAAACTTCCCGGCGCCGGCCACTGGCTGCATGCCGACAAACCGCGCGAGTTCGAAGAGGCGGTGCGGGTCTTTCTGAACGCCTGAGGTTTAGGGCGGATAGGCAAGCCGTTGGAAATGTTGCGCTTTATCCCGGCCGCTTCATGCGGTCGATCAGCCCGTCCTTCAGCCAGAACTGGTGCCACAGTGCGGCCGCGACATGGACCAGCACCAGAAGCAGCAGCAGGGTCTTCAGCACCTCATGCGCTTCACCCGCGGCCTTGATCCCGCCGCCCCAGGCCGCCATGCCGGACAGGGGCACCGCCACCATCAGCGCGTAAAGCCCCCAGTGCCCCAGATGGGCCGCCAGACGCTGCAGCGGCGGATCGTTTGCGGGCAGCGCCGGCACCCCGCGCGTCATCCGCAGGGCCAGCCGCCACAGGGCAAAGACCAGAACCGCAATGCCGCCGATGATATGCAGCAGCACACCGGCCGAGGTCACCGCCGCGCCGCCGTCTTCCACCACATCCCAGGCTTCGGCCATGGGTTCGTGGAACAGGAACTGCGCCAGGATCAGCAGAACGACGACCCAGTGCAACGCGATCTGCGTGCGGGAATAACCGGCGGGAACGGGCATGGAACCTCCTGAGGCGAAAACGCTGCCGGGTCAGACTGGCAGAACTGCGGGCCTATTCCAAGGCGCGCGCGATGGCCCAGCTGGCGGGAATTGCCAGAACAAAGCCTATTGCGGCGGCGATCAGGATGGGTTGCAGCGTGTCATAGCCGGTCACCAGCGCCGCCACGACGCCAATGCCCATCAGCGTGGTCGCCACCATCGAAAAAAGCGTCATCATCAGCCGGGTCATTCCTACCTCCTTGGCCGCGCGTTGGTGCGGTGATGGCACGGAAGCGGGCGGCGGACCTTGATCCGCGTCAAGTCATGCGAGAATTGGAATGGAAAACCGGGGCGCTGGGGACGCCCCGGTTTCAGGCAGGCCGGAAGCGCTCAGACCTTCAGGCTTTGCCCCGCCTGACCGGCCGATTGCTCGGCCCGGTCAAGAAGCCGCTGCAGCATGGCGCCCCGGGCAAAATCGGGATCGGCCACGCCCTCGCCCCGGATGGCGGCGATGAAGCGCTGGTAGATATTGGCCAGAACCGGCGCCTCGACATCATGCCAATGGGCCTTCTGCAGATCGTCGCCCAGACAGGCGCGCAGGTGGCTGACGTTCTTTTCCCACGATACCTCAAGCCCGCCCTTGTCGCCGTAAAGCCGCAGCCGCAGGTCGTTCAGGTGGCCGCTGGCAAAGCGGGTGGCAGCCACGGTGCCCAAGGCGCCGTTCGACAGCACAAGCTGCATCGTCGCGCTGTCGTTGGCGTCCAGCGGATATTCCCCGATCTGGTCGCCCGGCGCCTTGTGGAAGGTGGCCAGCCGCGCCGAAACCTCTACCGCGTCCAGCCCTGCGATGAAGAGGGCATAGTCCAGAATGTGGATGCCCACATCGCCCAGCACGCCTTTGGAGCCGTGTTTGGTGGACAGCCGCCACAGCCACTGGCTTTCGCGGTCCCAATGGCCCCAGGCGGGCTGGGTCAGCCAGCTTTGCAGATAGCTGGCCTCAAAGTGGCGGATGTTGCCGATGGCGCCGTCGCGGACCATTTTCGCGGCCTGCTGCAGCGCTGCCACGTTGCGGTAGGACAGGTTGACCATGTTCACCACGCCGGCCTTGGCCGCCGCTTCGGCCATGGCATTGGCGTCGGCTTCGTTGGTGGCCAGAGGCTTTTCGCACAGAACATGCTTGCCCGCCGCCAGAAGCGGCAGGGTGGTGGCGTAATGCGCCGCATCGGGCGTGACGTTGGTGGCGGCGTCGAACTGACCCCAGGCAATCGCCTCATCCAGCGAGGCGAAGCCGTTCGGGATGTGGTGGCGGTCGCAGAAGGCCTTCAGCTGCTCGGGCCGGGTATCGACGCCGGCCACCAGTTCGACGCCCGGAATGGCGGCGAATTCGGTGGCATGGTTGTTGGCCATGCCGCCGGTGCCGATGATCAGAAGACGGATCGGCGCGGCCATCAGCGGAAACCCTCCTGCCCGTCATGGTGCAGGCGCGGGCCGCGTTCGGTGATCGGCTCCAGCGCCTTGTCCACCGGTGTGTTGGGCGCATCAGTGGGCTTCAGAAGCCGCGCCTCGGGGTTGTGGGCCCAGCGGACGGCATTGGCGATGACCTTCTGCACATTGCCGTCGTGATAGCTGGGATAGGTTTCGTGGCCGGGGCGGAAGTAGAACACATTGCCCGCGCCGCGACGGTAGGTCAGGCCGGAACGGAAGACCTCACCGCCCTGGAACCACGAGATGAACACGGTTTCCAGGGGTTCCGGCACGCCGAAGGGCTCGCCATACATCTCTTCGTATTCCAGCTCGAAATGGTCGGGCAGGCCGCGGGCGATGGGGTGCTGGCGGCTGGTGACCCAGATCCGCTCACGTTCACCCGCCTCGCGCCAGGACAGGTTGCAGGGCGTGCCCATCAGCCGCTTGAACGGCTTCGAGAAATGGGCCGAATGCAGGAAAATGATCCCCATCCCCGACCAGACGGCTTCGGCCACCCGCTCGGTCACGGCGTCGGAAACGTCGCCATGGGCGGCATGGCCCCACCAGATCAGAACGTCGGTATTGGCGATCTTTTCCGCCGTCAGCCCGTGTTCGGCATCCTGCAGGGTGACGGTGCTGGCTGAAATCCCGTCTTCCTTGTTCAGGAAGCCGGCGATGGTGCCGTGCATGGTCTGGGGATAGACCTCGGCCACGACCTTGTTCTTGCGTTCATGCACATTCTCGCCCCAGACGGTGACGCGGATCGTCATGCGGTGTTCCTTTCATGATGGAAAAGGGCAGCGAATCTGCCCTTTCGTCAGGTGTCAGACTATCCCGCCGGTTGTCCGGCCGGTATGAAAACCGGCCGGGCCGGGGGTGTTTGCTTAGCGGATGGGCGCCCCGTTCTTGTCGAAGCGGTGCAGATGGGCAGCCGAAGGTCCGGCCTGCACCTGCGCGCCGATGTCGATCGAGGTCTTGCCCGGGCGGCGGCAGATCAGCGGCTCTTCCGAGCCGATGTCCACGAACAGGAAGTGGTCGCTGCCCAGATCCTCGACATGGATCACCTTGCCCGACCAGGGCTGGCCTTCGCCCAGTTCGACATGCTCCGACCGGATGCCCAGCGTGGCGCAGCCATAGGCCTCGGCGAACTTGCCGGTCAGGAAGTTCATCTTGGGGCTGCCGATGAAGCCCGCCACGAAGATCGAGTTCGGGCGTTCATACAGCTCTTCCGGGGTACCCACCTGTTCCAGCCGGCCATCGCGCAGGACGCAGATGCGGTCGGCCAGGGTCATCGCCTCGACCTGGTCATGCGTCACATAGATCATCGTGACATTCTGCATGTCGTGGTGCAGCTTGGCGATTTCCAGACGGGTCTGCACCCGCAGCGCGGCGTCCAGGTTCGACAGCGGTTCGTCGAACAGGAAGACGCGCGGATCGCGGGTGATGGCGCGGCCGATGGCGACGCGCTGACGCTGGCCGCCCGAAAGCTGCTTGGGCAGGCGGTCCAGCAGATGCTCGATCTGCAGCATCTTGGCGGCGCTGCGCACCCGCTTGTCGATCTCGGAGGCGTCGGCCTTGGCCAGCTTCATCCCGAAGGCCATGTTGTCATAGACCTTCATGTGGGGATAAAGCGCGTAGCTCTGGAACACCATGGCGATGCCGCGCTGCGAGGGAACAAGCTCGTTCACCCGCTGCCCGTCAAACAGCATGTCGCCCGAGGTGATTTCCTCCAGCCCCGAGATCAGGCGCAGAAGCGTGGACTTGCCGCAGCCCGAAGGCCCGACGAAGACCATGAATTCGCCCTTCTCGATGGTCAGGTCGATGCCCTTGATCACGTCAACGGCGCCGTAGGACTTCTTGAGGTTCTTCAGTTCGATCTTTGCCATGTGCTTAGCCCTTCACGCCGCCGGCGGTCAGGCCCGCCACGATCTTGCGTTGGAAGATGAGAACGAGGATCACCAGAGGCACGGTCACGATGACCGAGGCCGCCATGATCGGACCCCACGGGATTTCCTGAACCGAGGCGCCCGACAGCATCGCGATGGCGACGGGCGTGGTGCGCTGCGCTTCGGAAAGCGTGAAGGTCAGCGCGAAGAGAAACTCGTTCCAGGCCCCGATGAAGGCCAGAAGTCCGGTCGTCACCAGCGCCGGCCACAGCAGCGGCAGGAAGACCTTGGTGATGATGACCCAGGGGCTGGCGCCATCGACGATGGCCGCCTCTTCGATCTCCAGCGGCAGATCCCGCATGAAGGTCGTCAGCACCCAGACGGTGAAAGGCAGCGTGAAGATCGTGTAGCTGACGATCATCGCCCAGGGGGTGTTGAAGAGGCCCAGGAACTTGATCAGCTCGATCAGGCCGGCCAGCACCGCGATCTGGGGAAACATCGAGACGGCAAGGATCGCCATCAGCAGAAGCCCCCGCCCCCGGAACCGCACCCGTGCCAGCGCATAGGATGCCGTCACCGCCAGGAACAGCGCCATCAGCACCGTGGTGGTGGCGATGAAGACCGAGTTGACGATGGACCGGATGAAGGTGCGCCCGCCCAGAACAGACTCGTAGTTCGAGGTGTCGAAGTGCTTGGGCCAGTAGTTGACCTCAAACAGCGCCGTTCCCGTCGCGAAAGAGGTGATGATGGCGTAGTAGAAAGGAAAGACCGAGAAGACGACGATCACCACCACAAGGGCATAGAAGGCGACCCGGCCAAGAAGCTTGTTGTTCATTTGCCGCCCTCCCCGGACAGGTCCACCTTGCCAAGCCAGATGTAGAGCGAGACGAAGATCGCGATCAGCGCGAAGAGAAGCGTCGACTGCGCCGCGCCATAGGCGAAGTTGTTGAAGTCGATCATGTTTTCGCGGCTGATGACCGACATGGTCTTGGTCGCCTTGGAATTCGGCGTCAGGACATAGATCAGGTCGAAGATGCGCAGCGCATCCAGCATGCGGAAGATCACCGCCACCATCAGCGCCGGCCGGATCAGCGGCAGGGTGACGCGGAAGAACACCTTGACCGGGTTGATCCCGTCGATCTTCGCCGCCTCGTAGATGTCGCGCGGCACCATCTGCAGGCCGGCCAGGATCAGAAGTGCCATGAAGGGCGTGGTCTTCCAGATGTCCACGATCAGAACCGCCGTCATCGCCGTATCGGTCGAGGCGGTCCAGGCGATCTTCTGGCTGATCAGGCCCAGGTTCAGGAGGATGTCGTTGATGATGCCGAACTGGTCATTCAGCATCCAGGCCCACATCTTGGCCGAAACGATGGTCGGAATGGCCCAGGGGATCAGGATGGCGGCGCGCACAAGGCCGCGGCCCTTGAACTCGGCGTTCAGCACCAGCGCCACGATCAGGCCCAGCACCGTTTCAAACAGCACCGAGACGACCGAGAATTTCACCGTGTTCCAGACCGCATTCCACCAGTCGGGGTCCACCAGGGTGCCCCGGTAAAGGACGCGGCCCGATTCCAGCGTGCGGATCTGCAGGTAATTGTCGAAACCGGCCCAGCTGCCGCCGTAAAGGTTGTCCAGCGAGGTGTCGGTGAAAGAAAACCAGATCGTGCGGCACAGCGGCCAGGCAGCGACCAGAAGCAGCGCCGCAAGCATCGGCGCGATGAACCAGAAGGCGGCGCGCTGGCGCTGCTGCTGCAGCGACGGGCCGCGCCCGGTTCCTTGTATCGAATTTGCCATGATATCCCCCTGTCGCGCGCCGATATGCGGTCCGCGCGGTAAGAGGAGGGGCGGCGAGGCCCGCCGCCCGCCCCGATGTCAGCCGAAAGACGGGATCACTTCCAGCCGTCACCCTTGATGTCGGAAAGTTCGACTTCCAGCAGCTCAAGGTTTTCGGCTGCCGTGCCGTTACCCGACAGGGTGTTGTGAACCGCCGACCAGAATTTGGCCGAAACTTCGTTGTACTTGCCCTTGGTCGGCGCCGAGGGGCGCGGAACCGCCTGCAGGAACACTTCCTTCCAGCGCGGGATGATCGGCTGCTGGGCGGCGATGTCGGCATCGTCATAAAGTGCCACGATGGTCGGCAGGTTGGACTCGCTCAGCGCGCGGGCCTTCTGGGCTTCGGGGCCGGCCAGGTACAGCGCCAGGCTGATCGCCGCTTCCTGCTTGGTCGAGTACTTCGATACCGCCACGTTCCAGCCGCCCAGCGTTGCCGCCGACGGACCGCCTTCGGTGCCCGAGGGCAGCGGCGCCACGTCGAACAGGCCCTTCACGGCCGAGTCGTCGCTGTTGCCCAGACCATAGGCATAGGGCCAGTTGCGCATGAAGACGGCATTGCCGGTCTGCCAGACGCCGCGGGCTTCTTCTTCCTGATAGGCCAGAACGCCGCCGGGGCTGATGGTGCCGACCCAGCCCTTCGCGGTTTCCAGCGCGGCCACGGCGTTTTCGTTGTTGATCGAGATCGAGCCGTCGGGTTCGACGATCTGACCGCCGCCGAACGACTTCACCCATTCCAGCGCGTCGCAGGTCAGGCCTTCATAGGCGTTGCCCTGCCAGACGAAGCCCCAGAGGTCGGCCTTGCCCTCGGCCCGCTCGGCATCCTGGATGGCCTGCGCGGTCGCGGTCAGTTCGGCCCAGGTCTTGGGCACGGACTTGCCGTGCTTTTCCAGCAGGTCCTTGCGGTAGTAAAGCGCGGGCGCGTCGGTGAAGATCGGCAGGGCAACCAGCTTGCCGTCCACCGTCTGCGACTCGATGATCGAGGGGAAATGCGTCGGCGCCAGATCCTTGGCGGCTTCGGTCAGGTCAACGAAATGTTCCGCCAGCTGCGGTGCCCAGATCACGTCGGTCTGATACAGGTCGATGTCGGCGGCGCCGGCGGCAAGCCACAGGCGGTACTGGCCGAACTGGTCCGAGGTCGAGGCCGGCATCGGAACCAGCGTCACCTTGTGGCCGGTGGCATCTTCCCAGGGCTTGACGAGGGTGGCGAAGTTTTCGACAGCCTTGCCGACCGCCCCCGAGACATAGAACAGTTCATCCGCCAGAACCGGCGAGCCGGCTGCGGCAAGGATAGCCGCGAAAGCGGCAGAGCGCAGGGCGCGACCCTTGACTCCAAAGGACATGGATTTCCTCCCGTTTTGACCGGTGCATCCCTGTGCACCACGTTTGCAACGCTTCTTCTGCACCGGGCAGCCTCCCGAAGCGTTCGGCAAGCAATAGCGCGGGCCTCAAGTTTCTGTCAACGATTCTCGCCTCAAACCGCTTTAAATTCCGTGATCGGCGATGGGTCAATTCTGATGACCTGTTTCCGCTAACGGCCCGGATGCGGCGGGATGACGGGCCCGGCAGGGCGCGCAGGGGTTTCGGGCTGGCGCCGCAATATTGTTTGAATTCATACGAATATAGCGGCGAACGGCGCACGAAGCACTTCCCCGGTGGGCCGCCAGAGTGCGCCCGGCCTGATTTGACGGCGCTTTGGGTGACTAAACCGGGAGTTGTTGGATCGGCGCCGGAAAGCCATCCAAAGCGCCTTCAAATCCTGCTGCAGCGCAGCTTGATTTACTGGGCCTTCTCGGCGCGTCTGCCGGCCGGCCCCTGTCCGCAAACCGCCCCGCATCCCTGCGGATGTGATTGAATCCAGCCGGTTTTGACGGGGCCGGGAACGCATCAGGCCGCCCGGGATGTCCGGGCGGCCTGACTGCTGCATTGCAGCGGTAGAAAGCTTACTGATCGAGGAAGCTGCGCAGCTTGCGGCTGCGGCTGGGGTGCTTCAGCTTGCGCAGGGCCTTCGCCTCGATCTGGCGGATGCGTTCGCGGGTCACGCTGAACTGCTGGCCCACTTCTTCCAGCGTATGGTCGGTGTTCATGCCGATGCCGAAGCGCATCCGCAGCACCCGTTCCTCGCGCGGGGTCAGGCTGGCCAGAACCCGGGTCGTGGTTTCCTTCAGGTTTTCCTGAATGGCGGAATCCAGCGGCAGGATGGCGTTGGTATCCTGAATGAAATCGCCAAGCTGGCTGTCTTCCTCGTCGCCGATGGGCGTCTCCAGCGAAATCGGCTCCTTGGCGATCTTCATCACCTTGCGAACCTTTTCCAGCGGCATCTGGAGTTTCTCGGCCAGTTCCTCGGGCGTCGGCTCCCGGCCGATTTCGTGCAGCATCTGGCGGCCGGTGCGCACCAGCTTGTTGATCGTCTCGATCATATGCACCGGAATACGGATGGTGCGGGCCTGATCGGCGATCGAGCGGGTGATCGCCTGACGGATCCACCAGGTCGCATAGGTCGAGAACTTGTAGCCCCGGCGGTATTCGAACTTGTCGACCGCCTTCATCAGACCGATGTTGCCTTCCTGAATAAGATCAAGGAATTGCAGCCCGCGGTTGGTATATTTCTTGGCAATCGAGATCACCAGACGCAGGTTCGCCTCGACCATTTCCTTCTTGGCCTGCCGCGCCTCTTTCTCGCCCTTCTGGACCTGATTGACGATGCGGCGGAATTCGCTGATGTCGACGCCGATATACTGGCCGACCTGCGCCATCTCGGCGCGCAGTTCTTCCACCTTCTCGCGGCTCTTCTCCATCAGGGTCTGCCAGCCGCGCCCGGACTTCGCCGCCATGCGGTCCAGCCAGGTCGGGTCAAGCTCATACCCCTGATATTCGTCGATGAATTCGCGGCGGTTGATGCGCGCGCCGTCGGCCAGCTTCACCATGCCCGAGTTGATCGACATGATGCGCTTGTTGATGCCGTAAAGCTGGTCGATCAGCGCCTCGATCCGGTTGTTGTGCAGGTGCAGTTCATTCACCAGCACCACGATTTCCGAACGCAGCTTCTGATAGGCCGATTCCTCGGCGGCGGAAAAGCGGGTCTTTTCGGATAGCGTCGCCTCCATCCGGGCGCGCTGCATCTCGGCCAGCTTGCCATAGTCGCGCGCGATCAGGTCCAGCGTTTCCAGAACCTTGGGCTTCAGCGCGGCTTCCATCGCGGCCAGCGACATGTTCGAGCCGTCTTCGTCGTCGTCCTCATCCTCGGCCCGCATGATCGGGTTGCCGTCGGCATCAAGTTCGGGCTCGGCCGAAGCCGGGCGGCGCGGGGCGGCGGCAGCGCCGACATCGACGCCTTCCAGATCGGGGCCGACCATGTCTTCGTCGCCGTCAAGGCTGCGGCCGAAGGTGGCCTCAAGGTCGATCACGTCGCGCAGAAGGATGTCTTCGGACAGAAGTTCGTCACGCCAGATGATGATGGCCTGAAAGGTCAGCGGGCTTTCGCAAAGCCCGGCGATCATGGTGTTGCGGCCGGCCTCGATGCGCTTGGCGATGGCGATTTCGCCTTCGCGCGACAGCAGTTCGACCGACCCCATCTCACGCAGGTACATGCGCACCGGGTCATCGGTGCGGTCGAGCGTTTCGGTCGCGGGGCCGACCACGGCCACCTCGCGCGAGGTCGAGGTTTCGACCAGTTCGCCCACCGGCGCCTCGGCCTCGTCCGCCTCTTCCTCTTCGACGACGTTGATGCCCATTTCCGACAGCATCGACATGATGTCTTCGATCTGCTCGGAGGACACCGTCTCGGGCGGAAGGACCGCGTTCAGCTGTTCCATGGTGATGTAGCCGCGCTCGCGCGCGTCGGCGATCATCTTGCGGACGGCCGCCTGGCTCATGTCGAAGGAAACGTCTGCTTCTTCGCCTTCGGGCTTGGCGTCGTCGGTATCTTTCAGGGCCATGTCTTCTCCATGGGGCGAATCATGCAGGTTGGGCCGAATCTGTAACGCGAATCACGGGAGGGGCAATCCGAATCACCTTTTCTTCTCCCATATCCGCCCGTCGATCAGGCTTTGCAGGTGATTTGACAGCGCAGCGCGGTCTTCACCCAGGTCTCCCTTGTCCTCACGCGCGGGATTGTCGGCGCGGTGCAGGGCTTCGGCGGCCTTGCCCAGCCGCCATGTCAGCCCCTCATCCACCAGACCGGCAACGTCTTCGACCGCTTCCTCGATCTCGCGCCGGGCGCCGCGGCGGGCCTCAAGGCGCGCAAGTTCCTCGGCAAGGCACAGCGTGGCGAGTTCGGCATCCTCGCGGTTGCGGACGGGGGGCGCAATCTGCACATGGGGGCGCGACATCACCGCGTCAAGGCAGGCGGGCGCGGCGGCGGCAAGGCGGTCGGCCAGACCGGCGGCATCTTCATCGGCATGGGCAAGCAGAAGATGGCGCAGCCGTTCATGGTCAGGCCAGGTCAGTTCCAGCCGCTCCAGCGCCGATTCAAAACGGTGGATCAGCTGGGGATGCACGATCAGCGTGGCCAGGATCACCGCCTCGCGCAGCTGCTCTTCCACGGGGCCCGAGGCCTGGGCCAGAAGCGATCCGCGCGTGGAAGGCAGGGGCGCCACGGCCTGCGGCGGGGCAAAGCGGCCGCCGGGCGCGCGGGCGCCGCGGGGCGCGTCGCGGAAGGGCCGGGCACCGCGGCCGAAAAGCTCGGCCCGCAGCGCGCGGATTTCCTCGGCGTAGTGGCTGCGGATCGAGGGGTCGGTGATCCGGGCCAGAACGGCGCGCAGCGTCTTGTCCAGCCCCGCCCGGCGTTCGGGGCTGTCAAACACCCGGCCTTCGGTTTCCCGCTGCCACAGAAGCCGCACCATCGGCTGGGCTCCGTCCAGCACCTTCTGCATCGCCGAAGGCCCCTGCGCGCGGATCAGATCGTCGGGGTCCATCCCCCCGGGCAGCACGGCAAAGCGCAGGCCCTTGCCCGCCTCCAGCATCGGCAGCGCCAGGTCGATCACCCGCAGCGCGGCGCGGATGCCGGCCGTATCGCCATCCAGCGCGATGACCGGCTCATCGGCGATGCGCCACATCAGGCGCAGCTGATCTTCGGTGACCGCCGTTCCAAGGGGGGCCACCGCCGCCCGGAACCCCGCCTCGCTGAGGGCGATTACATCCATATAGCCTTCGGCCACGATCAGCGGCTGGCCCTTGCCCGCCGCCTCACGCGCGGGGGCGTGGTTGAAAAGGTTGCGGCCCTTGTCGAAAAGCTCGGTTTCCGGGCCGTTCAGGTATTTGGCCCGGGCGTTGGGGTCCATCGCCCGGCCGCCAAGACTGATCGCCCTGCCCCGGCCGTCGCGGATCGGAAAGATGATGCGGCCGCGAAACCGGTCATAGGGCGCGCCGCCGTCATCGGGCCGTGCACAAAGGCCCGCTGCCACGATCAGTTCGGGCGCGATGCCCTTCTGCGTCAGCGCCTGCAGCAACCCCTGCCGCTGATCGGGGGCAAAGCCGATCTCCCAGCGGTCCTGCGCGGCCTCCGACAGGCCCCGGCGGGCCAGATAGGCCCGCGCCTCGGCCGCAACGCTGGTCTTCAGCTGCAGGCGGAACCACTTCACCGCCTCTTCCATCACCTGCGCCAGCTGCGTGCGCCGGTCGGCCACCTGGGCTGCGCGCGGATCGCGGGCCGGCATCGGCATGCCCGCCTCGCGCGCCAGCACCTCGACCGCCTCCATGAAGCCGAGGTTTTCGGTTTCCTTGACGAAGGTCACCGCATCGCCCTTGGCGTGGCAGCCGAAGCAATAATAATAGCCCTTGCGGTCATCTACATGGAAAGACGCGGATTTTTCCTGATGGAACGGGCAAGGCGCCCACATGTCGCCCTTGCCCATGTTCGACTTGCGCATGTCCCAGGTGACCTTCCGCCCGACGACGGAAGACAGCGAGACGCGCGTGCGCAGCTCATCAAGGAAACCGGGCGGAAGACTCATGCCCAAGTTATCGGCCGATCCGCGCCCCGAGTCGAGGGGCAGGCGCCCGCCCCCCGCCCTCATCCTCTCTCCGGAAATATCCCGGGGGTGCGGGGGCTGGCCCCCGCCGCGCGGTCAGCCCAGCAGATCGCGGGCGATCCTGGCAAACAGCCGCACCCCCGGCGCGATCAGGTCATCGGGGAAGTCGTAATCGGCGTTGTGCAGGGCGGGGTGGGCGGTGCCGGCGCCCAGAAACAGCATGGCCGATTTCGTCGGCGCCGCGCCGAAGCGGCCGAAATCCTCAGACGCGCGCATCGGCTCACCGGCCTCATGCGGCATGCCCAGCGCATCCAGCGCCGCCTGCATCCGCGCCACCGCCTCGGGGTGGTTGACCGAAGCGGCGAAGTCGTCATGGGTCTCGAAGGCGACGGTCAGGCCATGGGCAGCGGCTTCGGCGCGGGCCAGCGCCTCGGCCCCGGCGCGCAGGGCGGCCATCGCGGCGTCGCCGGCGCTGCGCAGCGTCACCCAAAGCTCGGCTAGCCCCGGCGCGATGCCGAAGGCGGGTTCGCCCAGCCGGGCATGGGTGACTGTGACCAGACGGTAATCCGGCCCCAGCGCCCCGCCCTGCCCCAGCGCCGCCAGCGCCGGGATCAGCCGGGCCAGCGCCGGCCCGGGCGAACGGCCGGCCTCGGGCTGGCTCGCATGGGCCGTCTTGCCGGACAGGATGATCTTCAGCCCCTGACTGGCGCAGTTCACCATGCCCGGCCGCAGATGGGCATGGCCGAGCGGCAGCCCCGGCAGATTGTGGATGGCAAAGGCCCAGTCGGGCCGAAGCCCGTCAAAGCGCGGATCGGCCATCACGGCCGCCGCGCCCGACCCGTCTTCCTCGGCCGGCTGGAACATCAGCACGACGCGGCCCGCAGCCGGACGGCGGCGGGCCAGCAGGTGGCCAAGGCCCATCAGCACCGCCATATGCCCGTCATGGCCGCAAAGGTGCCCCTTGCCGGCGATGGTCGATCGGTGGGGCAGATCGCCCTCTTCGGGAATGGGCAGCCCGTCCAGTTCGGCGCGGAACATCACCGTCGGCCCCGGCGCGGCGCCCTGAAACACCGCCGCCACCCCATTCCCGCCCAGCCCCGTCACCACGCTGTCGGGCGCCAGCGGGCCAAGCGCCGCCAGAATGCGGGCCGCCGTCGCGCCTTCATCGCGTGAGACATCGGGGAAGCGGTGCAGATCGCGCCGCAGCGCGATCAGTTCGGCGGTATCGGCGTTGGTCAGCGTCACAGCGCGGCGCGCGCGGCCAGCGACCGCAGCGCCACCTCGATCTCATGCCAGGCGGTGCGGGCCATCGAGCGGAAGACCATCACGGCAAAGACCTCATCCGCCGTGCGCATCACCACGGCCTGCAGGTGGCCCATCGGCGCGCGGATCGCCCGGCCCACCGGAAAGGCCGCCGGGCGCAGGTCCACCGGCACCAGCCGCATCAGGGCGGCGGCGGCATCGGGGCCGGTCAGGGTCAGCGTGGCCCAGCCGCCCGACTGGTCGGTCACGGCGGCGATGCCGGCCAGATCGGGTGCCTCGGCCCCGATCAGGAAGGCCTGATCGCGCCCGGTCCACACCAGCCGCACCTCGCCCCTGACGCTGGAGGCATTGGGGCCGGGGAATGAAAGGCCCAGCGGTTTCAGCGCCTTGGCGGCGGCCTTTTCCTGCCCCGGGAACAGCGCGACCGAGGTCACCAGGCCGGGATCAACCGCGGCAAGGGTGGTGGCGCCGAAGGTGGCGGGTTTGCGGCCCTCGAGAGGGGCTTTGGCGATCAGTTCAGGCACGCAGCTTCTCCCCTGCCGGATCGTGGAACACCGGATCGCAGACTTCGGCCACAAGGTCGATCTCACGCAGGTGATCGACGATGCGGATCAGGTCGCCATGCCGGGCGCGGCCGTTCTTCAGGAAGGCCAGCGCAAGGCTTTCGCCCAGTGTGGGCGACCAGCAGCACGAGGTGATGTAGCCTTCCGAGCTTTCGCGGCCCACCGCGGCGCCCGGGGTAAACAGATGCGCCCCGCCGCACAGCTTCATCTCACCCGCGACGCGCAGGCCGACCAGTTGCTGCCGTTCGGGGCCGACAAGGCCGGGCCGGGCCGCCATCGCCTTGCCGATGCAGTCCTTCTTCGGGCTGACCATCTTTTCCATGCCGATGTCGAAGGCGGTGGTCCGCCCGTGAATCTCGGCGTGGGTGATGAAGCCCTTCTCGATCCGCAGGACGTTCAGCGCCTCCATCCCGTAGGGGCCGCCGCCCATCGTCTCGGCCTTGGCGACCAGATCGCGGAACAGGCTTTCGCCATAGCGGGTGGGCACGGCGATTTCATAGCCCTCTTCGCCCGAGAACGAGATGCGGAACAGTCGCGCCGCCACGCCGCCGACCAGAGCCGGGCCGCAGGACATGAACGGGAAATCCGCAACAGGCTGATCGAGAACGGCGTTCAGAAGCGCCCGCGCCTTCGGCCCCGCGACGGCAAACTGCGCCCAGGATTCGGTGACCGAGATCATCCGAAGATCCCAGTCGGCGCAGTGCGTCTGATGCACGAAATCCAGATGCCGCATCACCTGACCGGCGGCCGCCGTGGTGGTGGTCATCAGGAAATGGTGTTCGCCCAGACGCGCGGTGGTGCCGTCATCCATGACGAACCCATCCTCGCGCAGCATCAGCCCATAGCGCACGCGGCCCACCGGCAGGGTGCTGAAGGTGTTGGTATAGACCAGATCAAGAAAGCGCGCCGCGTCGCGCCCCTGAATGTCGATCTTGCCAAGGGTCGAGACATCGCTGACCCCCACCGCCGCGCGGACCATGCGCACCTCGCGGTCGCAGGCCTCGCGCCAGGTCTTTTCGCGCGGCTTCGGGAAGTAGCTGGGGCGATACCACAACCCCGCCTCGATCATCGGCGCGCCGCGGTCGCGGCTGGCCTTGTCCGAGGTGGTGTAGCGCTGCGGCGCGAAACCGGCGCCGCGCCCGCCCGCGCCCAGTGCGGCGATGGACACCGGGGTATAGGGCGGGCGGAAGGTGGTGGTGCCGGTTTCGGGAATGCCCCGCCCCGTGGCATCGGCCAGCACCGCCAGCGCCGCGACGTTCGAGTTCTTGCCCTGATCGGGCGCCATGCCCTGCGTCGTGTAGCGCTTCATATGCTCGACCGAGGTGAAGCCTTCCTGCGCGGCCAGCTTCACATCCTTCGAGGTGACGTCATTGGCAAAGTCCAGCCAGGCCCGGCCCTTCCCCTCCACCAGCCACAGCGGCTGCGCGGCGTAGGGCGCACCCTCGGCCCGCGGCAGGGCCACTTCGGGCACGGTCCAGCCCAGAACGCGCAGCGCGGCGGCGGCGGCGGCCTGTCCTTCGGCAAGGCATTCATGGGTGGCAAAGGCGCCGTTCACCGCGCCCGCCGTCATCAGCCCGGGCACCGCACCTTCGGACGGCACGAAGGCCGCGATATCCTCGCGCCAGCGCGGGCGGCCGTTCATGTGGCAGGTCAGGTGCAGCGTGGGGTTCCAGCCGCCCGACATGGCAAGGCAGTCGGTTTCCAGCCGGAATTCGCCGCCGGCATGGCTGCCCGAGATCTGGCGCAGGCCCAGCCGGCCGGTGGTATCGGTCACCCGGGCGCCCAGATAGACCGGGCAATCCTCGACCGCGCTGGCATCGGCGCGGCTGTCAAGGATCGCCGCCACCTCGACGCCCGCCGCCATCAACTGCCGCGCGGTCGCCCGGGCGGCCTCGTTGTTGGCGAAGACCGTCACGCGCTTGCCCGGGGCCACGCCCCAGCGGTTCAGATAGGCGCGCACCGCCCCCGCCATCATGATGCCGGGCCGGTCGTTCATCGGGAAGGCGACAGGGCGTTCCAGCGCGCCGGAACACAGCACCGCCCGTCCGGCCGAGATGCGCCAGAAACATTCGCGCGGCAGGTCGGCCCGGGCCGGCAGGTGCAGGCCCACCCGTTCCAGCGCGCCGAAGGTGCCGCCGTCATAGGCGCCGGTCACGGTGGTGCGCGTCATGATCCGCACGTTGGGCAGGCCGCGCAGCTCCGCCTCGACCGCGGCGATCCAGTCGCGCGCCGGGGCGCCGTCCAGCTCCGGCTCATCGGCCAGAAGGCGGCCGCCCAGTTCGCGGTCTTCCTCGGCCAGGATCACATCGGCACCGGCCCGCGCCGCCGTCAGCGCCGCCGCAAGGCCGGCCGGCCCCGCGCCGATCACAAGAAGGTCGCAGAAGGCATAGGCCTTTTCGTAATGCCCCTCATCATGCTTGCCCGACAGCCGCCCCAGACCCGCCGCCCGGCGGATGGCGGGTTCATAGAGCTTTTCCCAGAAGGCGCGCGGCCACATGAAGGTCTTGTAGTAGAAGCCCGCGCTGAAGAAGGGCGCCAGAAGGTCGTTCACCCCCAGCACGTCAAAGGCCAGCGAGGGGAAACGGTTCTGGCTTTGGGCATTCAGCCCCTCGAACAGTTCCTGCACCGTGGCGCGGACGTTCGGGGTCTGGTTCTTTGTGCCCACCACCTCGACCAGCGCGTTCGGCTCTTCGGAACCGGCGGTCAGCACCCCGCGCGGGCGGTGATACTTGAAGCTGCGGCCAACCAGCCGCACCCCGTTCGCCATCAGCGCCGAGGCGAGCGTATCGCCGTGATAGCCCTGATAGGCCTTGCCGTCGAAACGGAAGCCCACGGGACGCGAGCGGTCGACATGGCCCTTGCCCAGAAGCCTCATGCCGCGTCCCCCTTCGTCTTGCGCGCCGCCACAAGCTCGGTCGCCAGCACCTCATGCGTGACCGTGTTGCGGGTGACCAGAAGCCACTGGGCGCAGCCCGTCTCGTGATACCACAGATCGCGCGTCACCCCGGCGGGGTTGTCGCGCAGATGCAGGTGGTCGTCCCATGCCTCGACCGCCGCATCCGGGGCGGGGCGGTTCAGGTAATCCTCGGACCCGTAGTAATAGAACTCGCGCCGGTCGCGGGGTCCGCAAAGGGGGCAGGTCAGGCGCATCTGTGGTTCCTTCTGGCAAAGCCCCCCACCCTCTCCCTCCCCACGGGGGGGAGGGAAGCGCCCGGGACCGGACGCATCGCGGCCCCCCTCCCCCTTGTGGGGAGGGGATGGGGGTGTGGGTGCGGCATTGAGGTGGCGCGGGACATCACATGTCCTCAATGCAGGTTGTGCTGGCTGCCGGTGCCTTCCTCGTCGAGGATGTGGCCGGTGCGGAAGCGGTCTAGGCGGAAGCGGCGGGCAACCTCATGCGGCTGGTCGGTGGCCATCAGATGCGCCATGCACCAGCCACTGGCCGGCACGGCCTTGAAGCCGCCGTAGTTCCAGCCGCAGTCGATATAAAGCCCCTCGACATGGGTCTTGTCGATGATCGGGCTGCCGTCGGGCGTCATGTCCATGATGCCGCCCCAGCTGCGCAGCACCCTGGCGCGGCCGATCATCGGCATCAGCGTCATGCCGGCTTCCATGACATGCTCGACCATCGGCAGGTTCCCCCGCGCGGCGTAGCTGGCGTAGAAATCCAGATCGCCGCCAAAGACCAGACCGCCCTTGTCGGACTGGCTCATGTAGAAATGGCCCATGCCGAAGCTGACGACATGGTTGATGCAAGGCTTCAGCCCCTCGGTCACGAAGGCCTGCAGGATGTGGCTTTCGATGGGCAGGCGCATGCCCGCCATCGCCGCCACCTGACCCGAGCGGCCGGCGACAATGATGCCCACCTTCGCCGCGCGGATCGCGCCGCGGGTGGTCTGCACGCCCTTCACCACGCCGTTTTCAATGTCGATGCCGGTGACTTCGCAGTTCTGGATCAGGTCCACCCCCAGCCGGTCGGCACCGCGGGCATAGCCCCAGGCCACCGCATCATGCCGGGCGGTGCCGCCGCGCGGGTGCAGAAGCCCGCCATAGACCGGAAAGCGGGTGTTGTCGAAATCGAGGAAGGGCAGATGTTCACGCACGCCCTCACGGTCCAGAAGGATCGCGTCGTCGCCCTGATTGATCATCGCATTGCCGCGACGGGCAAAGGCATCGCGCTGGCCGTCGGAGTGGAAAAGGTTGATCAGCCCGCGCTGCGAATGCATCACGTTGTAGTTCAGTTCCGCCTCAAGCCCTTCCCACAGCTTCAGCGAGTGGGAATAGAACTCCTGATTGCCGGGCAGGAAGTAGTTGGCGCGCACGATGGTGGTGTTGCGCCCCACGTTGCCGCCGCCAAGATAGCCCTTTTCCAGCACCGCGATGTTGCGCAGCCCGTGGTTCTTGGCAAGGTAATAGGCGGTCGAAAGGCCATGGCCGCCGCCGCCGATGATCACGGCGTCATATTCGGCCTTGGGCGCGGGGTCACGCCATGCGGGCTTCCAGCCCGTGTTGCCGAACAACCCCTCGGTGAAAACCTTCCAGCCGGAATATCGCATCGCACCGCCCTTCCTGTCCTGCCATCAAGCCGGGACAGGCGCAGTTATTCAAGAGGCTGACGCGAATTCCTGTCCTGTCCGCGACGTCCGATGTCGTCCGCGGTCAGTTCAGCGGCAAATGCGGGCCGCTGCAATGGTCATGATTCCCAAGGCTTTCCAGCACGGCGCAGGTTCCGGCGGCGCCGTGGCGGCATACGGCAAGCATCCGCTCAAGCTCGGCCTCCAGGCCCTGAAGGGCGGCGATGCGGCGGCGCACATCGGCCAGACGCGCCTCGGCCAGACGGTCGGCATCGGCGCAGGGGGCGGTGGGGTGGCCGGCAAGATCAAGCAGGCTGCGCAGGGCCTCCATGTCGAAACCCAGCTCGCGCGCATGGCGGATGAAGCGCAGCCGGGCGATGTCATCCGCCCCGTAAAGCCGTTGGCCGCCGTCGCTGCGGGGTGGCGCGGGCAGCAGGCCGCGCGCTTCATAGAAGCGGATCGTCGTCACCTTCACGCCGCTGTCGCGGGCCGCCTCGCCGATCGTCACCTCACGCATGTTCCGCAAGACCCCTTGCCTCTACAGTCACTGTAGATGTTACGCCCGATTCGACGGAAACGGAATGCGGAGATCGGAAATGTCGGCAAGTTGCGGCCACAGTGTCAGCTTTGACGGAACATCGGCGGGCTATCGCCGCGCGCTTTGGGCGGTGATCGCGCTGAACGCGGCGATGTTCGGGGTTGAGATCACCGCCGGCGCGCTGGCCGGGTCGCAGGCGCTGCGGGCCGATGCGCTGGATTTTCTGGCCGACGCCGTGACCTATGGCGCCAGCCTGTGGGCGATCGGGCGGGCAGCGGGCCTGCGGGCGCGGGTGGCGCTGATCAAGGGCCTGTCGCTCATGGCGATGGGGCTGTGGGTCTTCGGCTCCACCCTCTGGCTGGTCTTCGGCCCCGGACTGCCGCGCGCCGAGGTGATGGGCGCGGTGGGCTTTCTGGCGCTTCTGGCCAATCTGGCCAGCGTGGTGATCCTGATGCGCTGGCGCGAGGGCGATGCCAATGTGCGCTCGGTCTGGCTGTGTTCGCGCAATGATGCGGTGGGCAATGTCGCGGTGATGGCGGCGGCGCTGGCGGTGGGGCTGACGGCCACGCCCTGGCCCGACCTTCTGGTGGCGGCCATCATGTCGGGTCTGTTCCTGTCCTCGGCGGTGCAGATCCTGCGCCGGTCGCTGGCCGAAATGCGCGGCCATGCGCCGGAGCATGACCACGGCCACGGCCACGCGCATTAGGGGCCGGCCCCCTTGGCCGAGGCCATCACCTCGGCCACGCCGCAACGGTGCCCCTTGGCCCGCCGGTGGCCCCAAAGGCCGCCGGCCAGCGCCCGCCCCGCCATCGGCAGGCGCTTCTCGCCCGCCGGGTCGGGCGCCGGCCTCTGGCATTACGCTTGGCTGGCGGTCCTGTGGCGGCTTGGTCGCGACGGGGCGGGGGCGAGGCGGTGGCTCGCCCCCGCCCGGGCGAACGGGGATCTGCCCCCTGTCGGGGGCAAATCCTGCCGTTTCAATGCGCGGGCTTGATGAAGGTGCCGTTGCGCAACTCGCGCATCGCGGTTTCCAACTCGGCCCGGGTGTTCATCACGATCGGCCCGTGCCAGGCCACCGGCTCCTGTATCGGGGCGCCGGCCACCAGGAGGAAGCGGATGCCTTCCGGGCCGGCCTGAACCGTCACCTCGTCACCCTTGCCGAATTCGACCAGCGTGCGGTTGCCCGACAGGTCGCGGATGTTCATCTCTTCGCCCGCCACTTCCTTTTCCAGCAGCACGCCCTTGGGGTTGGCCGCATCGGCAAAGCGCCCCGCGCCGTCGAAGACATAGGCAAAGGCGTTGCGCCGCGTGTCGATGGCAAAGCGCTTGCGCCGCCCGGCGGGCACGAAGACATCCAGATAAAGCGGATCGGCGGCGATGCCATCGACCGGGCCGGTCTTGCCCCAGAAGCTGCCGGTGATCACCTTGACGGTGGTGCCGTCATCGTCGGTGATCTCGGGAATGTCGCTGCCCCGCACGTCCTGATAGCGCGGCTTGGTCATCTTCAGATGGCTGGGCAGGTTGGCCCACAGCTGAAACCCGTGCATCTGGCCCTTGGCATTGCCCTTGGGCATTTCCTGATGAAGGATGCCCGAGCCTGCGGTCATCCACTGCACATCGCCGCCTTTCAGCGTGCCGCGGTTGCCAAGGCTGTCACCGTGATCGACCGAACCGGCCAGAACATAGGTGATCGTCTCGATCCCGCGATGGGGATGCCAGGGGAAGCCGGCCATGTAATCGGCCGGGCGGTCACCGCGGAAATCGTCGAACAGCAGGAACGGGTCCATCTTGGACGGATCGCCGAAACCGAAGGCGCGGTGAAGGTGAACGCCCGCACCTTCCATCGTGGGATGGGCGCGGGACTGCGAGGCGACGGGACGGATCGACATGGCTTTCTCCTGTCTGGTGATGCCAGCAAGGTAAGCCTGCCGGTCCGTCCGGCAAATCCCGTTCAGAAGCCTGTCACTGTGCGCAGATGCACAAGGTCAGGAGCAGGCCACGCCCGACAGGCAGACCTTGGGCACGAAGCGCGGCCGGGTCACGATGAACTGCGACAGTTCCTGTTCGCCCATGCCGATGTTGAAGGCCGGGGTGTAGCTGACGCTCGATTCAACGATCACCACATAGTCGCCGTCCGACATGTCGGGAATCAGCGAGGCATAGTTCTGCAGGGTCGTCGTGGTCAGCCGCGGCATCAGCGTGCCGGTCGAGCGTGACCAATGCACCTCAAACCGGTTGTTGTCCTCGTTCCAGGTCACCGAGGTCACGCGGATCGTCACATCCTGATCGGTGTCGATCAGCCGCTCCATCAGCGTGTCCATGCCGGTGATATAGGCGTCGTTGATCGTCACCATCTCGCGTGAGATCATGTCCGAGATGGTGTAGCTGGCCTTCTGCACCTTGTTCATGGCGCGGAAGGCATCCCAATAGACGAACAGCCCCAGGAAGGCCCAGAACATGAAGGGCAGCACCAGGACGGCTTCGGCAATGATGGCGCCACGGTCTTCCCGGCCGAAGCGGGCGAACTGATTGCGGATAAAGCGCATGATATTCTCCTCAGCCCGGTTCGGTCACATAGGCGGTGGTGGACACCAGCGCATAGCCACCCAGCGAGTCGGTCGGCAGGGCAGCCCCCAGCGTGGCCAGCGGGAAGATCGCGTCCTGAACGATGCAGATGCGGACCAGCATCACGTCATTCTGCTGGCCGATCTGCAGCGCCGTCACCGGCACCACCTCTTCCTCGCGGTCAACGCACTGGATGCCGCTTGCGGGCATGGCCCAGGTGGCGGTGCTGATCCGCGTCATCTCGATGGTGATGTTGTCGATGCAGTCCTGCAGGATCACGCCGCGCAGGCAGATTTCTTCCTTCAGCAGGTCGGCCGTCGGCAGGGGGTAGTGGCCCAGACGCAGCTCGCGCATGGTGCGGTCCACCGCCTGCTCCAGCAGGATCGAGCGCAGCATCAGCAGCCCGCTTTCGAACGAGGCCGCGAAGATCGACATCAGGATCGGAACCGACAGCACGAATTCCAGGGCGGCGGTGCCTTTTTCGCCCCGCGCGAAGCGGCGCAGGCCTTTGGCGATGAAGCGGATCATTGCGTCAACCTCAACTGGCTGATGTTACTGGCAATCGAGCGGAAGGCCGATTTGATCTGAAGGCCCGTCGCGTTGTAGTAATGCGCGCTGGACGAGGCGCAGTTCGAAATCGCCGCCTGCCCGCCTGAAGGCGCCTCGAAAGCGATGCCATAGACCGTCACGCTGTTGGCCTTGGCCAGATCGCAGATCGCTTCCAGCTGGTCGTCCATGTCGTCGGTGTCGGTCTGGGTGCGGAAGTTGGCAATCCAGGTGTTGTAGGTGTTCGTCCGCGTGGTCGAAGACGAACCAAGGGCGCGGGCATAGAAGTTCCAGGCGACATAGCTGGCGCGCAGGTTGTTCCAGACCTGCACCCAGGTCTGCTGGACGGCGGCGGTCGAGTTGTTGGTCCAGGCCGTTGCGCGCCACGCCTCACCCGTGTTCGAGCCGTTCTTGCAGTTGGTCGAGGTGCACAGATGCGGCACCCAGTATTCCTTGGTGCCCGCAGCGGTCGGCCGGCCCGAGGTGAAGCGCACCGAATAGTTGCCGTCGCCGGAAGAACGGTAGATCGGCGACAGGCCGGTGCGGTAGCCCGCGTTCACGCGCTCTTCCTTGAAATGCTCGCCGTCGGTCATCAGCACGATGACCTTCATCGACTCGTCGTCGGTATAGTCATAGGGACGGCCGGCCCAGGTGCTTTCCATCTGGTTGGCGCCGATCAGCGCGGTGAACATGCTGCGCGAACCCGGGTCCATCAGGGCCGTGCCCCAGCGCATGCCGGCATTGATCGAGGTGGCGCCGATCGCCGTCAGGTTGTTGATCTGCGATTTCAGCGTGGCCATGTTGTTCGACGGCAGCCGCACGATGTTCACCGTCGAGGGCGGGCACCAGACGTTGGCGCTGTTCACCGTCGCATAATCGGTGCTGGTGGGCGAGGTGTGCGTCGTCGACTGGTTGGTCGAACTGTAGGTGTCGGCATAGGGCGTCATCGGCAGCGAGGTCGAGGGCGGCATCGCGATGCTGTTATAGACGCTGGCCGGCAGGTCGACGCAGTTCACGTTGGCCACGCCGTGGTTGTCGGTGGTGGAATAACGCGCCCGCAGGGTCGAGCCCAGGTTGACCTGCCCGTTGAAGGGCACCAGCCCGATCGAGATGCGGTCTTCGCCGTCGGAGGCCAGAACGGTATCGACAAACTCGACCGCGGCCGATTTCAGGTTGGTCAGCCGGTTGTTCGACCCCATCGAGCCCGACACGTCCAGCACCAGCATGATCTCGACATTGGTGATCCGCTGTTCGGCCACCGAATGCCCGATGGCGTCAAAACTGTCGATGCCCAGAAGGTGCAGGAAGAAGGGCTTGGTCGCCGCCGTGGCATCCGCCGTCACCTCACGGTAGTTGATGCCTTCGTCCACTTCGACACCGGTCAGGTAATCCAGAAGGCCCGCCTTCTCGAAGTAGTCATAGACCACATCCTCGGCATCCAGATCCTGCGTCAGCGAGGCCGCCGCCAGCGTTGAGCGGTCAAGCGTGTTCTGCAGGTTCGTCCTGACGCTTTCATAGCGCATGACGTCCACCGCAAGCCCGCCGATCATCACCATCGCGACGAAGAGGCAAAACGCGAACACGATCAGGTTGCCGTCCTCCGCATCGCGGAAGCGACGGAGCGCAAGCGCCTTCCAGCCGCGGCCCAAGGCCCGCCGGGGCCAGGCCGTCCGAGAGTTCATCCGATACATCACCCACACTCCTCCCTTCGGCGCAGCGACCGACGGAATTCTGCAAGTGTGTAATATTCTGTGCCTCTCGGGCGGGAATATGGCCGAACTTGGCGGGGATTGTGAAAGATGAAGCGACTGTCAGCATGTCGCGGCCCCCCTATTGGGTCAGCCGCAGCTGGCTGATCGACGAGGCGATGGCGCGGAAGGCCGACTGCATCTCGGCCGGGTTTGCCGCGTCGAAGTAATACTCTTCGGACGAGGCGCACTGGCTGATCTGATGCTGGCCGTTCTCGGGTGCCTCAAAGGCGATGCCGTAGACCACCACGCCGTTGTCCTTGGCCTGCGCGCAGGAGGCCTGAAGCGAGGAATTCATATCGGCAACAGAGGCATAGGTCGAAGACAGCTGCGCCATCGCGTTGGTGTAGGCGGTGTTGCGGCTGCTGTCGGTGGTGCCAAGCGCGCGGGCGTAAAGCTGCCATGCGACCCAGGTCAGGCGCTGCGCGGCCCAGACCTGCTGCCACTGCTGCTGCGTCACACCGGCCCCCGAATTCCACGGCGTGGCGCGCCATTCGTTGCGGTGGGGCACCCAGTACTGGTTCGTCCCGGCCGAGGCCGGACGGCCCGTGGTGAAACGGATCGAATAGTTGCCGTCGCCCGCCGAACGCCAGATCGGAGACGCGCCTGTCTTGTAGCCGTCATTGATTCGGTTGTGCGACACATGTTCGCCATCCGTCATCAGAACGACGACCTTCATCGCCTCGTTGTCGCTGTAGTCGAAGGGGCGGCCGGCGAATTCCGACGAGATGCGGCCGTCGTCGATCAGCCCCGAGAACATCGGGCGGGCCGAGGGGTCAAGCAGCGCCAGACCCCATTTCATGCCCAGCGTGATCGAGGTGTTGCCGCCCGCCTGCAGCGCGTTGATCTGCGATTGCAGCGTGGCGATGTCGCTGGACGGCAGCCGGACGATGTTGCGCGTCTCGGTCCGGCAGAAGGGGGCGGTGCTGACCATGGTGGAATAGCTGGTGTTCGACCAGGCGACATAACCGTTGGTGCGGTTGGTGCTGTTCGACACATCGGCGATGGCCGACATCGGCAGCGCGGTCGCAGTCGACAGGCCCGGCGCGCCGAAGACCGACGAGGGCAGTTCCAGGCAATTCGCGTTGGCCACGCCGTGCAGGTCCGTCGCGTTGTATTCGGCCCGCAGCACCGAACCCAGGTTCACCTGCGCATTATAGGGCACCACCGCAATCGAGATGCGCCGCTCGGGGTCGGCCGACAGGACGGAATCGACGAATTCCGAAGCCGAGTCCCGCAGGCTGGCGATCTTGGCCCCCGACATTGATCCCGAGACGTCCAGCACCAGAACGATCTCGACATTGGTGATGCGCTGTTCGGCGGCCGAGGCGGCAGTGGCGTCAAACTCGTTGATGCCGATCAGGTGCATGAAGAAGGGGTTGGTATCGACCCGCCCCGTCGCCCGCACCATCTTGCCGTTCAGCTCGGCCACGACCGAGACATCCTCAAGCTGGTCGGCCATGCCGGCCTTGGTCACATAGTCACGCGCGACCGTTTCGGCATCCAGCTTCTGATCAAGGCTGGCCGCGGCCAGCGTGGCGCGGTCCAGCGTGTTCTGAAGCGCGGTGCGCTTCTGTTCATAGCGCATCACGTCCACGGCAATGCCGCCGATCATGACCATCAGCAGGAACAGGACGAGGGCGAAGACGATAAGGGTGCCATCTTCGTCCTTGCGAAAACGACGCAAGGCCACAGGGCCGACGCAAGCAGGCAGCATTTGTTTTTATCCTGGTACTGACGGAAAGCCGTTAACCTTCCGCGAAATCGTCATGCCCCCGCCACGGAACTGCCCAGAAGTTGTGGCAAGATTGTGGCAAGAGGGGCCCTGAGGGGGCAGGCTGGGGGTCTGGGGAAACACTGCGGCGCGGCTGCATTCATTGTGCGGAACGCGGCAACAGCGGGTTTTAACCGAACTGCCCAGATTGCGCCGAATCGAATCACTTCGTGGCGAAAACCGGGCGGGAAGGCTGCGCTTTTTATGCTGCTTCCGGCAGAAGGCGCGCGTAACGTTAACCTTGCCGCCGTCTGGCGGCCTGCCGGACAGGGAGGAATGGCATGAACGTAGCGGGTGAACCCAGTTTCCGGGAATCAGTCGATCTGATGTTTCGCAGGGCGACGGCCCTGATGGACCTCAGCCCCGGGCTTGAAGAAAAGATCCGGGTCTGCAACTCGACCTATACGGTACGCTTCGGCGTGCGGCTGCGTGGCAAGATCGAGACCTTTACGGGCTACCGGTCTGTCCATTCAGAACATATGGAGCCGGTGAAGGGCGGCATCCGCTATGCGCTGTCGGTCCATCAGGATGAGGTCGAGGCGCTGGCGGCGCTGATGACCTACAAATGCGCGCTGGTCGAAACGCCCTTCGGCGGCTCGAAGGGCGGCCTCTGCATCGACCCCCGGGCGTGGGATGAGCATGAGCTGGAACAGATCACCCGCCGCTTCGCCTATGAGCTGATCAAGCGCGACCTGATCCACCCGGCCCAGAACGTGCCTGCCCCCGACATGGGCACGGGCGAACGCGAGATGGCCTGGATCGCCGACCAGTATGCGCGGATGAACACCACCGACATCAACGCCAAGGCCTGCGTCACCGGCAAGCCGCCCCATGCCGGCGGCATCCAGGGCCGGGTCGAGGCGACCGGGCGGGGGGTGCAATACGCCCTGCGCGAATTCTTCCGCCACAAGGAAGACAAGGCGGCGGCGCGGCTGTCGGGCGATCTCGACGGCAAGCGGATCGTGGTGCAGGGCCTGGGCAACGTGGGCTATCACGCCGCCAAGTTCCTGTCCGAGGAAGACGGCGCCAAGATCATCGCCGTGGCCGAACGGGACGGCGCCATCGTCAACGACGCGGGCATCGCCATCGAGGAACTGCGCCAGTGGATGATGCGCAATCAGGGCAGCGTGAAGGGCTTCCCCGGCGGCACCTACATGGAAGACGGCGCGGCGGCGCTGGAACTGGATTGCGACATCCTGATCCCGGCGGCGATGGAGGGCGTGATCCACAAGGGCAATGCCGCGAACATCAAGGCGCCCCTGAT
>Ga0268299_1001956_pt1 | contig 28757 bp, 22 predicted proteins | sample NOBtaG_FD_193484 | JGI IMG/M metagenome (GOLD analysis project Ga0268299, IMG submission 193484) | Activated sludge microbial communities from bioreactor in Nijmegen, Gelderland, Netherland - NOB reactor | ecosystem: Engineered > Bioreactor > Aerobic > Activated sludge | place: Netherlands...
TGGCATCCCCTGGTCGGAAGAGAACGAAGCTTACTTCGACGATATCGGCACAGGCACATCCTTCCTGCTGACGATGAACACCGGCGCGGTGCTGCGCTTCGAGTTTGATGACCGTCGTGAAGTGCGCCGCAGCGAGACGAGTATTTTCCGGCAGGTCAGTCCGGGGCTGGTGCTGCTGCTGATTGGCGAAACCGATGACGATGGACTGCCTACTGCGACGCGCACACTGGTCACAGCGACCTATCCACCGGAACAGGAACTCTCGCGTGATGGGCAGATCATTGGTATGGACATTACGCTTCAAGAAGGCAGTGTGGGTGAGACACTGATGCTGGGTAATGCATCAATCACATTGCAGGATACCCACCTCGTCACTGACCAGCCCGATTTACCCGCCGAAAGCCAGTATCTGCTGCTAAATTACGAAGTGTTAGCAGGTGCAGAGGCACTGGACACGACGGCATGGCGGGTGGAATTTGTGGATGCCGCTGGGCAGATTTACACGCCGAGCAGTGCCGCCCTGACCTACACCGATTTTGATGTCCTGCCGCTGGAAATCTCGGCGATGTCTGCGCTCTCGGCTTCAGTCGGATACATCGTGCCGGATACCCTACAAAACGGTCATTGGATCATTACCGACACCGCTGGCAATGGGGTGTCATTCACGCTTTCGTTTACCACTGAGCCGCTCAACCTGCGCTACGACGGGGTGGATGTACGGCTGGTGAGCGTGACTTATGTAGAAGGGCAGATCACGACCCATCTGCGGATTTACAACGGGCGGACTGAAACGCTGCACTTCACGCAGGATGACATCTGGCTGGCGCTGGGTTATGCACCTGAACCGCCCGGACCACGCAACCCCGCAGAGGGCTTAACCCCATTCGATCTGCTGCCAGAGCAGGCAGTTGACCTAACGCTGGTGTGGTACTGGGGGAGCGAACCCTATGCCAGTATGGGTGTGGGTGAGTACACATTCGCTATTCAACTGACGCGAAACAATTGACCGAAAGGCTCACTCAATCACATCCAGAGTGAGCCTTTTTACCCCACTAGACGATAGAACTCGCCCTTAGTAAAACCATGATGTGGAATGGCTCTTTTAGTACCTGTTTTTTCAAATTCGTTTGCCGTCATCAAACTGCATATCACTGCACCGACAAACTGCTTCAGCAGTCCATTCCATTCTGTTCCTGGGTGTCCCAGAACTGCCTGATAACATATCTCCGCTATACCTGCAACTGCGGGCAGAGCAAGATCAAGTGTCGCAACTCTGGCTCTGATATACGCATCTGGTGACATCAATAACTTAAAGAGAAAATGGAAATCATTGCGGGCAAGCGTACCGTATTGAGGATAGTGTCCAGCAAAGTCTTCGATACCTGGGATATTGACACGGAATTCAATGGTTTGGGTATCCATGATAGCACCTCTAAAGACATCCGTTTATTAGACCTCATCATATTAGACTTCTATCATCCTGTCAACCACGATATTCAAAAATCGGATCGCTCTATGTAATCGGCTCCATCAGTGGCACATCCCTAGTATATGCCACTGAAATTTTCCAGTCTCCTTATCAAAACTGCTAATTCAAAACTGTAATCCTCGTCAGGTCTCACTCTCGCACTTTGATACGCTGAGTTCAGCCGGTGCGGGAGAAGATTTCGTGCCAGATGACCTCAACCCGCAGGTAGTGGCGTAAGGCGACCCCCTCATTCGTCATGGCGCACGCACCTCTTACACCGGCTGCCTTTTCTGTTTATCTATAGCTGAGTGAGGAGCTTCTCGCTTGAACCTTTCCGAGTTTGTTCAACAGTTGTTCAACGACATTCGGGATGCGGCGCAGATCATCGCGCCCATCGCAGCCGTCATCGGGTTTCTGGGGCTGGGTCTGATGTATATGGGGTCAAGCTGGCCCATTATTGGGGACTGGAAAAAGGACAATCCAAAAGCCGCCAATCAGGTGGTGGTCGGTTTGCTCTTCGTCATCTTCGCCTCCAGCGTCACCACCCTCATCACCTTCGGCGCTCCCTAACCCCCATCCCATACGCAGCGCGAGGCGCGTCCGCGCTTCGCGCCTTTTCTTTCTGAAAGGAACTGCATGGCTGCTGATTTCAAATCACATGTGCTTTTGCGGGATGAGAAGGGGTTCTTCGGCATCCCCTTCAAACGCCTGCTGCTGGGTGGCGTGGGCGGCGGCTTGACCTACACCATTTTCAACATCGCCATGCCAGCCTGGGCAATCCCGGCAGGCGTGGTGCTTGCCATCTTTGTGCTGGTGATGACCGGGACACGCGGCGGACTTCCCCTCTGGCAGCGACTGCTGTACCGCGTGCGCGGGTCACTGCTGCTGGCGGCGGCGCGGGATACGCAGGGCTTGTTTGGCAGTCTGGCGAAATCGCTGGAACTGCCCATCGAACTGGTCAAGCTGGATGCGGCAGTGGTGTTTGCGCCCGCCCAACCGAACTACGACATCGATATGCGCGAATGGGTGACTTTTGCGCGGGCTGCTGAAGCCGATCACGATGATGGGTTGGTGTTCGTGGATGCCCCGATGACGGAGGTAGTGCACGGATGAGTACGGTTCGCACTTTCCTAATCGAACCCTTCGACATCATGCTGCACGCCACCGAAGAAGGGGTGCAGTCATTACAGGCGCGTTTTTCGACCTGGCTGCGAACGCTGCGCGAACCGGCACGCTTCGTGTGCTGGCAGATGCCTGCCACATTGAACGACAAAATCAGCAGCCTGAGCCGTAAGGCACAGGAAGTGGATGACGCGCAGCGCAGATCGCTCTTGATGGAATACCGCCGTCACTTCGAGAGCCTCAACGACAGTGCCGAATATCAGCGTGCCTTGTGCGGGATGGCGCTGTGGAGCGACCAGAATCCGCGTGCCCTCGCGGGTGGTATGGCTTCTGCCTTTGAAACACAGGTGGCGGAAGGCGCGTGGCCGTCGCTGTTTGAGGGACGTTACGAAATCCGTGAAACTCCGTTCTGGCATCTGGCTCCGGCAGGTCGCCCCGGTGGCCGTCCCTACTGGTCGATCCTGACCAGCTACGAATTCGCCCCGGCGACATGGAATTTCTTCCGCCCGCTGCCGCCACTGCTGCGGCTCAACTTTCCGCTGGCGCTGTCGGTGGACATCTCGAAAACCTATGACCGCAACGCCGCGATTGACGCGCTGGAAGGCATCATCCAGGCGTATCAGGTGCATCTGGCGGGCGCGACGGGCGAAGACAGCCGTTCGGTGCAGCGTATTGCCGACTGCCGCAAGGCATTGCAGGAAATCAACAACGGCGATGCCCTGCATATGGTGCAACTCACCATTGGGATTGCCGCCGATGACCTCAACACGCTCAAAGAGCGGGTACAAACGGTGGTCAACGAGACACGGGCGTGGTTTTCGCTGCGGCAGGAAGTCGGCGAACTGCTGGCACGCTCGGTGGGCTTCTTCACCGCCAAACGCACCAAAGACATCAACGTTCCCACGACGACCTGGCCCGTGACCTCACGCGAACTGGCGGTGATGCTGTCGCCGCTGGGCTACCGCAAGCTGTCGGCGACAGACGGCATCCTGCGCGGCGAAGCGGTAGGCGCATCCTACCCAGTCTTCCACAACTCCTGGCGTGATAAACGTGCGACCCATGAAATCTGGGTGGGCGTGTCGGGGTTCGGCAAGACCTTTGGACTGAACTGCTATCTGACCCGCGAGTATGCCGAGAACGGTATTCCCTTCGACCTGCTCGAACCGATGGGACATGGCAAGCACATCGCCGATGCCTTCGGTTTGCCCTGGTATGTCATGAGCGCCAAAGCGACGAAGCTCAATCCGCAGGACGTGATGTTTCCGACCCTGATTGAGCAGGTGTCGCACGTCACCCGCATTTATGAAACCGTACTGGGGCGCTCCCTCTCAGGGGCGCAGCGCGAGAACCTGGAACGCGGTCTGCTGGGCGAGGCGCTGGAAATCCTGTATCGCGGTTTTCCTGACCTCAACAAAGTCAGCCCTGAACTTGCCCCGACCTGCGATGTGGTCTGTGATGTGCTGTCCGGGTTAGGGGATAAGGAAGCCACCAAACCCATCGCCAAAAACCTCGCCGACGAGATCGCCGGTCTTTGCACCGGGTCGGGACCCTGGGCGGAATTTCTGAACGGCGCGACCAATGTGGATTTATCACGCGGCGGCAGAGAACGGATTGAACCGCGTGTGTTCAGCTTCCACGAACTGGAAAGCGATCCGATTTTACAGGCGCTGGCGTATACCCAGGTGCTTTCTGCCATCCGGCGCGACAGCCTGATCGACGAGCAGCCGCGCATCATTGCAGTGGATGAAGTCTACCGGCTGATGCGCCATCCGTCGCTGCTGGACTTCCTGATCGAAGCCGCCAAAACCTTCCGTACCCGCCGCAAAAAATTGGTCGCGGTGGATCAACAAATGTCGATCTTCTTGCAGGGCAAGGCGCGCCTGGTGTTCGAGAACTGCCCCATCCGGGTGGTCTTCAGCCAGCGGCAGGGCATGAACGTCTTCCACGAGGATGCGGCGTTCCAGCACCTCAATCAGCAGCACCGCGACATCATCGCTGCGCTGCCGCGCTTCCACTACGTCCTCGATATTCAGGATGAAGGTCTCTGGTATCTGTACAACCGCCCGGCGGCGGGGGAGATCGCCCGCTTCCAGACTACCTAAAGGATCACCCGATGGAGGATGAACCGTGTCGAAAAAGACCGTCGCAAGTCCCTTTCAGGCGCTCGAAGAAGAGGCTTACCACGCCTTCCGCGAATGGCCGGTCTGGTTGGTTCTCCGCGAGCGCGAACTGGCTGCCCACCTCGATGTTGGGAAGCCGTCAGTTCGCCCGCCAACTGCTGCGGACGCTGACCCACCATCTGCAAAGCAGCGCCGCGATTAGGCGCTGGATGACTGAGGAGGAAGAAACGTGAAACTGGTGATTGTTGAATCTCCGGCGAAGTCTAAAAAGATCGCCGGATTTCTGGGGCAGGGCTGGCGCGTGGAGGCGTGTCTGGGACACGTCTGCGACCTGCCCGAAGCTGAACTGGGGGTGGAAGTCGCCGCTGACTTCCGCCCGATGTATGAAGTGCTGCCAGGTAAAGGCAATGTCGTCAAGAAGCTGCTCAAGGCGATTAAGGATGCCGAAGCGGTTTATGTCGCTACTGACCCGGATCGGGAAGGCGAAGCCATCGCCTGGCATCTGCTCAAGCTGGCAAATGTGCCGAAAGATAAACCCGTCTATCGGGCACTGTTCCACGCCATAACAAAGGATGCGGTGCGTGAAGCCGTCGCCCATCCCCGTGCGCTGGATGTGAACCTGGTCGAAGCGCAGCAGGCACGGCGTATCGTTGACCGGCTGGTGGGCTATCTGGCTTCCCCGCTGGCAGCGAAAGCGCTGGATGGGAAGTTCTCCGCTGGACGGGTGCAGAGCGTCTGCCTGCGGCTGGTGGTCGAACGTGAGCGCGAGATCGAGACGTTCAAGCCAGAAACCTTCTGGACGCTGGCGCTCAGGCTGGCTGCCGATGGAGAAGAGTTCACGGCGAAACTGTACCGGGTCAAAGGCACAGACAGTGCCTTCAAGACCCGCGAACCGCTGGACAAGCTGGTGCCCCTGCTGCAAACGGCGCAGATGTGGGTGGGCAAAGCGGGACGGAGCGTGAAAGCCCGTCACCCGCTGCCGCCCTTTACCACCTCATCCCTTCAGCAGGCAGCCTCGAAAGGGTTGGGACTGTCGCCGGATAAGACGATGGCGCTGGCACAAACGCTCTACGAGCAGGGTTGGATCACCTATATGCGGACCGATGGCGTGTCCATCGCGCCCGAAGCGCAGACCGCAGCGCGGGACTACATTGCCCGTGAGCATGGTTCCGACTACCTGCCGCCTGAGCCACCCACCTACACCGTGAAAACGGCGAATGCACAGGAGGCGCACGAAGCCATCCGTCCAACGGACATAAATCGTTTACCAGAGGTGGCTGAGGGGGACGGTGCGGCATTGTACGTCCTGATCTGGAAACGGTTCATCGCCTCGCAGATGTCGCCCGCTCGCTACACCGTCACCGGCGCGGTCATCTATGCGGGCAAAGCACCGGGACAACCGTTCCCAATGGAATTCCGGGCGCAGGGTCGTTCGCTGTTGTTCGACGGCTTCCTGAAGGTCTACGAAGAGCCTGCCGACGAGGGTGAGGAAGGCAATGAGGAAACTGGAACGCTGCCGCCGCTGAAGGACAACCAGCTTCTTCAACTGGTCGCGCCGCAGGTGGAAGACCACCAGACCCGCACCCCCGCCCGCTACACCGAAGCGGCGCTGGTGCAGGCGCTGGAACAGCGCGGCATTGGCCGCCCTTCGACGTATGCCAGCATGGTCAAAACGCTGAAGGACAAGGGCTACGTAAAGTCGGTCCAGAAACGGCTCGTTCCCACCGAGAATGGCATCGCCCTGTGCGATTTCCTGACCGCGCACTTCGCCGATGTGCTGGCGTATGACTACACCGCCCGACTGGAAGAGTCGCTGGACCGCATTGCGATGGGCAGCACGACCCGGTTGGAGGTACTGCGGGCATTCTGGGAGGGCTTCAATCCACGCCTGGGCAAAGCGACAGAATACGCCCTCGCGCAGGTCAAGGCACGGCACACGCCCAAACCGCTGATGCTGCGTCCAGCGGAGGAGTAAACGCATGAGCGATTACATGCCGGAACCACCGCCGATTGATTACGACGACTGGATGCCGCCTCCGCTGGATGAACCCTATTTCATGCCGGATGACCCGTTCCCCGACGACCTGTTCAGTGGCGCAACGCCGCCGGATTACGACTACGTGCCGGTGGACGACCCCTGGCTACCCGACGATGACCGTTTCACGCCGGAGGATGTTCAGCACCTGCCGGATGTTCCGCCCTTATCACAGGACGGCTTACAGGGATTTGAGCAGCCCGAACCGCTGGATGAAGGCTGGGGTTGGCATGATGCCCGCCTGATTGGGGTCGAACGCGACACCGACGACGGCACGCGCTACGAGATTGGCGCGATAGATGTGTACGCCAACGTCAATACGGGCGATCTGGGCGGGAGCTACCTGCCTGTCGCCTCGTTTGACGATGTGGACGTGGCAGCAGCGTTCTACCACACCCTTCAGGAGCAGATCCACGATCAGGGACTGCCTGCTTATCAGGTGCCGGAGTTTGCGGAAGCCCGCGCTGCTGAGATGAACCCCGAACCAGAGAACTGGCGTGGGGCAAGTCCCGAAGAATACGCCGCCTATGAACACCTGCGTGATCTGGAGGATGGGGGCATCGGCGGGCGCGACGAACCGCCCGACACCGCCATTGACCCACTCATTCAAACCGCGATTGAACTGGGTGGTGTGGTGGTTGAGCCAGAAGTGGAAGTGCCCCAGATCGAAGATGGCTCGGCATTTCAGGCGTTGAACGCGATTGGCATTGAAGCCGAGAACTTCGACCCGACCCAAGACCCGCCGCCTTTCTATGATGCGGAAACCGGCACAGCCTACTGGATTGGCGTATTTCAGCCGGATAAAGAAGATCGTGAGAACTGCGTCACTTCTATCCTGTCACTCGGACGTAATCCTGAAACGGGTGAAATGGAGGCGCAGCTTGCACCCTGCGTTCCCGGTGAGTGGGACAAGGCGTATGCCTCAGCCGAATATCTGATTCAGGTCGCGCAGAAAGGCGGGATTGACCGCTGTTTTGATGCCGCCGAAGGCATGGCGCTGGCAACCGATCAACGCGAACTGTGGGAGAGCGAACGCGGGGTGGCGCTGGAACCGGAGGCGGCAAGAGAGATTGCCGATTACACCCGTGATGCCTGGGAGGTGGAACTGTGAGCGATGTAAACGAAGTGAAAACGCGCAGTTTCACCATCCGCCTCACGCCGGAAGATCAGGCAGCACTGTCCGAGTTGTGCGACCTGTACGGGCTGGATCGCCCCGGCAGCCTTCGCCGTGCCGTGCGTCAGGTGCTGACATGGAGGAAGAAACTGGGCAAGTCCGGCTATTTCGTCCCGGCGGGTGAAAGTGAACCGCCGGAATTCCTGATCCGGCTGGAGCGAAAGGACGCGCATGAGTGATACCGAGTTTGTGCGTCACACTGCCGAAGATGGTTCGGTCTATGCCGTTGAAGTTGTACCGCCGGAGCGCGACGACTATGGGGCGCAGTACGGCGTTGAGCTTATCCGCGCCTCGACAGATCGTTACGGACTGGAACACGAGCAGCGGCTGCGATTGGGGGCGTATGCGTCGTGGGGGTCTGCTGAAGAACATCAGCGGGAAGTCGAAGGCGCTCTGGAAAAAGATGGGCTGGACGGCTTAGGGGAGGATGCCCGTCGCGTGGCGCAGATGCCTTATCTGGATGGGCAGTATCTGGCGCTGGTGTTTCCAACGGATGGCTCGACGGGCGACAGTGCCAAAGTCCACTTGCTCTACCTGAGTGGTGAACAGGTGACGGCGGCGCTGGTCGCCGATGGACGCACCGAAGACATGGAAAACCTGTGCGGGCAGTTGGATCATGCCTGGGTCGAAGGTGGGAACGAACGGTTGCTAACGACAGCGCAGCACGAAGCGGAAGTGCGGGGACAGGTCGCCCCCGGCACATCGCTGTTTGAGACTGCACCCAACCCCGACCTGCCAGACGAGCTACCCTTCACCTTTGGCGAGGGAATGCAGCCGTTTGATGCTCAGGGTATCGGGCAGGCGTACCACGTCGATGGCAGCGGGACGGCACACTGGTTCGCCGTCGTCGAGAAAACTGAACCGGAGGCGGAACCCTACGAGCTGCGCTACTTCCGGGCGCTGGAAACGAGTGACGGCGCACTCAAGCACGACTCGTATCCAGTCATGCCGCTGCCTGATGATGACCCCGGTTCGGCATGGCCGCTGCCGGGACTGGAGATGTATCTGGCGAAGGGCGATCTCTACATGGCGCAGCAGTTCGCCCACGATGTTGCTGACCATCATGGACAGGCATTTCCTGACCCGCTCGACCTGCCCGCGCTCAACCCGGAGCCGGAATACTACTTCGGTTATGGCGTGGGTCCGAACAATGAGCCGTCACTGGAAGCCGTGAAAACCTGGATGCACGGCAGTGAACGCCGTTTCGACACCTTCACGGTTGCCGAGTACGGCATGTGGGATGAAGCGCAGACCGATGAACGTGAACTGGAAGATGCACTGAAAACACAGGGGCTGGAAGCCGCCATGAACCAGGCGGAGCGGCTGGCGGTAGCGGGTGGTTATCTCGACCCACACCGCGCCGATGGGCGCGTCTTCTTTGAAGACGATGCCCCGCCCGACCCTTTCACCACTGAACGTGAACGAGTCATGGAGCGTGAGATGCAGCACGACGAAATACAGCAAAATCCTGAATACAGTGTGGATGCGATTTCTGCCAATGGCAGTTCGCACCTGGATGTGACCAAACAGTGGGGTGAAGACCAGCACGCCCACCTCATCATTCCGCAGCCGGATTGGGAATCGGCGCGGACACACGCCGAGTTCGCTAGCGACCTGCTTCAGCAGGAAATGCTTCAGGGCGCGATGACCTATGTCGAACTGGTGGGTGTGGAAGCAGGGGTGATTGACCCGCAGCGGGATGACCCGCGTCTCTTTACCGAAGGTCCGCCTGACCCGTTTACCACCCTCCGTGACCGTGAACTAACTCAGCCAATAGATGTGACTGAAGTGGACACCGAACCCTATACCCCGGTCACGTTTGAACCGGAAGTGCCGGATTACCCGACCATGTACCGTGAGTTTGCCGCCGAAGCTGCCCGTGAGCGTGAGGCGAACGCGGCGCTGGAAGGCACGGCATGGTTTGAGGCAACCTTCGAGAAATCCGAGACTGAACTGCTGCAACCTGTCAATGACACGGTTAATTATGCGGTGGTGGTGCAGGAAACCGACCCCTGGACGCGGGAACTGCTGGTGGACAAATACTGGCGCGAACCCAACGGCTATCTGGGGATGCAGTCGGTGACGCTGGATACGTGGGATACGGAGGATGAGAAGGGACGCGAACAGGCGGAGCAGGCGCGGGAGGCGCTGCTCGAAGTTCATGACGGGCGCGGGCTGGAAGGGATGATGCACAAAGCTGAATTGATGGCAGTGCAGAATGACTGGCTGGATGGAGATCGCGCTGACCCACGCCTGTTTACGCAGGGACCGCCGGATCGTTTTGAGACGCTGGCACAGCAGTTGGAGGATGAGATCAATCCCTACTGGAACACCGATGGGGAGAAGATTGAAGACCCTGCGCCGCAGGCAGAGGTGGAAAATCCCTACTGGCGGCTTGATCCGATCCCGGTGAATGATCCCGAAGGTGAACCGTTAGGACACGCGCTGCACATGGTCGTTTATCCCGACGTGGAACGCGACCCGGATGCTGTCGGCAGTCCAGCGATGGCAGCGGATGAGCCTTTCCGAATGCTGGAGATGGCGCACTTCGAAACCCCCGAGGCGGTAGACAAATTTGGCAAAGACTTCAGCGGCTATCTCATCCCCGGACTGCTGGACGGACCGGAACTGGCGGTGGAAGTGGCGCGGTTGGAAGGACTGCCTGCCGAGTGGAAGATGCTCGAAAAGGATGACCTGAAAGCCTACCAGAATGCTGAATTGACGCTTACCCGCGAACCGGCAGACTGGCACCCCTACAACCCCAATGCTGAACGCGATGCGCGGATCGCGGCGGAGGGTGTCTACAGTGACCCAATTCAACAGTTCACGCCGTCTGAGGAACGGGCGTCACAGATTGAGACAACCGTGCCTGATTTTGACCTGTAAAAGCTGTAAATGGATGCTCGGAGCTATACCGAGCATCTTTTAATCTCATCTGTCTTACCCAACAAAGTCATTTTCAATACGGTTAGTTAGTAGCCCAACTTCGGTAGGCTTCTTTGATGGCTTCCTGAGCAAACTCATCACAACAGCTAGTGGCATGAATTTCTATGTTTGGTTGTTCTGGGGTGCCAACTACGTTGAATTTGAGTTGTGCTTTCCCCCCGTGAGTAGGGCAAACCATCATAGAAACATTTTTCGTCGCTCTTTGAGTGTATTGCTCGATTGTCGCTTTAACTGCTCCTAGAACCAGTGCTTCAGCCCAATCGTCTGAACTCACTTCATTACCATCCATATCAAAGAAGTGCAAATCCATCTGACCATTCTCCAATGCTAGATTCTCTATTCTTTACTAGAACAAGTGTATCATAATCACTATTAAATGTCATACATGTAAAGAGAGTTTGTAATTTTTGTAGAGACATGACTTGGTGGTCTACCTGTCTCTACAAACAAACTTGGACGGTCATTTTCTATCTCACCAGAAGCGATTTTAAGCGCTTGCTAGGTTTCATAATTAAACGGCGGATGATACGAGGTGCAGTTTGAGACTGGCTTGAATTCAATAGGATACCGCTGTGTTCACCTCGATCAATTGTCTTCACTTCCAGTACGAAGAAATTCTCCATTTCTATGCGTTCACCATTACTAAGAGTCTGAATCCATACATCTACTAGGGCTTCTAACATCGCCTGCACATCACGGTTCTTCAACCGTGTGCGCCGTCCGATCTCGCGCACCGTCTTATTCTTTGTCAGGGTCATTGTGTTACCTCTTTCACAGCACTCATACGCTTTTCATGCCTATTACGCATTTCGTTCATACTCACCGCTTGAACTTTGCCATTGGTTTGCTTCTGAGTTTCAGCAGCGACCCTTGCCATCAATGCTGCTATTTCCAGTGTAGATGGTGGATTCGCTGTGGGTTCGGGTTTATTCGAGTTGGGAACAGGCCGTGTGGGTGTTTCGACAGGGTGCAGATTGAGAGCAATACCCCGTTCCAGAAGCAGCGGTTGCACATCCTTTGAGGCACTCAAGCGTTTCTTCCAGTCGTCACGCTCGTAGAAGCGTGTTAGCCGGGCATTCAACACGACTTGCGTAGCAAAGCCAGCTTCGACATAACGGGCAAAGATGGTGCAGTTCCCCACCTGTGGCGTGATGACTTCATCGACGGTCAACAGAGGGCGCTGGCGCAGGTGGCTGTTGGGATCGTCTGCATTTGCATCGGTGGTCGCTGTGCCACTGGCCTTACTGTAAAACTCAGCCGTGTCCGCATCACACCCACCATAAATCACCTGCGTTGCCAGACCTGTGAACAATGCCTGTGTGCCTTCGTTCCCATAAATCATGTGAAACTGTCCCTTTGTCTGTGCGCCAATCATGATGGAGATGCGACGCTTGCGGACGAGGTTCACATCCGCCACCAGACTGTCCAACTTGCCAAGCGTGGGAAATTCATCGAGAATCACGCCAACTGGAACTGGCAGCGGACCTTTATTGCGTTCACCAATGGTATCCAAGTCGAGCATCAGCTTACGCAGCGTCGCGCCGAGATACGATGCGTAAACCGCCCGCATACGTCCCGGACAGGTCAGTACGACCACCGTTGGCTGCTCCACCACCAGTTCAGCGTCGAAGTCCGACGCGCTGGTATTGGCACGCACGTCGGTAGAAGCCCAGCCCGTCAAGGCCGTTGCCAGCGTTGCTACCACATTTGATGCGACCTTGCCATCTGAACCCACTGATGCAATGAAACTGTTTGCCAGCAGTGCGGCATCATCTTTCTTGGATGCCAGCTTCTGCGCCAGTCCTTTCAAGTCATTCATGGCATTGTAAATTTCACCGAGATTGGGAAAGCGAATCAGACAGGCAGCCAGCAATGCGGCTGCGCTGTCCGTCCAGAAGCGGTTGTCACCAGCGGCGGATGGGACAAGCACATCGGCGATGGCACGGGCATCGGATACATTGTCGATGCCTTCTGCCAGGTTGTAACGCGGACCAATCATGCTGGTTGGGTCGTGGACAACGACGAGATGGCGGGTGACAGCGGCATACTTCAACACATGCCCGGTAATTTCGCCCTGTGGGTCAGCAACGACCAGTGAGTGACCTGCCAGCATCCGGTCAGCGATGGCAGGCAGGATGATGCCCTGTGTCTTACCCGAACCCGGACCACCCAGCGTCAGGATGCCACGCGCCACATCTTCACCGCCCAAACAGAATTGACCGATGCCTAAATCCAGCCGTCGTTTTTGCTCCCCCCAGAATGCGCCGAGCAGTGTCAGTCCTTCCGCCTCTTCGCGTCTAAATCGCTTATATTCACGCATGGTGCAGAAGTGCGATGAACCCAATGCGCCGCGCTTCACCTGTGGGTTGCGAAGGCGGTCAACCCTTTCACGCAGCCAACCACCATTTTTGATGCCACTGTGCAGCCCAATCGTCACGAAGAACCACAGCATGACCAGCATCATCCCGAACATGAACAGCCGAGCAGCATTGATATTCGGTGGCGCACCAGCCAGCAGTTGAATAAAGCCATTGGTGGTCTGTCGTCCGCGTGCGGTCTGCACCGCCATATCGCCTAATAAAGCAAGGTAGATCGCCGATACGCCCAGTAAGACAATGACATGCGCGAACAGCTTTACCCCACGCTTCCATCCTATCGCCTGTTGAGGGCTGCTGGTGCGTTGAATGCCTGCACCCATCATCGCGCTCACCAGAATCGGGGCAAGCAATGTCAGACACAGCAATGGTGCAAGACAGCCGCCGAGCAGCGCTCGTCCATCGGTGAACAACCAGTAGAACATAGACTAATCCTTTCCGGGTCGTTTGCTGATAAAGCGGTAGGCGGCACTGATCAGTCCGATGACCAGCAGCGCGGCGATATAAAGGGCTTCGCTCATTCCCAGACCCAGCAGTTTGCCAATGGCTGCCACCGCCAGAATGAGGGTCAGGAATGTAAATGTGCCTAGTAGCGTTTGCGTATTCAGGTAGGACATGGCATTTTCCTTATCTTGGGAACCAGTCATCGAGATTGTCCCCGGATGGCATAGGCGGTTCGGGTTGTTCGATTGCCGGTTCTTCACGCAGTCGCCGCCAGTCGGGATCAATAAGGCGATCTAAGGCTTCTGTGAAATGTTTGCTGGCAATCTCTCGAAACAGGGCATCATGTCCCTTCTCTTTGTTGTTGTAGACCGCCTGCCGGTCAGTTCCGGCCAGAGGCGCTGTTCCCGGTAGAACAACATGGGTGTGTAATTGCTGTAAGGGTTCGCTGTCGTCCTCGGGCTGTGTCAGACGGTCATGCAGTACATAGCTGTATTCCGGCACCTCAAAACCCCGTGAGGTGTAATACTCTTCGACGATGCGCTCTGTCAGATCGAGAACGAGTTCAGGACGCTGATCTTCCGGTACGAGTGCCATTAGGTCGGGAGCTGGTGAAATCACCCATGTCCAGGCGAGAACGTGTTTGCTTTGCAGCTTATCGCAGTTCTCGAAGATGGCTCGGTAGTGCTGCCCTAATCCGTGATCGACCCACCGTTCCTCATCTTCACCCTGCTGAACATGCTGGTTACGGTTATCGCGGTATTGCAGATATTTGAGCGTAGACCGCAGCCCTTGATGCCCTGTCCCGCGCCCTTTGCGTTTGGGTCCCTTATAGGCAAAGTCAGTCACGATGATGGCTTTCATTTCATCTCGCGCACGGCTTTGATTTGTGCCAACAAGGTATTGCCATCCCGTTTGGCGGCGATAATCGCGTCAGCGACGAGTTCACGGCTGTCTGGTTCGAGTGCTGCCAACAAATAGATGAGGACATTGAGATGAAATGCCAATGCCGTTTCCAGCTTGTCCAAACGCTCTTGCAGCGATTTCTGGAAATGTTTGCGACTGCCGATGATATCTTCCTGATTATCCAAGTAGAGTCGGACAGCTTCCCGTATTACATCGGCTTCAGTGGTATCACGCGGCTGCTTGCTTATCAGCAGCGCCAGCCGATCTCGCATTTCCTGCGTCATCGTGATGCTACGCCGCACCGATTTTTTTGCCATCGCCCGTCTCCACACATGCGAACATCTAGCTCATTATCGCAAAGTGAGGTGTTGCGACCTGTGAAATTTTGCAGTTTAGGGTTGGCAATCGTGACAATAGGGTTATGAAATTTACAGTTTCTTCGGTAAGATATAGGAGGATGCAACGGTTTGAATCCGGTATAATTGCGCTCACCCCAAGTATGTTTAAACAAATCCTGCCTGAGGATGCACAATAATCTTGATGACGTTCTTGGGTTATGTAGCTTTCTCAGAGCGATAAAGTGTGACTTACCATGACTGAATTTATTCCTTTTCGACCAGCCCTGCACGGACCGTTTGCGACTCGCTTTTACGATCAAGCGCGGCAGTTGGTTGAAATCTGTAAAGATAAAAATGGAAAACTATCTCTACACGCTGAAGAGCTTATTGAAGGCGAAGTAGAGTGGGCAGTTAGCGAGATGACCGTCAATCCACAGCAACGGCGTGTATACCGTGCTGTCTGGTACGTACTACGGGATTTACTCCATGTTGGTTGGAGTGTTCGCTGGCAGTCCGAAATTCTGCAAATCGCCCCTCCGCAGATTGCAGAGAAGGCTTACACCATTGAGCAGATGAAGGCGGAAAAAGAGTTCGTGCGGTTTGCGATGGCACGCGCTCGTGAGATGAAAATTGCTGAAGCAAAAGAATTTGTACAGCGTGTAGAAAATCCTTCCGCTACTGCAACAGCGGAAGTACCCATCACAAGGCTAATCGCTGATGGGCGTATGTTGGCAGACGAACTACGAGCAATTAAGCAGCTACCTACTCGTGATCAGCAAATAACTGCTTTACGAACTACGATTAAACCCTATCTTCAACTTGTTACAGAAAATGAGCGTTGCCAACATACGGGACATAAACTTGCCGATATTTGGCGTTACTTTCGTTACACATGGACTGTGCCGGCAGAAAGTACCCCCGGACGTACATTGCATTATCTTGTTCGAGATGCATCACATCCTTTCCATCCTATCATCGGAATTGGCTCGCTAGAAAATTCTGTGATCCGTTCACCCAAACGCGACCATGAACTGGGTTGGTCAACCAAGAATTTCCGCGAACGTGTCATGAACGCTCCTAATATTGAGGCAGTTCGCAGTTGTTTTGAGGAATTGATTCGAAATATTCAATATTCAATTGGTGAAGTGAATTTAGAAGGACTTTGTAAACCGCAAGAGATTACACACCCAGATCGTAAACTCATACGCCATTTGCGAGATGTTGCCCTACGAGCAGCGGAAGATCGTAAAGTCGCTTTACGGCGCTGGGAACAATTCAAGAAAGACAACACAGGAAATCTTCAAAAAAGCTTATTTGGCGATATCAGTGTTGAAGCGGAGGATGCGCTCTATACCGCTAAACGCGCAACGCGACTCCATAAACTTTTAGCGGCACAATTAGCGATCCAAGACCTTCTCAATAGCCCAAATTTTGAAAATGAATGGATTGAATTTGCAGCATCAGAGGATAACCGCACCATCATTCGTACCGCTATCCGTGCCGTGAAAGGGCGGCACGTTGGCACCAGTATGATGGAACTGAATGTTTGTGGAGCAATTCCACCTTACAATGAACTTCTTGGCGGTAAATTAGTCGCAATATTGATGATTTCACCAAAAGTCGTCAGCGATTATCGGGAGCGTTATGGCAACCGCCCGAGTGATATTGCTACGCGCATGAAAGGTGAAGCGGTCATTCGCCCTGCTGAATTAGTTTTTGTAGGAACCACCTCATTATATAGTATCGGTGCAAGTCAGTATAACCGCCTGAAGTTACCGTCAGGGTTGTTGAGACCTAAAGCACATGAGGTCAAATGGCGTGAGTTTGGTCTTACTGGGGGATACGGAACACTACATATTAGCAACCAAACACTGCGAAGTCTTGAAGAGGCTTCGGGAGGAACGTTCGTTAATAATGTGTTTGGAGAAGGAGCCAGTCCCAAATTACGTGCGTTACGACATGCACTCTCGGTTGTGCTTGATCTTGATCAACGTCATTCATCCGTCGAAATCACTAAGCACTCCATGAGTCGTCTCATTTATGGGGCTTTTCTGGCTTCAAATGCTGTGGATTTCTTAAATGGACGTACTCAACATCCAGACTATTATTTTGATTCACAGGGCGATGCAATAGATCAGACAGAGCAAATTGCTGAATACTGGCGTGAGCGATGGCTCTTAACACGCCTTGACCATGAAGATGCCCTGGTACGAGTTGAGCAATTTGATATTCAGGAACTTGCGCTTGGTGCAGAGATTGAGCGTTTGGATGCCCAAACGTTCACTCCAATTTCTGATGAGGTGAATTCGATGAATCAAGATAATGACACGGATGAAAATGGACGGAGTTGGCGAGATTTTGTGATGGGTTTGTATCGGGGTACAAGCGCTTATGCCGATCAGATTGGTATTGGGCTACTCGACAAATTGCATGTTGAAACTGACCTTGATAAGGCAGTTCTCACTGCCGTTTCGCAAGGCAAGACAGTCTTGCTGACAGGCAATCCAGGAGATGGAAAAACACATTTATTACGGGTGATGGAAAAACGGTTAATGCGCTTACCGTCCAAACCTGTACTGGAATACGATGCCAGTGCTCTTACAGATGAACAACTGCTGGAAAAGTGGCAAACAGCACTGAGTCAAAACAGACCTTTTTGCCTGGCAATTAACGAAGCTGTTTTAAACAATCTTTCGCGTCTTGCGGTACAACCACAATGGCGTAATGCCCAACTTCAGGCGCAGTTGGCGCAAGAGCAAGTCGAAAAAGCCGTTGTTTATAGTGAAGCAGACACAAGTTTATTTATCGATGCACCCGTATTCGTGTTTGATTTGAGTCGACGCAATGTACTCGATAGTGAGGTTGTTGGGCGTGCAATGGATAAACTTGCTGATCCTGCCCGTATGGATTTATGTGGGCAGGATGAAAATGATTTAACGGTAAACCTGCGCTTGATCCAGCATCCGATGTTTCGGGAGCGTTTGCAGTCAATTCTTAATCGGGTGAGCCAAAAAGGGTATCATGCTACCTTGCGTGAGGTACAGGCATTTATTGCTTTTATGTTGTTTGCTGGTCGTTCATGCCGCGAGATTCAACAGAACAGTGGGGACTTTGAGAAGTCACTACCGCAACTGCCCTTTGACGGAAAAGGCAGTCTGTTTCGAGTAGCGAAAAAAGCGTTTGATCCTGCCGCTACCTCTCATCCTATTTGGGATGAAGCCATTGTTACAGCACAAACAATTGCAGATGATTGGTTAGACGACTATCGTCACTGGTATTCTGTTACTGAAGCTCTCAAGATTGATGATGAAAAGCATTTCCAACAGCGAAAACGTGCGTTTTATTTCTTTCATCTAAATGGTGATGAGCTTCTATCTATGGCAGGAGATGATGAAGCAGATTTTGCTGAACTGCTTACCTCAGTCCAATCGTCTAACGATAATACACGGCGGGATGCCTTGCGGGTTGTTGTTCAGCGTGTTAACAATTTCTTTGGTGACAGTGGTGCTCAACAAATTCGGGTATGGCAAAGTCATCGGTACGACCAATCTCCTCGCAAGATTCTCTATTCGGTTCTAGCCCGCAGACTAAGAGATTTTGAACTTGTTTATCCTCGACTACAGAAAACAATGCAGCAGGGATTTGAATTAGCCTTGGATCACGTTTTACTGCGATTAAAAGAAGAACCAACTGCGAAACTCCGCATTGATTTTGCACTCTTCGAACTACTTGCACAGGCAGAACGTGGCGTTCCTGTGATTGCAATAGACAATGATCTCACCCGGCGTTTGTGGCAGTTTATGGAACAACTTACAGAACCCATAGATGCAACGGAAACCCCGGAGGTCGAAGTTACTATGTTTGATCTGACTTCAGGCGATAAGTTATTGGTCAAGGTAGATATAGAGAATCTACAGTATCTCGAACTCAAGAGAGAAAATCGATGAAGAATATTGAAGAGATGCGCCTTGCCATTGAGCGCGATTTTGTTGGTTTTAGCCCAAGCACAACGGGGGTGAAACCTGTCCATATTGCCAACGGGTTATTTCGTACAATCTACAATGGGACTTATCCCGCCAAGTTTCTAAATCAGTTTGTGTTTAGCGAAACTGTTAAGGGTGAAATCCCTAAAGGTCATGAGTTAGAGACGATTTACAAGACTCTAGAGGAAACAAACAGAATTGACCCCAGTACCATTTCAAGGGAAAACTTGCAGCTTTTCCGTCGCATGTTGAAGATGGTGGTTGGAGCGGATGGTGCCGTTTTTAACCAAGGGATGGCATCATACTCGGCTGGTTATCAAGGCTTACTTACCCGTGACTCGATTGGTCAAGATGGGGGCGAACTCATTGCATTATGTCTGAAACAATTGGGATCGACACTTTTCCCCTTGCTTCAAAACTTACTGAACAACTCTACTGATGTCATTACAATCTTGTCAAACCCGCTACTCGATCATAATCGGGAAGCAGCGCTGATATTTGTTGAAGGACAAGAACCGATTATACCATTTCTATCCTCGAATGTTATTAAGTACCCAGATGGCGAGCTTACAGAAACTGGACAACTTTGGGACAAGTGTGTTGTCGCTTCAAACATATTATCGCTGCATCTGGAAAAACACCCGAATAAGCTCTTTAAACAACGTCTGATTGTTTTGTTCGTCAGTTTTCTGATTATTCGTCATTTAGCAAACCTTGAAGCATATTATGTGCCTGGCGCTCAGGGAAGATTGCCTGCATTTTTGCTGGATTTCTCAACAACCGGAAACTCTGCGGTTTCAAAGGCATCATTGCAGACCTATACCAGAACCAGCCAAAGCATTGTCCGATTTTATGGATGGGCATTTGGTGAGCAATTGAAAAAAGACTTTACAACTGCGAGTGAACTTAGTAGCGAACTACCACCCAGCTATAAAGAAAAAGGCATGAGCGCAGAGTCTGATAAGGCTAGGAAGCAAGTTGCTGAAGCCCAAGAAATTTGGGAAATGGCGAAGCTACGAGCGCAAGACGAAGAAGATGTGTATAGCGTTTTTGGCGAAGCGCTCTACGATATGCTAGCAACACAGGCATCTGCCGATCCCATTAAATATATGCGTAAGTTGGGATTACTCGCAGGCATTTTTTATCCACCAAACCAATCTACCCATCGCTTCGTTCTGAAGCAAGATGTGCTTGAAATGCTCATCCGTAGCGTAGTGGAACCGGGAGAAGCAATCACAATGCCTGAATTGCAGGATCGGTTATGGCTATGTTACGGAATTATCATTGGCGGACGCTTTCAAGATGAACAGACCTTGCGCCATATGGGTATTTTTCAGGTAGACCGTGATGCCTTATTGGAGAATCAAAAAGCATTTGCTAATGCGCTTAGGCAACTTGATTTCGCACAAATGCTTGCTGATGGTGTTTTGCAGGTGGGATTCTAATGCTACTTACCTATCAAGAATTGGTCGCGGCTTGTTTGGCTGATCGATTATCCGATGCCAAAATAGGCGTTGTCGTTCAAGGCATTATCGAACTAACTGCTGACGATATTGCTAGAATTACGGAATACCTCAAAACACAATCTGGCTCAAAGCGATATGTTGTCGCAGTCGATTATGAGGCTATTCAGGTCAATGATAATGTAGAGATTGCCTATACTGTCGAAAAAGCAGTAGAGTGGCGAAATACAACCGATAAAGCGGGACATATTATTGTATTTCTGCCGCACGAAGCAGCCAAAATGCATTCTCTCGCTGATCTGGACCGATTGACCGTCCGTGACTTAGTAATCAGGCTGTTGGAGGATGCTGCAAAAGAATTGGGTGATCCAGACCCCTTGCGCCGCTTTTGGGAGGCGCTTTTGGAAGAAGCCGAGATTATGCCGCTGGACATGCTTCTAGATTTTGTAGGGGTTGTTGATTCTCAAGTGACTACTCCCAACAACAATCTCGGCGCTATTTCTGAGAATCTATGGCGGTTAGGTCTCGTACGAGACGATGAAATATTGCAGTCTGATCGTAACCCCGCAGAACGCCTCAGACGCAATCGTGGCGTTCTGTTAGAGATGGAACAACTTTCCGACATCAGCCGCCGTCGTATGAAAACCGCTTTGACAAAGACAACCGGACAGCGCAGGGAGCATTTAAGACGCGCCTATCGTGAACTTATGGCATTCTATAGCCGTAGTGATAATGCTGTGCTTCAGTGGCTGGACATTGAAACGGTTGAACAATTAATCAAATCTAGCAAACCAAAACAAAAAACTGATGAGGTTGAAGAAAATACTGAGAAATCAGAACCGTCGAAAGAAGAAACGACTCAACGTCCGTTGCAGGGAAAAGAACTTGAGAGAGAAATAGCAAATTTAGTGGTAAAAGGAGGTGAAGATGCTGAAGAGGAGTTGTACGAATTAGGGGAAGAAATCCGCAAACGCATCCAAAGCCCTCAGGAATTTGCTGATGCCCCAACGTTAGGTGGTAGAACTGTACAGCTTGCCAAATCTGCCGATAAGCTGCTTGAACTTGTACAACATGCCTGTAAGGACGGAAACTGGGGAGGTGTTTATAGAACAAGTGAAAAAGATTTGCGTAGTGCAGTTCGCTCCTGGGATGTGAAAAACTTTGAACCCAATCGCCCTGAAGATGCAACACCTGATCCTAAAGAAAGTGGGCTATTTGAAGTATTGCTTCGTATGGATCGGCAGTATCTTGGAGGTAAGGTCTTCAAAACTTCTGTAGAACAATTGTTGCTAATTCGCCCTAAAGTAGCAGAGTGGCTTGATTTACTGCTTACCCATCCATTCGTGTTATTTGGGGGTTATTCAGAGGCACGTCAGTTAACAGAAAGCTATCTTCAAGTCTTCGCTGAATTGCTGCATTTGTTTCGCCAGAACGAAAACAGACTTCACAATGCAGACCCAATGGCAACGCGCTTTGCTGCCGCACAGTTTTTGAAATTGGATGTTATTTATGTTCAGACACCCGATGAGTGGAAAGCAATTCTGACTCCATTTCATCCATTGCATTTGTGGCGGTTCCGCGAAATTCTAAGAGCTGTTTATGACGGAAATGCCCGACAGCTAACGGATTTAGAGAAAGATACGCTCTCAAAAGCGTTGCCTGACATTCCTCACCTGTTGCATTTCGTCATTGTGCCTTCTGATCTGGCCGATGATATCATTCTGCCCCAGTCGGGTAATTTGGGATTGTTACCCACCTACGAAAATCGCACCAATCGCTATCTTGGTGCGGACGGCTTAGATTTTCTTCATAATCTGCTGAAACAATGGCGAGATTACGCTCCCTATAGTAAAAATCAGGTGCGAGTGGCATTGATTGATATACCCGATCTCGGTTATGCCTTGAGAACTTTATCGGGTTACATCAACGAAACCGATAAATTACAACTGGTCGTAAGTATTTATGCAACAAGGCAGCAAAACCTCAGGGTTGAACTTGCTCGCCTGGATTATGATGATTACGATTATGAGATTGCTGAAGCCCTGCGAAACGGGGGACTACAACTTCTTATACACGAGTTTGATGAGATTCAGGAGGTTGTCGAACATATTGCGAAAAATCCTGTTCACATCGCATATGCCTTTGATCAGGCTCAACCTAAAATGGAACGAGCACAAAGAGCGCAGCATCTTATTGTCAGTCCGCTCGTCATTACTTATGAATATGAGTACAGTGAGGCATTTGGTCGCGGGACGATTACACCTTCCTCTGCTGCTGAAGAGGGGCTTTTTGGCGATTACTATTTCATTGTTGAACGGGCTGGACAATTACCTCCAAATACAGAGTTGCGCCTAAAGTATGGTGAAGATGTCAATATCAAGCCCTTCAACCAATTACTCGAACTCGGAGTGGTGCGATGGTTGGCTATCGCAGATCGCATTCTAACTGCGTATTATGCACCCAAAGCGGGGATCCCTTTAGGCGAACGACGCACTGGGCAGCGCGAGGTCGCGGTATGGGCACAAAGCTCATCACGGGCATTCCGCCGTTTTCTCGATCTACTGCGGCGTTATCCTCTGCGCTATGATGAGCAAATCGTCATTGACCTGGTAAAGCGGTTCGGGCATATTTCCTCTGAAGGCATCTTAGGTTTACCTTCTGTGAATTCAAACCCCAAGATGCGCGAGTCCCAGGAAAAAGGTCTATTGGGTACGCTAATCGCTGCCAAATGGTATACACAACAATATGGTGAGGACAACACACTCGTTGCCTCGTTAGACTCAAATCTTGCCCGTCACTGGCTACAAGGAAGGTTAGACACAAGTGAGCGGGCTGATTTAATTGGCATACGCATCACGCCCGATGGAAACATAATTATTGAACCCATTGAGGTCAAAACCTGGGCAACGCTTGGCGAAGCAGCTTATTATGACCGTGAGGATCGCAGCCTCAAAGGTCACGCTGTAGATCAGTTAAAAGCAACCATTGATGTATTGCGTCCGGTTTTTGGCGGGGTGGATGGACAACCGTTATTCACTCCAGCGCGACGTGAGACATTAAAATATCAACTGTATCGTGAGTGCTTCCGCGAAGTACATGATAATACGTGGCGACGTAGTTGGTATCAGTGGTTGAAAGAAGCCTTTGGTTCAGCACGAGATAAGGTTGGCTTTCGTGGTATCGTGCTGCATGTTCAACTTGAAGAACTGAGTGATACCCGGATCACAGAGGACAAACATTCTCCGATTATGTTGGTTGCAATTGGGGCGAAAAAGATCCAAGAATTGCTGTCATCGTCGCAATCACCTGACTCAATGAGTCGTATAGGCTTTAATCCCCCTCCTACGACCCCTGATGATGAGCCTTCACTTACCAGTCGCTCGTCTGGTGATTATCAGACATCAATACCTATAAATACGCCACAGACTTTTTCTACCCCTCCAATTCAATCACTGCAACCTATGAGAGAAAGCGAACCAGAATTGCTGCCTCAAGAATTAGAGGAAGTGACCAAGTTGGCGAAGTTATTTTTGCGCTCGTGTGAATCCTATCGTATTGAAGTAGGAGATTGTAACCCTAAACGTGCTAGAATCGGTCCAAATGTGTACCGATTGTATGTTCGACTGGCGAGTGGACAACCATTGCGACCTTTGCAAAATCACCTGGAAGATATCGGACGCGAAATGCGCCGTACTGGGTTGCTCCTTAGTATGCTTCCGAATTCTGATGAAATTGCGTTGGACATTCCCCGTCTTGATCGTCAGATGATTTATTTTGAAGATGCGTTGCCATATTTACCCCTAGCACAATCGCCTGAACAAATGCTTATTGCTATTGGTATAACACCGGAGGGCGAGCACGTAGTCCGCGATTTAGGCAAGATGCCACATCTATTGATTGGCGGTACTACAGGTGCTGGCAAAACAATGTTTTTATACAGCATCATTGCTTCATTATTGACAACCCATCCTGATCCTGATCAATTGCGATTGTTCTTGTCCTCTTCTGGACTCGAAGACTTTGTTTTCTTTGAGGGACTACCTCACTTAGAGGGTGGACGTGTAATTACGGATGCACCCCAGGCATTAGAGCTGCTACAAACTCAGATTATTGAGGAATTTGAACGACGGGAACGGGTCCTTACCAGCGCCAGATGTCGGAATATAAGTGAGTACAATGAACGCTCCCAGACCCCGTTACCACCGCTTGTTATTATCATTGACGAGTTTGCTGATTTGTCTGACCAGCTTTCAGATGATAGGCGTGCAAAAAACGCTTTCCATGACAATATCCGCCGTATTGCTCAGTTGGGACGTAAGCGGGGTGTCCATCTCATTTTATGCACGCAACGTCCATCTGCCGATCTTGTACCTACCAGCATCCGCAGCCTTTTAAACGCCAGGGTATCTTTGCGGGTCAATGATTCTACAGCATCGAAAATGATTCTGGATGAAGTTGGCGCTGAACAACTTCAATCAGCTGGTGACTTGTTATTTAAAGAAGAGAATCGTGTATTACGTGCTCAAAGCTATTTCATCAATGTTGAGGGATTAGGACCACTTTTACGAGACATTGGGCTTTAATTTTTTCGAGCGCTCATTGAGATGCGCTCGGTCAGCACGGTTCATCGTGCTGACGCGCTGGACGACACCCACAGGGTCGTTCAGCGGTGCGGCGCGTGAGCGCGGCACATCAAGCCCTCCGGCGCATGAGGAGCCAGCGTTTTAGCTGGCGACCACCTCAACCGGGTCTACGCCACATCCGTGCGCTACCCTGCTGCTCTGCCCAACGTGTGAGACACATCGTTGTTGGCTGAGGTGGTTCGGCGTTGCTTGGCAACGCTGGCGCTGCTGCGAGGCAGCGCCTATCAGCGTGTTGCACATCATACCCCTAGGAGTGCATTGCAGAGGATATAGGCATCCACACGAGTAGCCCCTCGACTGACGAAATGATGCTGGGCTATAATCGCCTAAAACGAATATGTATTGATCCATGACCAATCACCCTGAGATACCTGATATAAGTAATAATTCTCTAGCCGAAGCTGATCTTCTAAATGCCATTGAACAGGTCGTTCGGACGACGAAGAAAGCGTATGGATATCAGCATCTTTCCACGATTGGCAACTGTCTTCGCACAAATTATCCAGACTTCAGTCCGGCCCATTATGGATGCAAGAATCTGCTGCAACTGATTGAGCGCTATCCTGAGCGTTTCAAAGTGAAATGGTCAGCTCCCGCCCACAAAGGGCGTTCCCATGTATGGATTAGGTTGGCGACTGAACCTAAACGAAAAGAAGGTTATGCGGAGACAAGCCCCCCACCGCCACTCAGTAAGCCTAAACCGCGTTTAATGACCGAGAAGGAATTTGAGAGGTTGTGTCAATGGTTAAGCGAGACAGGGGTAGCAGATAGATGTGACGGCTCCCTGCGTAAAACACGACAGTGGCTCAGGCGGCGCGACTTTTTGAGTCTGGAAGCGAATTCTAAATTGATTCGCAAGTTGGGCGGACACTGCGACTGTGAGGTACTGTTCAATCTCGCCGGGAACTGGCCTTACGACTGAAACCGCGAAGCAAGGCGGATAGCAAAAAGCAGAAGCGGCACTTTCGCGCCGCCTCTGTATTGTCCTACGTTGATTAAGCTAGAACGGAATGTCTTCCCCGTTCTCCGGGTCGTCGCTCTCCAGTCGGTCAAGCAGCACCAGGCGGTTCGCGTCCAAATCCAGGCTTGCCTGCGGTGTGCCGCTCTGGTCAGTCCACGCACTCGGACGCAGCCATTCCGTCGTCACCTGCACCAGCGAGCCTTTCTTGACATACTGCGCCGCGACATCGGCGAGTTTGTTCCAGCAATTCACACGCAGCCACAAAGTCTGCTTCTTGCCGCCGCCGTTCTTGCGATTGACTGCCACGCTGAAGCTGGCGACCTGCTGTTCACCGACGGTCTTCACCTGTGGATCGCTGCCCACGAACCCTGTCACCTGAATATTGATGCTCGTGTACATCAATCGCTGATGACCAGTTACGTCCTTTCACGCCCGGCGATGTAGCCGACGCTTTCACCCGCTGCCAGCCAAATAAATTTGTTCGCCCTGAAGCCGACCCCGATCATGCGGAATCGGCTTCTTTTGATTCATAAGTGAAGGAGATGAACCATGCTCGCCCAGATCAAACCGCTGACACAGGAAGAACGCCAGCTTGCTCATGCCGCTGCTGAGGAAGCGGTGATGCGTGACATCGGGGAACGCCCACAGCGCGACCACTACAACCATCATGTCGCCCACCGCTATCCACCACTGGTAACGAAGCTCATCACTGGATTGTGTATCGCGCTGCTGTTGGCAGCTTTCACCCCGTCCGCGATCCGGCTGTATGTCATCGGTTCATCCACTTTTGGTGCAGCCGTGCCGTATGAACTGGCGATGATTGCTGTTGGCATCGCTACGGTGCTGACGGCTGAGGTGGGACAGGTGGTGTTCTCGCTGGCACTGGCAACATTGGGAACGACCCCAAATGCACGACGGCTGCTGTTTACCAGCATGGGGATTGCCACCGCGATTGCGCTGGTTGGGAATGTGCAGGTCGCCCTTCCCGGTCATATGGAAAGTCCGTTTGCCTGGTTGGAAGCGATTGCCCCACCCCTGCTGGTCTTGTCTACTGCTTATGTCCTCAAAGAGCAGATGCTGGAAGCGATTGAACTGCGCCATGCGAATGAACGTGCCTATCAGGAAGCAGTGAACGAGTGGCAGCGAGCGGCAATCAACCCCGAAGCACACAGCCAGTGGATGCAGTTCTATGCCAACGCCCTGCGGGATGCCCTGCGGAAAACTAACAGCCGCCGCCGTGAGGCGCTGGAAGGCTTGAACACCGCCGACTGGCGGGCGCTGATTTACCGCGAACTGCAAGCGGATAACTGGTATGAACAGCCTGCGCCGGAGTTACCTGTCAATCCGGTTGAACCAGAGGAGGTGATTGAACAGCACCCTTTAGTCCTCAGCGCCAACGGGAACGGCAGTCATTTACACCCAAACGAGAAGTAGAGGCAGGACGGTGTAGGGTGTGTGGGGAGCAGCTACCAGTATCGAACTACTACGCCGGGCGACGCAGGTTGTATTGCAGCAACCGCTGTAAGCAGCAGGCGAAGTGGCAGCGCTGGCGAGCGTCTTACAGTCATTTCGTGTCAAACCTTGATTGAAAACAGGTGCAAAAACGCCGATGAGCAAGCCAAGCATCATCCCCAACTGGAAGTACCAGAATCCATCCAAAGGTGGCTACAAAGGCTTGAAGAAGCTGCTGAAGTATGTGTCCTACCGTGAAAGCCCTGAGCATCGCCCGGTGGATTTGAGTGACCGCTGGACGGACTGTGGATTGGGCAGCGGCTGGCGCGAGGTGTATGAGAACGCGGGTAAGCTGTCCGGTCCGTATGTGCTGGCGCATCACATGGTTATTGCACCAGCACCCGACCTGATGGCACTGGTGCCGGAAGAACTGCGACAGGAGCTTGTCCGCGAGGTGACGGAACGCACGATTGAAGGCTGGTTCGCGGCGCGGGGACTGAACATCCCGGAGTACAGCTTTGTCACTCATGACCGTGACACCGATGATGACTACGGCTTGCAGAACCTCCACACGCATGTGTTTGTAGCAGGGACAGTGGAGAACAGCATCGGCGAGCGTGAATCGCACCGGCTAGATCGTCAGCATGTCTGCACAGATCGAGGGGGATTGAACCGTGAGGACAACCTGCATCACATCGCCCGGCGGGAGTTTGAGCAGGTGCTTGACCGCACAATTGGGCAAGAGTGGCGGTTACTGCGTGAGGTCGAATCTGAGCAGCCAACCATCATATCCGAGATGGGGAACACCGAGCCGATTGTCCAACAAACACCAGAGATTGACCTGTAGTATGGCGACTTTATCCGTCTTACATCAGCCTGTGCGATATGCAAAGCAGGCGATTGGCTTTGTGCCAATCGCAGGTGTCCCGCCTGTCCTACACCCTTGTGTAGACAGGTTCGCCGCAGGCGGGACACCATACCCACCACGTTGTCGGGGTGGCAAGTTTAATAAACTTGCTCCTCACACGCCGGAGAGGCTTCACGCACCATGCCTCCGCATGATGCGTCAGCGACGGTGTGGGCGCAGCCCACCATCGCTGCAAAGCGTGGCGTGTCACGGCTCACCGTGTCCCGCCCGTCCGAAATCCGCGATTTCGTCCGAAAGCAAAAGCAAAATGAGGAAACGATGTCTGACAACACCAAATCACAATTCACCAACCGCCTGACCGTGCATATCACCGGGGCAATGGATCACCGGCTGGAGCAGATCGCCAGCCAGCGCGACGAGCCAAAAGCGGAGGTAGTACGCGCCGCGCTGCGTGCCTATCTC
>Ga0268299_1001957_pt1 | contig 28728 bp, 30 predicted proteins | sample NOBtaG_FD_193484 | JGI IMG/M metagenome (GOLD analysis project Ga0268299, IMG submission 193484) | Activated sludge microbial communities from bioreactor in Nijmegen, Gelderland, Netherland - NOB reactor | ecosystem: Engineered > Bioreactor > Aerobic > Activated sludge | place: Netherlands...
CCCACCCCCCCCACCCCCCCCCCACCCCCGCCCCCGCCCGGCCCCGCGCCAGGCCGCCGCCAACTCGCCGTCGCCGCGATCGTCAGACCTTCCTCCCCCGGGTCCTCCAGCACCGCCCCGCCCGCGAGGGTCGCCACGATCGCCACGCGTCGCCCCGGCATGGGCCGGATGTGCACGCACACGCCATTGGGCAGGCACAACGTCGACACGCCCGCCCGCGGGGCCGCCGACCGCTCGTACTCGGGCTCCGCGCAAGTCAGCCGGGACGCCGGCTCGATCGCCGCCGCCCGCGCCGTCAGCGGCACCCCAGCGCCCAGCGCCGCGGCCACCACCGCCGAGCCCACCCACCCACGCTGAACAGTGCTCGATCCCACGAGGGTCAGGATACCGCGTGCGCCCGTGCCGGTTGCCCGGAACGTCGTCCGCGCGCCCCACCCGCGCGCCTCGCCCAGGTTCTCAGACCTTCCCCTCATCATGCCCGCCCGCGGGCCGGGGCTTCGCACTGATGGTGAGCGTCGCCCGGGCCGACCGCCCGCCCGATGCCGGCTTGCCCGCCACGCGCTGGCAGCCCCGGACCACCGCCCCGCCCAGCAGATACCACGCCGCCCCGACAAAGAGCGCCGTCACGACCCAGAACTGCCAATCTGTCCACGGGATCGGCACGCCCAAGCGTAGGTGGCGGCCCGCCCCACTCCGCCGCCCCCCGCCCGCTCGGGTACGCTCGCCTTCATGCGGATTCAGTTCTTCGGTGCCGCGGGCGAGGTCACCGGCTCCTGCTCGCTGGTCGAGACGGGCCAAGCCCGGGTGCTCATCGACATGGGCATGCACCAGGGCGACCGCGACGCGTGGCGGCGCAACTTCGAGATGCCCCCCATCGACCCGGCCCGCCTCGACGCGGTCCTCGTCACCCACGCCCACATCGACCACGTCGGCCGTCTGCCGCTGCTCACCCGCGCGGGCTACCGCGGGCCGATCTACGCGACCAGCGCGACCTGCGAACTCACCGGGATCATGCTCCGCGACGCCGGGAGCATCCAGGAGTCCGACGCCGATCGCGCCAACGCCCGCCGCGCCCGCATGGGCCTGCCGCCCGTCGCGCCGCTGTTCACGCGCGACGAGGTCGAGCCCGTGCTGGCGCTCCTCAGGCCCGTGGACTACGACCACGCCCGCGAAGTCGCCCGCGGCATCTCCGCCCGCTGGACCGAGGCGGGGCACATCATCGGTTCCGCCAGCATCCAACTGCACGTGGGCGCCATGGGCCCGCGGCCCGACCGCCGCATCGTCTTCTCGGGCGACCTCGGCCCGCGCCACATGCCCCTCCTCCGCGAGCCCGAGCCCCCGCACGGGGCCGACCTGGTCGTCCTCGAATCCACCTACGGCGACCGCGACCACCGGCCCCTCGAATCCACCCTCGACGAGTTCGGGCAGATCATCCACGACACCGTCTGGGCCCGCCAGCGCGTCCTCATCCCCGCGTTCGCCGTGGGCAGGTCGCAGCAACTGGTGTATCACCTGGGCACGATCGTCCGCCGCGGCACGCTCCCCCGGTTCCCGATCATCGTGGACAGCCCGATGGCCGCCGAGGCCTTCGCGCTCTACAAGCGCCACGCCGCCCTCTTTGATGGCGACGCCGAGGCCCTCTTCGACCAGGGCCATCAGCCGCTGGCCATCCCCGGGCTGGAACTCGTCAGAGGCAGCGAACGCTCCCGCGAGTTCAACCGCATCGAGGGCGCCGCCGTCATCATCGCCGCATCGGGCATGTGCACCGGCGGACGCATCCTCCACCACCTCCGGCACCACCTGTGGAAGCGCGACACCCACGTCGTCATCGTTGGCTTCCAGGCCGCCGGGTCCCTCGGGCGGCAACTCGTCGATGGCGCGCAGGCCGTCCGCATCATGGGCGACACCGTCGCCGTCCGCGCCAAGATCCACACGCTCGGCGGGTTCTCCGCCCACGCCGGCCGCACCGAACTGCTCGACTGGGCCAACACCTTCCGCCGGCCCGATGGCTCATGGCCCCGGTTCGTGCTCAACCACGGCGAGCCCGCCCCGCGCGCTGCCCTCGCCGCCGCCCTCCGCGACCGCGGCGCCAGCGTTCAGGAGCCCGAGCGAGGCGACGCGGTCGTGATCGACGAACGTGAATAACCCTCGCTGACTCGCCCGGGCCATTTCCCCCGACCGCCGGTCGCAGTCCCTGCGACTCAGGAAGGCCCCAAGCCCCCTTTCACGCCGATCAAGCACAGCAGGCCCCGAGCGCGACGTTGCGCACCACCAGGGGCCACCAGGATCGAACGGCCTCTTGGCTCAGGCCACACCCGCAGCCCGCGCCGGCGGGAGGGTCCAAGGCAACCACCGCGAGGTACGCTGCCAAGCACATGAACACCGCCGCAAGCGGCAGCACGCCCCATCGCGCCGAGCGGGCCGCGGCGATGGAATAGACCGCGACCATCCCCGTGAGGATCTCCACGATGGGCACAAGCCGCACGGCCACATCGATACCTGCCGCGGGAACGACCCCGTGAGCACTGACCGCGCTCGCAAACGCGACCGGGTCGCACGCCTTGCTCACGCCGCTGAGCGCCACCCAGCCCGCACACCCAAGGACAACCAGCGCCCCGGAACTCGCCCTCAACCGGCTCATGCTCCGCTCCGCCTCCTCCACCACGCAAACAGTCCGATCGCAATAAACCCCACACCCACGACCACCCACGGCATCCACCGCGCGCCCGCCGACCAACTCGGCTCAGGACCGATCCCTCGCGGCCGTTCCCCCGCTACGCTCCCGTCCGGATTCGTCGCGAACGTCCGCACGGGCCGCTTCGCCAGACGCTCCTTCACCGCGCGCTCGATGACCGCCCCTCGCTCGAACCCCGGCTCATGGCCCTCGGGCATCCACCTGAGCGACTCAAGGAGCCAGCCGTCCATGTTCCCGTCCTGGCCCGTGAGCACCTGAAACCCCGGCGGCCCACCCGGTGCCGAATCGAACCTGAGCGTCCGCCCGGCACGGACATCTTCGAAGGTCCGCACGAACAACCGATCGTCCAGCGTCACCCGATGCTCGAAGTGCGCTGCCTCGACGCCGCCCAGCCTCTTGATGTCCTCAGGCGGCAGTCGCTCGATCCGCCAGTCGCGCAGACCGCGGGGGAAAGCGAAGACGACGACCCACCCGTCGCCCGTCTTATCGACCGTCCGCACGCACTCCGGACGCGACAGCGCACCCCGCAGGTAGATCCCGGGGAAGAACGGGTCCAGGAACGAGTCCTTCCATGCGACGTCGGGCTCCTCGGTCGTCGCCACGCCCTCAAGGTTCGGTTTGCCGGCGTAGACCCCGCCCGCGTCTCTCCCCAGAACCTTTTCTCCATCGCCGTCGATGTAATACCACGACCCGCTCGCGAAGTCGTAGCCCGCCCGGTAGCGACCTTCCTCCGCCGGCGCAGCAGGATTCCGGACGACAATCTCGACACGGCCCGCGCGGGGCCAGCCCTCGACGAGGCGCTGGCGGAGCGCATCGGGCCCCTGCCCCACCCCGATCGCCTGCGCCGCGGCGATCAGCCACACCGCTGCGGCGCTCGCCACGCAGCCCGCGACATCGCCCATTGGCTCACGGCGCATGACAATCCCCACCGGTCGGCGTGAACATGTCGCCCCCGGGCCCCGCTCCGTCCTGGCTGATGGTCTTGGCGATGCAGCAGATGTTCCCGTCTCGGCATCCGACGACCTCGTACCCGGAGGGGATCGGTTTCTCGTTGCACGGAATCGTCGCGGTGGATTTGATCTTGTAACACTTCCGCTGCACCGGCCCCCCGTTCACCGGCCCGAGTTTGCCCGCGTGCCCGGCCGGCGCCGCCTCGTAGCCCTCGTCGCACACCCGCGACTCGCCAGCACAGAACTGCGATCCGCTCCCGCAGCCGGTCCGCTTGAGCCAATGGCATGTCTGCGCGAGGGTCGCGCCCGCGAGAAGCCCGACACACACCACCCCCGACCAGTGCGCACGGTTCATGGCAACCTCCCGTTCTATCGATCCCGACCAAGCAGCCCGTCCCACGTCGATAAGACCGGGCTTCCGACCCAGTGCTCCAGATACGCGTCTGCAGGCCTGACAAAGTCCGTGCACCGCGCGGTCACCGCGCTCCCATCCGCCATCGCCACCGGGCTCCGTGGCGCGAGCCAAGGCTCATAGGTCCAGAACACGTGGCGGCCGTCCTCCACATGAAGCCACTTCACGAGCAGACCCTTGTCCGCGGCGAATGCGACATCGGCCTGTCTCGCGCCACGCACCGGCGTCAGATCGATCGGCAGCGTCAGTCCACGCCGCATCACGGCCGGCTCAGCCAGCACGCACCCGCTCAGGGCATAGGTCACGCTCCCGCAGGCGCCAAGCCCCTCCGCGTCGATCTCCCCTTCCGACGCAAACTGGCCGGTCGCGATCATCGGTCGAAACCACTCGAGCATCCCATCTCCAACGTGCAAGCCCATCGCGGGATACCGATCCCTCTGATCTTCCGCGTACCCCGCTACCGCCATGCCCAGGGTTCGCGCGTGGGCCAGACGCCGCGCCTGCACGCTCGACTCGCGCGACGCGGCGACGACCGGCGCCAGCAGACCAACAAGAACAAGCACGATACCAGTCGCGACGACGATCTCAATGATCGTGAACGCGCTGCACCGCGCCAATGGGCGTCCGTCTGGCATGACAACAGTCTTACAACCCCCCCCCCCCCCCCCTGTCAAGTGGTCGCTTCGTACTTGCGAGTCGCAGCCGGCGCCTCGATCAGGCGCCACCCTAACTTCTCTGCAAACAACACTCACTCGCACCGATCGACCACTCCCTACCGCATCACCACCGCCTCCATCCGCATCCGCACCGTCGTCGGCATGCACGTCCCCGGCGTGCACAACTCGCTCGACGAAGGCAGCGAACCCCGCGGCGTCTTGAGGATGCACCGCGCAAGGTCCGCCGCTCGTGCATCGCTCGTCGGCAGCATCTCCGCCGGGCCCTCCAAGCCCACCACCAGCACCTTCGGCGCCGTGTGCTCGCACACCATCCCCAGCCCCATCGCCCGCAACTCGTCGGCGTGCACGTCCGCCAACTTCTGTCCCAGCGTCCCGCCCCACGGACCGCTCGCCCACCGCACGCACTTGAGTTCCCCGCGGTCGTCGGGCACGATCGTCAGCACCACCGCGTCCGCCCCCGCCACATTGCCGGCCGGCACGCTCGCCACAGCCCCCTCCAGCGCAGCGAACGGATCGTCCATCTCCACCGCGGGACCGCCTTCGCTGGCACCGCCCGATCGCGTCACCGCCACGGCCCCGCCCTCACCCGCTGGCTGGCTCGAGCGCCCCGACCCGGGCCGCGCCGCCAACACCGCGAGCCCAACAGCCAACCCCAGCACTGCCGCCGCCGCCATCCACGCCCCCACCCCCACGCCAGAGCGCCAGAACACCCGACCCCGCGCCCCCCCCGCCCCCCGCACCCCCGGTACAACAACCTCGCACGACGCGCCACCCGCGCCACGATGCACGCGCCCGACGCCCCCCACGTGGCGCGCGTGCCACGCGCGGTGGGCGTCCTCCGCCTCGCCCGCGTGGCGCAGCAACTGCTCGAGTTGGCGATCATTCAGGTTCATCGCTTACACACCTCGTCCCAAGGGTTCTTCGCCGCTGGCCCGCTCGCGCTCGGGCGAAAGGGCCCGCCGCAGAGCCTCGAGTGCCGCGCGTTTCCGGGCGTGCGCGGTGCTCGGGGCCACCCCCAACTGCTCCGCCAACGCCCGATCCGTCACGCCCCGTGAAAGCAGTTGCAGCACCTGCACGTCCTCCGGCCTCAGGCCCGCTTGGCCTCGCAAGCAGTCCCGCAACCTTTCCAGACAGTCGGCCGCCTGCACGGCCTCCGACGGCTCGCCCGTGAACCCCGGCAGGTCGTCGTCAACCGGCCCGGCGCGCTCGCTGGCGCGGGCGGAGGTCTTGGCGTGCTGCCGCCAGATGTTCTCCGAAACCGCGTACACGAAGGTCGGCATCGCGGACCGAGTGGGGTCGTAGGTTCCGGCCTCCAAGGCTCGCCAGATGGCGGCCCAGGTGCGCTGCGACAAGTCGTCGATGAGGTCCGCTTTCAGGCCGACCCTCGCCGCGAACCGGGCCCGCACCCACCCGGCCAGCCGGGCGTGGGCATCGTCAAAGACGGCGCGCGGCAAGCCCGCCCCTGCGCCGCCGGTCGCGCTGGCCAGGTGAGGGGGTGATCCGGTCGTCGGGCTTGTGGGCTCGGGTGAACCCCGTGGTGGTCCCATAAGCCCCGGCAGGGTGATCACGCCGGGCATGGAGAGGCTATTCGCCCGATCCCGCCGGCGCTCGGGCGGGGTCCGCCGGCGACGAGGGCGCGCAGTCCTTCCCGACCCGCGCAGGCGGCGGCCCTGGCGCAGGCCCTCCGCACTCGGGACAGTGCGTGGACTGGTCGGGCAGGCCGGCGCGGTCGTAGCCGCAGCGCTCGCAGCGCCCGGCGCGTCGGCGTCGCCAGCGGCGGAAGACCCATGGGCCGCGAATCACCAGCCAGGCCAGCCCCGCGTGAACGCTCGCGCTAGGGATGAGAAGATGAACGGTCGGAATAACTGGGAGTAGCCGCGGACGGATCGGTGCGTTGGCGGGCCACGCGTCAGGCCCGGTCGTGTACCACCCGGCGGGGATGCCCAGGAGCGGTTGCTGGTTGTCGTGCTCGAATCCCAACCTGAGCAAGCCCGGGAGCGGCCTCGCGGTGGGGCTGGCTCGGAGTTCAAGATGCCAGGCACTCCAGCAGCGCAGCGGCCAGCCGTAACGCAATGCCGTCACGTCAGTCCAGATCGGGGACCCGTCCTCCATCACCGGCTGGTTGCCGGTGGAAGAAACGTAGATCGAGGCCCAGCGTGCCTGCCACCCGTCTAGGACGGAAGCGACGGGGCCTGACATGCCGCTGGCATAGCGCTCCTGGGCCGCTTGAACCTCCCGCCCGCCGAGGTACGCCGGCCATGGGGGCGGTGTCTCGGGGTGTCCCGAAGCAACTCTCGCGTCCACGAACGGGAGGATTGCAAACTGACCGACTTCGCGGCCGAGGATGCCATCTCGGTACGTGTTGTAGCGAATCGGGTATCGCAGGTTTATCACGCACTCGATGCACGCCTCGCACCATGTGCAGGCGACGCCGATCAGCAACCACGCCGACGCCGCGACGAGCGCGCGGGCCATCGATCGCTGACATCGGGCTGCCGCGACGAACCTGGCCACTAGGCTGGTGGATGCCTGGGTCAAGGGTGCGTGAACGTGGGCGTATTGGGCGGCGGCTGAGACGGCGGCGTGACGGAAACGTCACATCCTGTCGTGGCTGGTGTCGGGGAACAGGGCGGATTGCCGCCGGTTGCGGGACACGTCACCGTGTGCGTCCAACACTGTGAAATGAACCCTTCAAAGGTCCACGTCACGACGCAAGTTGGCGAGATCGACCACTTCCACAACTCTTGGTAACGACACAGGTGCTTCGTGTACACGCAGAAGGATGGCACGGGCGCACCGGTCGCCACGACCGTCCACATCGGCGCGGGCGTCCACGGCCCCCAAGGCCCCCTGATGTAGGCCTCTTGCGCCGCGCACGGTGTGACGCAAGGAAGCGTCGTCGGCGCTCGACCCGGCGGCATGGCAGGCCAAGCGGGCCAAGCCGGCGGGGCGGGCACAAATGGGGGCTTGGTGTGATCTGGGGGGGTGATGGTCCCAATGGCGGCCGCGATCGCCCCGTAGTTGGTCAGGACGCTCTCCCACTGCTCGATCGACAGCAGGTCCTTCTCGAAGGGGATGTTCGCGACGGGGTAGCCCAGGTCATCGAGGAGGTCGATGAGCACGTCCCGGGCCGAGGAGGTGTTCACGATCGGCCCCAGCGGGTCGGTCGCGACGAACCGCATGTCGTAGTTCACGATCGGCGACGCCACGGCAAACTCCGTGTTCACACCCTCCAGACCCCAGTTTGCGTCGAATGTGTCAGCAATGCCCAGATCAAGTTTGACCGCCTTGACCGCGTCTGCCGCGGTGCCGCCTTCACCGAAGGTCTTGGCAACCCACCGGCATGGACCGGCGTCAGGGTCCCGCACGTACCAGACCGCGGCCAGATTCTGCCCCTGCTGGGCGTTGTTCAGCGCCAGCAAACTGTGCATCGCCTCGCCCGCTGCGGACTTCTCAACAATCGGCGTCAAGACCCAATCACCCAGTTCGATCGCGACCGGAAGTGGCTCGAATGGGTCAGCACCCGCGGCGGAGCCCAAGAGCCCCACCACCCCAGCCGCAACAAGGGCGGCGAGCCAGCGCTTTAGGCGGTCGGCGGTCGGCGGTCGGCGGTCAAGATCATTCGCAGTACTCCTTGATCACACCCCTCGAAGTGAGCCTAACAGCAAACCACAAACTATGCAACCCCCCTGTACGCGGATTGGGGAGTCTGGCCCCCGAGCGCCGGTGCTGGCTAAGCGAATCACCCGTCGCCGCAGGGGCGTCGGTCACGGGCCGATGAACGGAGCCTCGGGCGGGACGGGACCCCCGGATGGGGGTGCCGAGGTGGTGCGGGGGGGGGGCGTGGGCGTGGGGGTGGGGGTGGGGGTGGGGAGCCCGACGTAGGCTTACCGGACGGAACGAACTGACCACAGGGAGACGCCGATGAACGCTCGAGTTGTGATTGCTGCTGCTGCTCTTGTGCTGGCCTGCGGGCTGGCGCGACCCGCGATGGCGCAGGACGGCGCCAGAGAAAAGGAGTTGGCGGAGAAACTGAAGCAGCAGCAGGAGGAAATGAAGAAGGTTGATGAGAAACTGAAGATCCAGAAGGAGTTCGCGGAGAAGGAGTTGGAGGAGGCCCGCAAGAAGGCTGCGGCCGGGCAGGGGCCGGTGGGAGTGCCGGGGGTGCCGGTCCCGTTCACGTTCGAGAACCAGGTGGTGGACCTGGGGCGGATCACCGACGACGCCCCGGTGCAGGTGACCTTCAAGTTCAAGAACACGTCGGACGCGACGGTGAAGATCCTGAACATGAGCGGCTCGTGCGGGTGCACGGTGCCGGCGAAGCCGCCCAAGGACACGTTCGCACCCGGGGAGTCCGGCGAGGTGACGGCGACCTTCAACCCGCAGAACCGGCGCGGGCGCGAGGTGAAGCACGTCTACATGGATACGGACTATCAGAAGAGCCCGCGGATGGAGATGACCTTCAGCGTGGAGACGCTCCCGCGGGTGCTCGTCGAGCCGATGTCGCTCTACCTGGGCGAGAAGCGCAAGGGGGAGGCGGGCGGGCAGACGCTCACCATCACCGGTCGCGCGCCGGGGTTCGACATCACCGACGCGACGCTCACCGACAAGTCCGCGGCGTTCACGTTCCGCCGGCTCGAGAAGACGACGATCAAGGGCGAGGACGGCACGGACCTGACGCGGATCCAGTACGCGGTGGACCTGGCGCCGGGGCTGAACCTGGGCCAGTACCGCTCGGCCCTGAACTTCACCACCAACGACCCGAAGAAGGCGAGCGTGAACGTGCAGGTCAGCGCCGCGGTGGTGGGCGAACTGCGCCTGATCCCCGAGCGGCTCAGCCTGGTGAGCACGCAGGCCGGGCAGCCCTGGTTCCGCGAGGTGCGGGTGGACCACCGTCGCGGCGAGTCGTTCGCCGTGCTGGGCGTGGACCTGGTGGACCTGCCCGCGACGTTCGCGCCGGTGGTCGACGTGATGCCCCTGGCGGCCAACCCGCAACTGGGGCAGTTGGCGGGATACTCGATCAAGGTCTCGGGCACGACGCCCGGGGCATCGTGCCCGGTGTCGGGGAAGATCATCATTCGGACGAACATGCCCGATCAGGAGACGATCGAGGTGCCGATCATGGGGAACATCATGATCGCCTCCCCCCCGCAGTGAGCATCGCGGGGCGGGGATCAACAGGCTCAGCCGTCACGCGCCCCTTCCCCAACGGGAGGGGGCGTTGTTTCCGGGAGGCGCACGGTGAACGATCGCGGCATGGACGCATCGGCGACACGGCGTTGGCGGTGGTTGGCTTCGGCATGCCTGGCGCTGCTGGCGCTCGGGTGCCCGCCGTGCGGCGCGCAACCGGGCGGCGGCGCGCCGCCCGGGGCCGTGCCCCCGCCGGCCGGTTCGGGCCCGGGCATCGCGCCGCTCTCGCAGGACCAGTTGCCGTTCCAGCCGCTGCCCCCTCCGAAGGACATCACCGAGCGCCTTCAGCGTCTTCGGGAAGCGGCACGTCGCTCGTACGCGGCGGCGACCGACCGCGCGGCACGCAACGTTGACGCGCTCGATCGGCCCATCCCCACGCCGGCCCTGGTGGCTCACGAGCGCTTCCGCGACGCCGGAATCGTTCCCGACACGCAGCCTCTGAAAGTCACCTGGAGGTTGACCAACCCCGGGAGCGTGCCCGTGCGGGTGATCCAGGTGAAGCCCAACGCGACGTGCGTGGAGGTCGACGACCCGCGGCAGACCATCCCGCCCGGCGGCGAGGGGAGCATCAGCGTCACGTTCAACCCCGAGGGGCGGATGGGGCTCGAGTTTCGCGAGTTGGACGTGCACACCGACGCGCTCGCCGGCGGACGGTTCCGCGTCGGGTTCCTGGTCGAAACACAGGCGCGGGTGATGATCGACCCGGTCGTGGTGAACCTGGGCGAGACGCGCAAGGGCGCCTCGAACGCGGGCACGATCACGATCGTGGGCCGTGACCCAACCTTTGACGTCACGGGGATCGCCTTCGACCCGCCATCGAGCGAGTTCGCCGTCACGCGGGTGGCGCGCGAGACCTTCACGGGCGAGGACGGCACCCGGCAGGTGCGTGTGCGCCACGACGTGTCGTTCAATGCCGCCCTCCCGCTCGGTCGGCACGAGGGCGTGCTGACGATCTCGACCAACGACGCGGTGCGGGGGACGCTGCAGGCCGCCGTGCGCGCGGAGGTGGTGGGCGACCTGCGCTTCCCGCCCGGGCGGATGCGGCTGACGGGCATCGGCGCGGGCAACGCGTGGCAGCGGCTGATGCGCGCCGAGCACCGCGACGGCAAGGGCTTCCGCATCCTGGGCGTCGAGGCGGTCGGCACGCCGCCCGAGTGGGGCGTGGTGTGCGACGTGGAGGAGTTCGAGGCCGGGCCCAACCCGGGGGAGACCTCCATCTACTCGATCAAGGTGTTCGGGGTGGCGCCGACGACGGAGATTCCCGTCACAGGCGTCCTGCGGATCCGAACGGACGTGAAAGACCAGGAGGTCGTCGAGTTCCCGTTCATCGGGACGCCGCCTCGCGGCGCGGCGCCCGCGGCAGCAGGACAGGGAAGCGACGCGCCGCCGGCACAAGCGCCCGGCGCTCAAGGAGAAGGCCAATGAGTTGCTGCTCAGGCGTGGGCATCGGGCCTGTCGCGGGCAAGGCGGTGCTGCTGGTCGTGCTGGCCGGCGCGATCGGGCTGGTGGACTCGCGCATCCGGCCCATCGCGTCGCTCCAGCCCGCGCAGCCCAAGAGCATCGAGGACCTGCTCGCCCAGCCCCCAGCCAAACCGGCGGGCGACTCGAAGCCGGCTCCGACACCAACGCCCACGCCAGCCCCTGCGCCCACCCCATCCCAGCCCGCCGCGCCCCAACCCGCCCCGCCGGCACAGGTCAAGCCCGCGGAGAAGAACGACCTGCTGCTGACCATCGATCAGGGTCGGCAACTCTTCGATCGGCTTCAGTCCACGGGCGACGTGGTGTTCGTGGACGCGCGGAACCCGCCCGAGTTCGCCGCGGGGCGGATCGCGACGGCCATCAACCTCTCGCCGGACCGGTTCTTCGGGGTCTTGCCGCCGGAACTCGACGCGATCTCGCGCGAGTTCATCGTGGTGGTGTACTGCGGCGGGGGGGACTGCGACGCCTCGAAACTCGTCGCCAAGCGCTTCAACGAGCAGGGGTACATGAAGGTCTACGTGCTCGAAGCCGGGTACCCCGCGTGGGTGCAGGCCGGGCTGCCCATCGAGAAGTAACCCCGGGAGGGACGGCTCCATGACACAGACCAACAACGCCGCGTGCCCGACGGGAGCCTGCGGTCCATCCCGGGCCCGCTCGCCCTTCGCGCTGCTGTCACCGATGGTCCGACTGGCGCTGGGCGGGCTCATGGTGTTCAGCGGGTGGATGAAACTGGGGATCTCGGATCTGGGCGGCCTGATGCCGCAGATCCTCTCGCCCCTGGACTTTGCCTACTCGATCAAGGGCTTCAAGATGGGGCTCTCCGACGAGGTGGTGACGCTGCTGGCGTTCGTGGTGCCGTGGGCGGAGTTGGTGGCGGGACTCGCCGTGGTGCTGGGGCTGTGGACGCGGGCTGGCGCGGCCCTGATCGGAGCGATGATGATCGCCTTCATGGCAGGGATCGCGTCGCTCATGGTGCGAGGGCTGGACGTGAACTGCCCCTGCTTCGGGGCGATCAAACTCTTCTGCTCGGGCCCCCTGGGCGCGTGCCACCTGGTGCGCAATACCGGGTTCCTGCTGGCGGCGGTCTACCTGATGGCCTTCGGGCCCGGCCCGCTGGCGCTGGAGGGCCGGCGGCGGACTGGTTGACGACCGGCGATGGCGGCGCACAGCGCCAGAACGATACAGCGCGCTCTACGGGCACCCCCCAAAGTACGCCGCGATGAAGTCGGCCAGGTCGTCGGGGTCTACGAAGCCGTCGCCGTTCACGTCCACGTTGCACTGGGCCACGACGGCCTCGTACGCGCCGATGTCCACCGCCACACCCGTGCCGGCACCGGTGTCGGGCACCGCCGGGATGTCCACAAACCGCGCCCCGCCCGCGGCATCCACGGTCAGCATCGCCTCCGCCGGGATGCGATTCCCCGCGTCGATGCACGACGAGTACGCCCCCGGCCCGGCGCGGAGGCGCAGGTCCTCGTCGCCCGTCCCGGGCAGGTTGTCCGGGCCCAATGGGCTGACGAACATCGGGTCGCCTGCGATGTTGCCCGTGCCCGAGGCGCCGCCCTCGACGCAACTGAAGGTGATGACCGCCGATCCGCTCACCTGCTGGGGCGAGAACCCGACGGTGTTGCCGCACAGGATGGTGTTGGTGATCGAGGGCGTGGTCGCCGGGGCGGCCGACAAGCCTCCGCCGGCGATCGAGGCGGAGTTACCCGCGATGGTGCAGTTGATGAGGCTCGAGTTGCCCACGTGCACGCCCCCGCCCTGCGCGGCGCTGTTGCCCGTGAACACCCCGTTGCTGATCTTCGTGCCCGTCGCCCCCGTGGCCCCGGCAAGCCCGCCCCCGTTGCCCGCGGCCGAGTTGCCCGCGAAGAAGCAGGCCGACACCTCGGCGTTGCCCAGGATGTTCAGCCCCCCGCCGCTGGAGAAGCCCGCGCTGGCCCCGGTGGCGCGATTGGCGATGAAACGGCAGTGACGGAGCGAGGGATTGCCCGTGGAGGCGACGTTGACTCCACCCCCGCCGCTGGCGGAGTTCCGCGTGATGGTGCAGTTGAGGATGGCGGGCGAGCCGGCGATGGCCAGCCCCCCGCCGCGGTCCTGCGTGCCGAAGGCCCCGTCGGCGTTCCCCCCGCTGATCGTGAACCCGTCGAGGACCGTGCTGGCAGAAACCGTGCTGGGCGCGGTGACGACGACGTAGGCGTTGTCGGCGGTGTTGGCGAAGTTCGGGCCGTCGTTGCCCAGAAGGTCGCCAGAGAGGATGGTGGGGAAGGCGAGGGGGTCGCGAGCGTTGGGGTTGAGCGTGCCCAAGCCAGCGAAGCCGCCCCGGACCGAGACGCCGTCCTTGAGCGTGAAGGTGTCGGTACGGAGCGTGCCGGGCTTGTAGAGGCCCTGGGCGACGCGGATCTCGTCGCCCGCGGCCGAGGCGGTGAGGGCCGTGCGGAGGTTGTTGTACGCAGTGCCCCAGGATTGGCCGTTGCCGCCCGGGGGCGCGGAATCGTCCACGTAGCGCACGACGGCGAGCGCAGAACCTGCCGATGCGGCCACGAGGGCGGCCGCGAGTATCGAGATGCACCGGGCGCGCCCGCTTGGTGAGCAGGTTGCGCGCGCAGAATCGACCGCTGAACCCCAGAGCGCCATAACACATCCTCCTTCGAACTCGTCCACAGGTTGCCCGGCATCGGTGGGCGAGTGCGCAGGCCGCGGGGCTGAACCCGCGAGCCTGGATGCCGGCATGGTCGCGACCGAGGTATACCCCGATCGAGCCAAGGCTGTGGCTGCACAGCCCTACGCACAACGGAGGGTGAGTGATTCGGTCACGTCGGATTTTGCCGGCGAAGGGCCCGGAATCGGCTGGCGCGCCGATTGCGGGATGAACCGCCGGATGATCACCGCTGATGTGACCAGTTCGGGCGCGATTCCGGCCTTGGAGGCCATGATGCGGTTCGCCGGGCAGCGCCAGGTGGTGCTCGCGGGGAACATCGCCAACATCTCAACCCCCGATTACCGACAGCAAGATTTGTCGGTAGCCGGGTTCCGGGCGGCGCTGGCAGACGCCGTCGAGGCGCGTCGGTCGGAGACCGGGGGAGCCCGGGGCGAACTCCCCTTTGCCGGAACCCGCGAAGTGCGGATGGGCCCCGACGGCTCGCTCCGCGTCACGCCCACGCTCGCCGAAGGGTCCATCCTCTTCCACGACCGGGGCAACCGGAACGTGGAGCGACTGATGCAGGACCAGGTGGAGAACGCGACGATGTTCCGGGTGGCGGCGGACTTGCTCAAGAGCCGATACGACTTGCTCCGGGCCGCCATCGCCGAACGGGTGTAGGCCAACTCCTCCCCCCCTCCCCCACACGCACGCGGCGCGGCCAAGTAAGGATCACCGATGTACGGCGCACTGGACATTTCGACCGCGGGGATGCTCGTGCAGCGGACGCGCGTGGAAGTGGCGTCGGCGAACATCGCCGGCGCGGGCGCGGTGCGGGATGCCGACGGCAATCTCAACCCGTATCGCCGACGCACGGCGCTCATCGCGGCGGGGGACCCGGAGGGCCGGAGCGAGTTCGCGCGGCAGTTCGGCGTGCGGGTCGCGGAGATCGCGGTGGACGACGCGCCCGCGCAGCCCCGCCGATACGATCCTGATCATCCAGACGCCTACCCCGACGGCCCGTACAAGGGGTACGTGGCGGAATCGAACGTGAACACGGTGCTCGAGCAGATCAACGCGATGGAGGCGGCGCGGGCGTACGAGGCGAACGTGGTGGCCGCGGAGGTCACCAAGCAGATGATGGCGGTGGCATTGCGGTTGATCGGCTAGCGCACAGCCCCGGGCGGGACGCCCGGCTCACAAGGCAATCACGGCACGCGGGCCCGATGGAGGGCGCAGCGGCCCAGGACGACCAGGCATGGCGGACCCACTGGGACTCATCGGCGCGAGCGGCGGAGGAGGGCAGATCGGCGGCCCGCGCGGTCTGCACGGGCCCGGCCAGACGCCGGGGCAGCCGGGCGGAGCGGCCGACCCGTCGGCGCCGTCGTTCAAGGACGTGCTGACCCAGAACCTCGACAAGGTGAACCAGTTGCAGGCCGAGGCCAGCAGCGCCACCGAGGACCTGATGACCGGCAAGAGAACGGACCTGGAGGGCGTGCTGCTGGCGACGCAGAAGGCCGACACGGCGTTCAGGATGCTGCTGGCGCTGCGCAACAAGGTGCAGGCGGCGTACGAAGAGGTGAAGCAGATCAGGGTGTAGGGCGAGGCTGTGCGGCTACGGGGCCAGATCGAAGCCCCTGCACCCGTTGACGGTCTGTATCCCCGGAATGCCGACGCCTTGCGTCCAGGGGTCAAAGCCGTCAAGGAAAACGCGTGCAGCGGGTGCGTCGGTTCGTCCATCGGCAAACGACGTGGAGATGCTGGCGGCGGCGGCCTCGGGCGAGCCGAGAGTGATGGTCGGCGCGGGCCCCTGCGGATCGCCCCCGTTGTGGAAGGCGCGCAACTCGACCAACACGGCTTTTCGAGCGGGGTAGAGTACGTCACCTTGGCGCACAACCCGTCGATACCTGAAGTCCAGCCAGTGATGACCCGGCTGCCACAGTTCGGGATGGGTGAACAACGTGGCGGCCAGACGATAGTCGGCAAGAAACGTCCAGGGGGACTCCTGAACAACCGCCCTCGGCGGTAGCGGGGTTGTGCGTGACGGCGTGATTTCCCGTTCGAGGCCGCCGTCGCGTGCGGCGTTGGCGGCTAGGCGCAGTCGGCCACCACGATCCTCCTCTCGTGCGCGGTGAGTTCGTCGATGAAGTTCGAGTCGTGCGGGGCCGCGTCGGAGAAGCGGTAGTCCACGACGATTGCGCTGCGGTCGGCGTTGATGCTGCCCTTGTAGCCGTGGTGGGTCGCTCCGTGCTTCTTCGTGAACGAGGCCTCGGGGTCGCGCGTGCTCGTGCCGTCGCCGCGCGTCGAGCCGCGGGAGCAACGCCGCCGTGCGAGGCCCGCCGAGGTCGGCCGTCATGCCGTCGATCAGCCCAGGGCCCGCGTTCGTGCGCTCGGCCATGCCCAACCTCCGTGTCCGGCGCGATCGATCACGCCGCTCGGATGTACGGTACCATCAGGCCGATGGTTGCGCGGGTTGCTCAGAGGGCCCACACGATCGATGCGCCGGTTCCTTGGCTGTTCATAAGCATCTCACGCCGCAGACGACAAGGGTAGGGCTCTCGCGCAACTTCTCTGATTTTAGAGCAGGCGTGCCACCGAGATCGCCCCTGCTGCCGATCTCGGTGCGAAACGACTTGGTCTGGCGGACCCCGGACACTGAGATCGCGAAGCCGATCCCGATGCCGCGCTTCCGCCCCCCGCGCCAGCGCCGGCACGCGGTTGTACTATCCGCCCATGCCCCACCACGACCCGCTCTCGGACGCCCTGCTCGACTTGCTCAAGCGCTCGGACGAGCCGTTGTCCGTCCTCATGGCCCAGGAGCGCCACCGGCAGCAGTCCACCATCGAACTCATCGCCAGCGAGAACCACGTCTCCCCGGCCGTCATGCACACCATGGGCTCCTGGCTCACCAACAAGTACGCCGAGGGATACCCCGGCGCACGCTACTACGGCGGGTGCGCCCACCACGACGCAATCGAGGACCTCGCCCGTGAGCGTGCCAAGGCCCTCTTCGGCTGCCGATTCGCCAACGTCCAGCCCCACTCCGGCGCCCAGGCCAACGCCGCCGCGTTCATGGCCCTTCTTAAGCCGGGAGACACCTTCGCCGCCCTCGTCCTGAAGGACGGCGGGCACCTCTCCCACGGCATGTCCATCAACTTCTCCGGCGTCTACCACCGCCCCGTCTTCTACCCCCTCCACTACGAGCCCTCCCACCCGGACTTCGAACGCATCGACTACGACGCCGTCCGCAAGGTCTGCCTCGAACATCGCCCGAAACTCCTCCTCTGCGGCTACTCCGCCTACCCGCGCACCATCGACTTCGCACGCTTCCGCGCCATCGCCGATGAGTGCGGCGCGCTCCTCATGGCCGACGTCGCCCACATCGCCGGCCTCTGCGTCCAGGGCGGCGTCGCCCACCCCTCACCCTTCCCCCACGCCCACGTCGTCACCACCACCACCCACAAGACCCTCCGCGGACCCCGCGGCGGGCTCATCCTCACCAGCGACGAAGACCTCGCCAAAAAGATCGACAAGGCCCTCTTCCCGGGCGTTCAGGGCGGGCCCCTCATGCACGTCGTCGCCTCCAAGGCCGTCGCGTTCGCCGAGGCCCTTCGACCCACCTTCGCCGACTACGCCAAGAAGGTTGTCGCCAACGCCAAGGCCCTCGCCGCCGCCCTCGCCACCCGCGGCTACCGCATCACCACCGGCGGCACCGACAACCACCTCATGCTCGTCGACCTCCGCGCCAAGTCCGACGCCCTCACCGGCGCCGACGCCGAGAAGTGGCTCGAAGCCGCCGGAATCATCACCAACAAGAACGGCATCCCCTCCGACCCCCGCCCGCCGCGCATCACCAGCGGCCTCCGCCTGGGCACCCCCGCAACCACCACCCGCGGCTTCGGCCTCCCCGAGATGGACCTGGTCGCCTCCCTCTTCGACGAGGTCCTCTCCGCCCAGGGCGATCCCGCTGTCACCCAGCGCGTCCGCCAGCGCGTCGCCGACCTCTGCGAGCGTTTCCCCCTTTAGCCCGCCCCCCCCCGCACGCCGACAGATACTCCGTGCTGAAGCAACTCCTCAAACTCGCCCTCATTACCGGCCCCATCCTGGTCGCCGCCGCGCCCATCAAACTCTTCTACCGCCCCGGGCCGCCGCTCCGCCTGAACGAGGACGCCTGCGCCGTCTGCGCCATGGGCATCTGGGACGCCCGATTCGCCGCCGCCGCGGAGTTCCAGCACCCGGGCCCCGACGGTGCACCCGCCCGCGGCCCCCTCCTGGCCCTCTACGACGACATGGGCTGCCTCCTTGATGTTGGCGACGCCCAGCCCTCGCGCCCCACCCGCCGCATCTGGGTCCGCAGCGCCGCCGGCGACCGCTGGCTTGACGCCTCCCGCGCGTTCTTCGTCCTCGACCCCGCCACCAAGACCCCCATGGGCTCCGGCATCGCCGCCTACCCGTCCGTCACCGCCGCCCGCCGTGCCCACACCGTCCCCGTCTCCGGCGTCCTCTCCCTTCCGGAACTCCGCGAGGCACGCCGCGAGTGGCGACGCGCCCGCGGCATCACCAACCCCTGACTACCTCGCGCCCGCACCTGCTCTCACTCGGCCCTACGCCTTCCCCAGCGTTCCTTCGTCTCGCTCGTGCGTCGCGTGGAACTTCAGCCGGCTCTTGGCATATTCCTCGGGCGACACCCGCAGGTCCACGGGCTCTCCCGCCGCGTGCCGTGCGTGCAAGTGCTTCAGAAACGGCACACACCACTGGCACCCAGTCCCCGCGCCCAGGCACTCAGAAATCAGCGACGCCACCGGCGGCTTTTCCCGCTCCAGGAACCCGCGGATCTTCCGCAGGCTCACGTGAAAGCACAGACACACCTCGTCGTCGGGGTTCACCCTTGATCCTACGGCCGCCCGCCGCCCAATCAGCCAACCCCACCCACCTCCACCGCTCCCACGCAAAACCTGCGCTCGGCCGCCCCCTCTCGCCGATAGCATCTCCCGCCCGATCGCTCCCGCGATCCCGCCTCGTCCGCCTCTTCCGAGGGCCGCTCGTGCTGCTCGACCACCTCATCGCCGGGCTGGGCATCTCGGCACCCCCCGGCACCCCCCTCGACGCACGGATCTGCGACATCACCGAGGACAGCCGCTCCGTCCTCCCCCACGCACTCTTTGTCGCCCGCCGCGGGACCAAGGCCGATGGCCGCGCCTTCGCCGAGGCCGCCGCCCGCCACGGCGCCGCCGCCATCCTCTCAGACGACCCGGCCCTCCGCATCGACCACTCGCCCGCGCCCGCCCTCCTCTTCTCGCCGGACGTCCCCGCCGCCGCCGCCCACCTCGCCGAACGCTTCTACGGGCACCCCACCGACCGCCTCGCCCTCGTCGGCATCACCGGCACCAAGGGCAAGACCACCTCCGCCTGGCTCCTCCACCAGATCCTCAACCACGCAGGCCTCCGCTGCGGGCTCATCGGCACGGTCTGCATCGACGACGGCGTCGAGGTCGCGCCCGCTTCCCTCACCACCCCGCCCGCCATCGAACTCTCTCGCACCTTCGCCCGCATGCTCGACGCGGGCTGCGCCGCCGCCGTCATCGAGGCCAGCAGCCACGCGCTCCACCAGAAACGCACCGCCGGCCTCCGCTTCCGCCTAGGCATCTTCACCAACCTCGCTCACGACCACCTCGACTACCACGGCACCCTCGACGCCTACGCCGACGCCAAGGCCATCCTCTTTGAATCCCTCCCTTCGGGCTCGCAAGGTGGCGCCGCCATCGTCAACGCCGCCGACCCGCGCACTCCGCGCATGGTCCGCGACACCCGCGCCGACATCCTCGGCTGCTTGGTCGAAGGGCCAAATCTGCCCCCCGCCCAGCCTGCCATCCCCATCGCCGCTCGCGCCAGCATCCGCGCCATCGACCCCGGCGGCATGGACCTCGACCTCTCAGGCCCCTGGCTCACCTCAACCGAGCCCCTCTCCATCCGCCTTCCGCTCATCGGCCCCCATAACGCGATGAACGCCCTTCAGGCCGCCCTCGCCGCCACGCGCCTCGGCCTGCACCCGCACGAAGCCCTCGAAGGCCTGCGCCACGCCTCCTCCCCGCCCGGTCGCCTCGAACCCGTCACGCGGCCCGATGCACCATTCGCCGTCTATGTCGATTACGCCCACACCGAGGGCTCGCTCCGCCAAGTCCTCGCCGTCGCGCGGGGGCTCCGGCCCCGCTCGGTCCACGTCATCATGGGCTGCGGCGGAGACCGCGACCGCGCCAAGCGCCCCCTCATGGGCGCCGCCGCCGCCGAACTCGCCGACGCCGTCTGGGTCACCAGCGACAACCCCCGCACCGAGGATCCCCAGTCGATCATCGATCAGATCGTCGCCGGCGTGCCGCCCGCCGCGCGGGCCCGCCTTCGCGTTGAGCCCGACCGCGCCCGCGCCATCACCGCCGCCGTCGCCGCCCTCCAGCCCGGCGACATCCTCCTCATCGCCGGCAAGGGCCACGAGAACTACCAGATCCTCCCCGACGGCGCGGCGGGGGGTGGGGCCGGTGGGGGGGGCGGCACCGTCAAGCGCCACTTCGATGACCGCGAGGCCGCTCGCGACGCACTCGCCGCGCGGGGCATGACTCACGCCATCGCCCGCCAGACCGCCGCCCACGCCGCCTCGGCTCACCCCGTCACCACAAAGACTCACCACGCCGTCCGCCCCGCACGAGGCCCCGCACAATGACCTTCTGGACCCCCGAGTCCATCCGCGCCGCTGTCGCCGGCACCTGGCTCGCCCGCACCCCGGCCTCCGACCGCGCGCGCCCCGAGGGCGTCGCCATCGACTCCCGCACCATCCGCCCGGGACAGGTCTTCCTCGCCCTCAAGGGCGACCGCTTCGACGGCCACGCCTTCGTCCCCGCCGCCATCGCCGCCGGCGCGTCCATGCTCATCGTCGAACGCGCAGACGCACTCCCCTCGAGCCTCCCCGAGGGCGCCGCGGCGCTCCGCGTGCCCGACTCCCGAAAGGCCCTCCTCCGCCTCGCCGCCGCCTATCGCGCGTCCCTCGCCGCTACAAAGGTCATCGCCGTCGGCGGGTCCAACGGCAAGACCACCACCACCCGCCTCATCCACGCCATCCTCTCCACCCGGCTCCGCGGCACCTGCTCGGCCAAGAGTTTCAACAACGACGTCGGCGTCCCCCTCACCATCCTCTCCGCGCGCGAGTCCGACCAGTACCTCATCTGCGAGGTCGGTTCCAACGCGCCGGGAGAGATCGCCCTCCTCGCCGCCGTCGTCCGCCCCGACATCGCCGTCATCACCTCCATCGGGCGCGAGCACCTCGAGCGCCTCGGCTCCCTGGAGGGCGTCGCCCGCGAGGAGGCCGCCATGCTCCCCGAGGTCAGGCCCGGCGGCGCCGCCATCATCCCCGCCGACGCGCCCCTCCTCCTCGACCACGCCCGCGCCGCCGCCGCCGCGGGCCTGCACGTCGTCACCTTCGGCCGCGCCGCCGAGGCCAACCTCCGCCTCACCGCCTTCGAGCACGTCGCCTCAGACCCCGCCCCGAGCGACCCGACCCCCGACGCCATTCGCTTCCAGGTGAACGCCCGCCAGTCCTTCCAGGCGCCGATGGTGGGCGAGCACAACGCCCTCAACGCGCTGGCCGCCATCGCCGTCGCCCGCCGCCTGGGCCTCTCCGACGCGGAGATCGCCCGCGGGCTCGCGGGGGTCGTGGTCCCGGACATGCGCCTGCAGCGCACGCTCGTCGCGGGGATCCACGTCGTCAATGACGCGTACAACGCCAACCCCGACTCCACCCTCGCCGCGCTCCGTGCCTTCGCGGCCATCAACGCCGCCGCCCCGCGCCGCGTGGTCGTGCTGGGCGACAACCTCGAACTGGGCGACGCCGGGCCCGACGCACACCGCGAGATCGGGCGGGCCATCCTGGCTCTCGCCGGAGGACGCGTGATCGACCTTCTCGTCGCCGTCGGCCCGCTCGCCGCCATCGCCGCCGACGCCGTCGAGGCCGCCGCGCACGCCGCGACCGGACCCCGGGTCGTCCGGTTCCCCGATCTTGACGACGGCCGCGACCGTGCCGCCGCCGCGCTCCTCCGCCCGGGCGACTGCGTGCTCCTCAAGGGCTCGCGCCGCGTGGCGCTCGAGCGTGTGGTTGCTGCGCTGCGTGCCTCCCCGGAGGTCCAGGCCCGCGTCGCCGCCGCGCGCCATCCCGCCCCGGCCTCGGGCGCCACGGGTGACGCGCCATGATCTTCCTGCTCTTTGATCTCGCGCGCGAGTGGCTCGCCTCTGTCGGGCTCTACCGCTACCTCCAGATCCTCGACCAGGTCGAGTTCCGCGCCCTCGCCGCCGCCATCCTCGCCTTCGCCCTCGTCCTCGCCGCCGGCAAACCCGTCATCGCCTGGCTCCGCCGAAAGAAGATCGGCGACACCGGCCAGACCGATTCCGAGGCCCTCCGCCGCTCCGCCCAGTCCAAGGCCGCGACGCCCACCATGGGCGGCATCCTCATCGTGGGCGCCATCCTCATCGCTTCGGGCCTCCTCGCCGACCTCTCCAATCGCTACGTCATCATGGCGCTCATCGTCACCCTCTGGCTCGCCGCGCTCGGCGGGATCGACGACTGGCTCAAACTCACCGCCGCCTCCAGGCCCGGCGGCTCCCGCCAGGGCCTCTACGCCTGGGAGAAACTCGTCTTCCAACTCGGCCTCGGGCTCCTCATCGGCTACTTCACCTTCCGCCAGGGCTCCACCGAGGCCGCCCTCGACCTTCCCCACGTCCTCAACCTCCCCTTCCAGAAAACCTACGAATCCGGCATCGGCACCGTCGTCGACGGGCTCTGGTACCTCCCCCAGTGGCTCTTCGTCCTCATCGCCCTCCTCATGGTCACCGGCATGTCCAACGCCGTCAACATCACCGACGGCATGGACGGCCTCGCCACCGGCGTCTCCGCCGCCGTCGGCCTGGGCATCATGGTCCTGGCCATCATCGCCGGCGTCCTGAAGTACGCCCAGCCCATGCTCACGCCCCACGTCCCCACCAGCGAGGAACTGGGCGTCGTCACCGGCAGCCTCGTGGGCGCGTGCCTCGGCTTCCTCTGGTTCAACTGCGCGCCCGCACAGGTCTTCATGGGCGACACCGGCTCCCTGGCGCTGGGCGGCCTGCTGGGATACGTCGCCGTCGTCATTCGCCAGGAGTTCCTGCTGCTCCTCATGTCGCTGGTCTTCATCATCGAGATCGCCAGCGTCGTCATCCAGGTCGGCTTCTTCAAACTCTCCGGCGGCAAGCGCGTCTTCCGCTGCGCGCCCTTCCATCATCACCTCCACCTCGGCGGCTGGACCGAGCAGCAGGTCGTCATCCGCTTCTGGGTCATCTCCATCCTCATGATGGTCTCGGCCCTCGCCGTCCTCAAAATGCGATGATGCCGCGTCCAAGCGCCCCTCTGCACGCCGCGTGCCAGACCACGGGGTTTGGCCCGCGCGGTGCGCGAGATTGCGCGCAAACGCGCACGGCGGACGCACAGTTGCGCGCGCAAAAAAACCGGCCCTCAGATGCCCCAGGATCGATTCTGACGCGCTGGGTGGGGGGGTCGGAGGGTCGAGGGGGGGGCCGCGCCAGAAGGGCTCTGCGGGCCTCTGCGCGCAAAGTCTGTCTGCAAAACTCAGGGCTTTCGCGTGACCGCACGCCCCATTGACGCGCTCGGCCTCTGATCTCCCGCGCGCGCTGCGCGCGACGATTACGATCGGGGCGTGTCAGGCGACCACACCAACTCCGATCCCGGCGGCTCCACGTCCGGCGGCCTCGGCGGTCAGGCCAGGTTCGGACGCCCCAGCCGACTGACGCACGCGCGGGAGTTCCAGGCGGCGTTCGCCGGTCGCGTCTCCCGGACGCGCGGGCCGTTGGCGGTGTACGCCTCACCTCGCGCCCGCGCGGCAGACTCGGCGCGCCTCGGGCTCTCCGTCTCCCGGCGCGTCGGGAGCGCGGTGACGCGGAACCGCATCAAGCGCCGCCTGCGCGAGGCGTTCAGGCTGAATCGGCACGCGCTGCCGACGGGCGTGGACCTGGTGGTCGCGGTGCGACCCCACGAGCCGCTGCCGATGGCCGACTACGCCCGGCTGCTGGTGGACGCGGCCCGAGCGCTGGCGGAGGACCTCCGCCGCAAGGCGGCCCGTGCCGGCGGCCGCGGCGCCGAGCCTCCCCCCGCGAAGCCCGGGAGCCGCGCGTGAGGCCGGCGATGTCTCGCGTGTCGCGCGCCCTGGCGGGGCTGTGCATCCTGGCGGTCCGCGGGTACCAGGTGACGCTCGGCCCGCTCATGGGCGGGCAGTGCCGATTCCACCCGACGTGCAGCGTGTACGCGATCGACGCGTACCGCAACTGGGGGCCGCTGCGCGGGACGTGGCTGACGCTCCGCAGATTGCTGCGGTGCCACCCGTTCGGCGGCAGCGGTTTCGACCCGGTGCCGGCGGCGAACGTGGCAAAGGGGGACGCCGGGGGCGATCAGCGTGCGCCCACGGCTGGGGAGAATCCCGAGGTCGAGCCCAAGCGGGGTGACGGGGTCGGCGGGCGGGGTTCGGTTGGGAGCGTGTGAAGTTGTGAGCCGGGGAGGCCGATAGGGGCGTTGTTAGTGCTTACCATCTTTGCGGCGTGCCGGCGGGTGCCGGCGCGGCGCGGGTGGAGAACGCATGGCCAGCGCCGGATCATCCCGACTTCCCGCGGAGAAGCGCAAGGCGCAGTTGCTCGACTGTGCCGCGAAGGTGTTCGCCGCGCGGGGCTACAACGGGGCGACCACGGCGGAACTGGCGAAGGCGGCGGGGATCACCGAGCCGATCATCTACCGGCACTTCAAGGGCAAGAAGGAGATGTTCATCGCGCTGGTGGAGCGGAGCGGGGAGCAGACGATCCGCGACTGGGAGGACTCGCTCCGTGAGTTCAAGGACCCGGCGGAGCGGATCGCGCGGCTGATCATCGCGAACCCGATGGTCGCGAGCCGGGGCCGCACGCCCTACCGCGTGATCGTGCAGGCGATGATGGAAGTGGAGGACCCCGACATCCGCGACGCGATCCAGCGGCACATCGGGAAGTTGCACGGGTTCCTGTCGGCGGAGGTGCGGCGGGCGCAGGACTCGGGGCAGATCAGCAAGCGCTTCAGCCCGGAGATCACGGGGTGGGCGCTGATCCACCTGGGGATGGGGTACGGGATCCTCAACGCTTTGAAGATGCCCGGGCACGGCGTGGACAAGGCCGGTGGGCACATCGTGGACGTGATCGGGACGCTCATGCTGGCCGAGCGGTACAAGCGCTCGGCGGAGGCGTAGGCCCGGCGCGGCAGGGGTTGCGGCCCCGCGCGGCGCCGCGTCTCACCCGCATCCATCAAAGTAGAGGCTGATGTAGTCGCTCAGGTCGTCGGGGTCTGTGGCGGCGTCGGCGTTCATGTTGGCCGCGGCGCACGGGGGCGACGCGAAGAAGCAGGCGATGAAGTCGGCGAGGTCGTCGGGGGAAACTTCGCCGTCGGCGTTGAAGTCTGCGCGGCAGGTGGAGGACGAGGCGAGGCCTGAGGCGGGTCCGAAGACGCCGCCCGTGGGGCCGAGGGAGGTGACGACGCCGGTGAGTGCGTCGATGCGGAGGAGGGTGCCGTCGGCGGCGTTGACGGCGCGGAAGTGCCCGTCGGCGTGGTCGAAGGCGATATCGCCGATGGTGTTGGCGGAGGAGAGGTTGGCGATGGGGGAGCGCGCGCCGGTGAAGGGATCGATGGCGACGAGTCGCTGTGTGCCGGCGGTCTCGATGCCGACGAGGCGTCGGCGGAGGGCGTCATAGTCGAGTGCGCGGAGGGCGCCGCCGCGGGGCGGGCCGAGGGGCGTGGCGGTGAGGGAGGCTGGGTCGAGCCTGTAGAGTTGGCCCGTGGCGGGTGCGGTCGCGAAGAGGGTGCCGGTGGAGGGGACGAAGGCGAGGCCGGTGAGGATGGTGCCGACGGGCGCGCCGTCGGGGAGGGTGAGGGTGCCGAGGGTGGTGAGAGCGCCACTTGGGGAGATGGTGAAGAGTGCGACGGCTGAATCGACGGCGAAGAAGAGGTTGGTGGCGGGGTTGAAGGCGAGGCCCTGCCAGAAGGCGCCGAGTTGGGCGATGCGGGCGAAACGGAGGGGCGCGGGGCTGACGGTGCCGAAGTTGTTCTGGCGGTCGCCGATGGCGAAGAGGGAGCCGGCGACCGTGCCGCGGCCAGAGGCGCAGACGCTTCGCGGGTTGTTGAGTGCGGTTTGGAGCGCGGCGTAGGAGATGGCGGTGCCGGAGTTGGCGCCGCCGGTGGAGGTGCAGCCGCCGTGGGTGTGGATGCCGATGGCGAGGCCGGAGTCGTCGCGGACGACGGGGGAGCCGGAGTTGCCACCGGTGGTGTCGGTGCGGTATTGGAGGCGGGAGCCGGCGAAACTGACGAAGGGCCCGACGTGTGTCTGGAGGACGAAGTTTCGGACGCCGGAGGCGGAGCCGTGGCCGGAGATGCGGATGTCGATGGCCGGCGGCGGGGTGGCTGGGGGCGCGGCAGCGAGGGTGAAGCGGACGCCGTAGCGCTGGAAGGGGAGGAGCCCGTGCTGGGAGTTGGGGAGTGCGCCGAGGTAGGCGAAGTCCGCGCCGATGCCGCCGTTTTGTGATTGACCGGAGGCGAGATCGACGGGGAACTGGTCGGCGACGGGGGGTTGCTGCTGGGAGCCGTTGGGGAGGGAAGGCGGGACGTTGAAGAGGAGAAGCGAGGAGACGGCGGAGAGGCAGTGGCCGGCGGAGAGGAATCCGCCGTTGAGGTCGTTGATGATCCAGGCGGTGCAGCCGCCGCCGCCGCGGGCGATTCGGGGGTCGGAGATTGGTTGGCGATCGTCGGTGGAGCCGCAGATGGTCTGGGGGAGTTCGAGTGGGGGCTCGCCGGCGATGATGGCGGGGATGGCGATGCGCGACTCGCCGGTGCCCGGGAATGCGAAGAGTTCGAGCCGGAGGCGGTCGCCACTAAAGAACGCGGAAGCGTGCTGCCAGAGGTGGAGGGTGTCGGCGTCGAGGCGTTGGTGGTCGCCGTCGGCGTAGGCGGTGAGGCGGATGAAGGCGCCGTCGCCCATGGCGGGGTTGCCGGCGAGGGTGAGGCCGTGGAGGGGGACGCGGAGCCAGGCGGCGCCGGGGGCGTGGAGGTCGGTGGTGAAGAGGAGGACGGGCGTGCCGCGGGGCGAAGAGGGCGTGGGCTCCGGCGCGGGGAGCGGGCCGGAATCGAGTCCGATAGGGGCGAGGCGCTGCGGCGGCGGCTCGACGATGGGTGTGGGGGGTGTGGGGGGTGTGGGGGGTGGGGTGGGATCGGGTTGGGCGAGGGCGGGCGCGAACGGTGCGAGGGCGGTGAGGAGGAGCGCTGGCGCCAGGGGCAGCGCGTGCGGGAGTGCGCGGGCGGTGCGGCCTTGGGGCGACGGGCGGGATCGGCGCGTGGGCATGGGCGTCCTCAGCGAGCCGCGGAGCGGCGTGTGGAGAGCGTACCTGCAGGGGCGGAGAGGTGCCAATAAAACCGGGGGTTCTGGTGATGGCGGCTGGTCGAGCGCGGTAGATTGGCGGAAGTGGGCAGGGGAGGCGACGGGCGAATGGGAGTCGGTGAGGGGGGGCGGAATCTCGAACCGAAGCGATGCTCGGGCGACTGTGATAGAGCGATGACACGGTCCCTGGAGAACATCGAGGACGAGATGCTTGTACTGCGGGCGCCGGCGGGAGACGCCGGGGCGTTCGAGGCGTTGCTGAGGCGGTGGCTGCCGGTGATCCGTCGGCACGCGTCGCGGCTCACGGGTGAGGGCGGGATGGGTGGGGCAGCGGAGGACGTGGCGCAAGAGGCGTGCCTGGCGCTGGCGGCGGGGCTGAGGAGTCTGCACGACCCGGCGCGGGCGTACGGGTGGATGCTGCGGATCGTGACCAACAAGGCGGCGGACTGGGTTCGGCGGCGCGGGCGGGAGCGCGAACTGAGGCGCGGCCTGGAGAATCGTGAACCGCGCGGGGGCGCGCGCGCGGGGGGTGAGGGTGGGGACGCGGGCGACCTTCTGGAGCAGGCGGCGTCGCGAGAGCGGGCGGAGATGATCCGCGCGGCGTGCGGCCAGTTGCCGATGGACCTGAGGGCGCTGGTGAGCCTGTACTACGGGGAAGGGTTGCCGGTGGGGGCGGTGGCGGAGGTGATGGGCGTGCCGGGGAGCACGGTGAAGTCGCGGCTGCACGAGGCGCGGGAGCAACTGAGGGCCATTCTTGAAAGGAGCACGTCATGAGCACCTTTGACGATGAGATCCGCGGGGCGATGCGGAGCGACGAGGCGTCGCTGCGCAGCGCGGGCGACGAAGGGCTGATCCGGCAGATGAGCGAGTCATTCCGCGGGCGGATGCGGGTGTGGATCGCGATCACGTGGATCGCGACGCTGGTGTGGGTGGGGGTTGCGGTGTGGGCGGCGGCGGCGTTCTTCCGTGCGCGGGAGACGCGGGACTGGATCATGTACGCTGCGGTGTTCCTGTTCGCCGGGATGGCGGTGGCGATGCTGAAGATGTGGTACCTGATGGAGGTGAACCGGAACACGCACACGCGGGAGATCAAGCGTGTGGAGATGCAGTTGGCGAGGCTGGCCGAGCGGGTGAAGTAGGGCGGGGGGGGGGGGGGGGGGGGGGGGGGGGGGGGGGGGGGGGGGGGGGGGGGGGGGGGGGAGAGAAAACCCC
>Ga0268299_1001958_pt1 | contig 28723 bp, 22 predicted proteins | sample NOBtaG_FD_193484 | JGI IMG/M metagenome (GOLD analysis project Ga0268299, IMG submission 193484) | Activated sludge microbial communities from bioreactor in Nijmegen, Gelderland, Netherland - NOB reactor | ecosystem: Engineered > Bioreactor > Aerobic > Activated sludge | place: Netherlands...
CATCGCGCCCGGCCGGCGATGAAAGTCGATACTCTTCAAGAGTGTCGCTTCCGGTGCCGTTTGCGCGATGATCGCCACTTCGCAATGCTACCGCTTCGGCAGATTGGCTCTGTCGTTCAAAAATCGCCATAGTTTGAGAGAGGAGTCGGTTCTCCGTTGGGAGGTTAGTCTGATATATACGCCTTGTCCGCAAATTGGACAGCCGCCGCAGTTGCCGGGCAAGTTTCCGATTTAACCTTTGGTCCGGCCCTGTCGCCCGACAACCTCATTCGATGGGAGTATTCGGTTATTGCGTGTGGCCGGAGTGCTATGATCGACAGGTGCCGAACCAAGATCCAATCGAAGCTAGCGAAGTAACTCGCCCGACCTATCTCGGGCTTTTCAGTGTGGCGATGGCGACGCTGATGTACGAGATCCTGTTGACTCGGATTTTCAGCGTCACGATGTGGTACCACTTCGCCTTCATGGCAATTTCTATTGCCATGTTTGGGATGACGGTCGGCGCGATTATCGTCTACCTTTTTCCAAACTACTTTCGCGCCGAAAAGACACATCAGCAATTGGCTCTCAGCTCTCTGCTTTTTGCGATCAGCATTGTCGGCAGTTTTGTTTTCCATTTGTTCGTGCCTTTCATTGCTGCCGGTGCACATTGGGCCGAGGCGCTTATGCATGTTGTCGGAACTTACGTTGTAATTTCCATTCCTTTCATTTTCAGCGGCATTGCCGTGTGTCTGGCGCTTACAAAATTCACGCAAAAGGTCTCGAAGCTATACGCGTTCGACCTTTGTGGAGCCGCCGCCGGATGCGTTCTTCTGGGTGCATTGCTGAATTATGCCGACGGACCTTCGGCAGTTTTCTTCATTGCCGGATTTGCCGCTGTGTCCGGTTTTCTCTTTGCTCTGGGGGGCTCAAAGGGAGGCGGGAAACCTTTCAATGGAATTGCTCTTGGCTCGCTGATTTGCGCTATTGGACTTATCGCCTTTGCAAGCTTGAATTCTTATATGGCCGATCAACAGAAGCCACTACTGAGGCTGCGCTGGGTCCATGGTTACATCGAGCCTGTGCCGCTGTTCGAGAAATGGAATTCTTTCTCGAGAGTAAAAATCGCCGGCGATCCTAATGATATGCATCGCCCCTACGCCTGGGGTTTGACCAGCAAATGGCCGCAGGACAAGAAAGCAAGCGAGATGGAACTGATGATCGACGCGGGAGCCAATACATGGCTTACGAAGTTCGATGGCGACCCCAGCAAAGTCGAGTATTTGAAACACGATCTTACCAATATCGTTCACTACATTCGTCCCAATGCCCGAATGCTCATCGTGGGAGTAGGAGGAGGGCGGGATGTTCTTTCGGCTTTGATCTTCAAGCAAAAGTGGATCGAAGGCATTGAGATCAATAACAACATTATTTATGCGGTCAACAAATATTTTGGTGACTACACAGGTCACCTCGATCGTTATCCCAACGTCAAGTTTGCCAATGACGAGGCGCGCAGTTACATTGCCCGCTCGAAAGACAAGTTCGACATCATTCAGATCTCGCTTATCGACACTTTCGCTGCCACTGCCGCTGGTGCATTCGTCCTGACGGAGCACTCGCTATATACGATTGAAGCCTGGCGCAGCTTCTTGAATCACCTGGAACCGGATGGTGTTTTGACTATCTCCAGATGGTATTTCAAGAGTCGTCCGGTTGAAATGTACCGCCTTGTCAGCCTGGCAACCGCCGCGCTCAAGGACCAGGGAGTAGAAAATCCCCGCAAGAATATAGTCATCGTCGCGGCGATGGGAGGTGCTTCCGGCGGTCGAGGGATGGATGGAATCGGCACCATGCTGGTGAGCAAAAAACCTTTCTCCGAAGCGGATCTGGAAAAGGTCACTAATTTCGCAAAAGAAAATCTTTTCGAGATCGTGCTCAGCCCCGCAACTTCCATCGATGAAAATTTCGCGAAAATTACCGAGGCCAAAGACCTGGAGCCTCTTCTCGAGACCTTCCCGGTAAACATCTCGCCGCCTAACGACGACAGCCCTTATTTCTTTCATATGCTTCGCTTCCGAGATATCTTCAATGCCAATCTCTGGGCGAACGGCACTATGAGTCACAATCCGATGGCTGTCAGTGTGCTGGGACTTTTAACCATAACGGTCATTATCCTCACGTCACTGTGCATTGTCGTGCCTCTTTTGCTGCGGATGAAATCGGCTCCTTTGCGCGGGTCTGCTCCGTTGTTGTTCTATTTCGGCATGATTGGTTTCGGTTTCATGTTTGTCGAGATTTCCCAAATGCAGCGGCTGATTGTTTTTCTTGGACATCCTGTTTACGGGCTCTCGGTCGTGCTTTTCACTTTGCTGCTTGCCAGCGGACTGGGAAGTTTCATCACCGGCAATTTATCGCTCAGCGAAAAGATGACCAGCTTTAATTCGCCTGTGATGCGGTTTGGTGCCCTCTTGATTGTTCCTGTAATTTTCGGCTCGGTAACTCCCATGCTGATTGCCAATTTCTCTGCCGCCGAGACGGTGGTCAGAATAGCTATCGCTGTCGCTCTGCTCTTCCCTCTGGGACTTTATATGGGCATGGCGTTTCCTATCGGCATGCTCATGGCTGGAGGTGCGCAGAAGGAGTTGACACCCTGGCTCTGGGGCATCAACGGAGCAACCTCTGTATGCGCTTCGGTCGTTGCCGTGGCTATCGCTCTCAATTTCGGAATTACCGCCACCTTCTGGTGCGGCGCTGCGTGTTATCTTTTCGCCTTCTTGTTCTTGCTTTGGGACTTCAATTCTAAAAAAGCATCAAGCCTGGCGTGAGGCGGCAAGATAAAATCTTGCCGACTACGTAATTACCGCATTTCTGTGTCACGAAAATTCAACAAAAATTCTGTTAAATAGGCATATGGCGAGAACGACCTCCCCGGCTTGTCCGGGCTCACATGGTTTTAAGGCGGTAAAAAATTTGGCAATCTCCGGAACTGGGTCTTCAGTAGATCACTTCATGGCCACCGTTGATAGCGATGGCAACATTCGTTATGTCTACAGGAATGCCATCTGTGAATACACGGGTGGAAATGTGCGCACCAAGATGACGGACGGTTCGATTGTGATATCGAATTCGGTCGGACAGGCGCTGAGCTTCGAATCGATAGACGGCATGCGTCTTTTATATGAGTATGTTGGCGCTCCGGCGAAACTTGCGTGCGTGTATTTGCCTGACGATACCAGGCTGTGCATGGACCGCGACAAGAAGTGGTGCCATATCACCAACGGCGGGACTATCTTGCGCGATGTCGATGGTGAGCCGTTTGTCGCACCAGATGGAAAGCTGTGGCTGAGAGGAAAAGACGGCATCTTTCGCATTTTTCCGATTGATGTTGCTTTGTCCGTTCCGAAGCCGATGCCGAAAACGCAGTTGTTCAGCGCGGCTCCGCCAGCGGTTGTACGAGCTTAGTTCAACCCTTCCCGGGTGCACGCAAAGGTGCTGTGCTGCTGAATTTTTTTCAGCAGCACAGATGAAGGATCTGACTAGACCATCTGTAGCGGTCAAGGCATTGATTTGGCTGCCTTTGCACGTTCGGCCGCGCGCATCGGAAATTCAAATGCGCAGTTCTTTAGAGCGCGTGGAGGTTGCGCGCTTCTAAAATGTGCTCGGCAGCACGAGTTTAGTTTTTAGTTGCTGGATTTACCCTCAGGCAGTCTAGCTGTCAGTCGAGGCGGAGCACTTGCTGCGGAAGAATTTTACTGCTTCGTAGAGCGCACCCAATCCGACCATACCGTAGACAACTTTGGTCATTGTGGTTCCGTCGCCCAAGAGGGTTGTGACCAGGTTGTAGTTGAACATTCCTACTAAGCCCCAGTTGATTCCACCGATGAGCAAAAGAACAAATGCAATTAGCTCGAGATTCTTCATTGTTTTCACCTTAAGCATCAAATCCGCAGAGCTCGAAACACACACTGTTGAGCTGATTTGCATGCTTACGTACCAGTCTAGTAGCAAATGCGCCAGGATGTCAAGGTGGGCAACCCTGGAAATCCCTGAGCCTGTGCCGGAATTCGCTGCGCAGTATCGAGTGTGATGGCACTGCGCTCAGCCGGGCTCGCTTTCTGAACCATAGATAGGCACCCGTATGCGCAGAAATTCTCTGGTTTGAAACAGCGAAAGTGCGTCGTCCTGACATTTGATTTTTCCTGCCTGTTGTGCGTTTCGGCTTCCGCTAAGAGATTGTCACGCTGGTCCATATGGAAAATTGCCTTTTTAAGCAACCCCCGTATCTATATCCCTGTCAGCCATATGCTTTTACTATCCCTACTCGGATAAAATTCCGCCGGCCGGAGGCGGACTTGCAATGCAGGCGCCTTTCTTGCCCCAGGTGTTATGATTCGTGCCCATATACCCGCCTTCGAGCTTGGCAATATGACTCTCAAACCGTCTGGAATTCGTTACTTCGCCCTCAGCCTGTCGGTGTTGTGCGCCGGCCTGTCGTTTCAATCGCAGAATGCTTCTGCAATGTCGGACTCAGCGGCTAAAGAAAAGAGCTCCAAGGCTGCTCATGGTGCCCCGAAGGTAAAGTGGAACGATTGGAGCGATGAAATCTTTCAGCGCGCCAAGAAAGAAGGCAAGCTGGTCCTGCTCGATCTCGAAGCGGTCTGGTGTCACTGGTGCCACGTTATGGACGAGAAAACCTACGGCGATCCGAACGTCGCTCGTTTGATGGAGAAACACATCATTGCGGTGAAAGTCGATCAAGATTCCCGCCCTGACTTGTCCAACAAGTACGAGAAGTACGGCTGGCCGGCGACGATCCTATTCAATGCAGACGGCAAAGAGTTGGCGAAACGGTCTGGTTATATGGATTCTGATGAGTTTAAAACTCTCATCAAACAACTGGCCGCCAATCCCAACAAGCCGGAACCGGAAGCGGCGGCGGATTCGGAATCAATCACCTATTCTTCCAGAAATATTTTATCGCCCGAGCAAAGAAAGGATCTGACCTTCAAGCATGTCGACGGCTACGATGCCGAACAAGGCGGATGGGGCATCGGCGGGCACAAGTTCCTCGATTGGAACAGCCTGGAATTTTCGCTGCAGCTTGCAAAACAGGGCGATAAGGATGCTCTGGTGCGCGTGAGAAAGACTCTCGATGCGCATCATAAGCTGCTTGATCCTGTCTTCGGCGGGGTCTATCAGTATTCAACGAGTGGTGACTGGGATCATCCGCACTTTGAAAAAATCATGGAAACCCAGGCGGAATGCTTGCGGCTGTACTCGATTGCAGGGATGGTTTTGCAGGATCAAAAATATATCGACAGTGCAAAATCGATTGAAAAATACTTGCGCGACTTCATGCTCAGTCCGGACGGAGCGTTCTATACCAGTCAGGATGCCGATCTTAAGCCAGGCGAGCATGCGGATGAATACTTCAAGTTGAACGACAGGGAGCGGCGCGAAAAAGGAATTCCGCGTATCGACAAACATATCTATTCTCGCGAAAACGGTTGGGCCATCAACGCCGTCACTTATCTCTATATGGCGACCGGCCAGGTGGAGTATCTGAAGGAAGCTGAAAAAGCGACCGCCTGGATCATTGCCAACCGCTCTATCGATGGTGGTGGATTCCGGCATGACGAGAACGATAAGGGCGGGCCATTTCTGGGTGACACGCTTTCCATGGGGCGCGCTTTTTTGTCGCTTTACCAGGCGACCGGTGACGCGAAGTGGTTGAAACTGGCGACGAAGGCCGCTGATTTCATGGCGGCCCACTTCGAGAATCATCCCACTGGCTCAGCGAAATCAGCCGATGGAAAGGCTGCGCTTTCGGCAGGATTTTTGACGGCTGAGGCTAAGTCCAACGCTATCGCCGCACCGGAACCGCTGCTCGAAGAGAATCAATCGATATGCCGTTTTGCCAACCTGCTCAATCACTATACGGGTGAAGCCAAATACAAGCAGATGGCCGAGTCGGCCATGCGCTATCTTTCCACGCCGGAAATAGTCGCCAAGCGAAGAATTCTTGTGGCCGGAACTTTGATAGCCGATCATGAACTCTCTCATGTCCCGGCGCATATCACCGTGGTCGGGAAAAAATCCGATCCTGAGGCGCAACAACTCTATTTTGCCGCCGTCAAATCGCCCATAATCTATCGTCGTATAGATTGGCTCGACAAGAGCGAGGGAGGTGTTCCGAATCTCGATGTCGATTTCCCTGATCTGGGCAAAGCTGCCGCTTTCCTCTGCGCCGGCAATCGCTGTTCTTCACCTGCATACCAGCCGGATGATTTGAATAAATTGATCGAAAGGATGGTTAAGTGAAAGCGATAGCAACTAATCTCCTGGCATTGCTGACCGTTGTTTCAGCGCAGTGTATTCCCGCGTATGCCGCCGTCGATCTGCAGCATACGCTCTTCTCGGAAGATCTGAAGCTGTACGTCGACAACGACCTTGTGCACTACAAAAAGTGGAAAGGACACACGGAGCGCCTCGAGCAATATCTGAAGTCGCTGGCGCAAATCACCCAGGACGAATACGAAAAGCTTTCCACAGAAGACAAAAAAGCGCTCTGGGTGAACGCCTACAATGCTTTCACTGTGAAAGTGGTGCTCGACCATTATCCGATTAGCGGCAGCGAGCCTTTCTATCCGAAGAACAGTTTTCGCCAGATTCCCGACGCCTGGGACGACTACTTCTTCGTCGTTGCCGGCAGGCGCGTAAGTCTCAACGACATCGAGCACAATATCGGCAGACGGCTGCATGACCCGCGTATACACTTTGCGGTGGTTTGCGCGGCAAAAGGCTGCGCCAAAATCAACAAAGAAGCCTACATCGGTAAAACGATAGAAACCGCTTTGGATGCACAGACAGACAAGTTCATTCTCAATCCGGAGAATGTTTCTTTCGATCACAAGGAAAAAACCGTGCGTGTCTCCAAGCTGTTTTCATGGTTTCCACTCGACTTTCTAAATGCGGTCGGATTCAAGACCATGCCCTTCCCACCGCCTAAAGATGAGGAAGTGGTGCTTCGCTACATTGTTTCGCGAAGCTCGAAGGAAGTGCAGGAAAAATTTAAAAGCGATGACGACTATCGCGCCTACAAGGTCATTTACCGAGACTACGATTGGTCGCTCAACGACGCCGACTGAATATTCAATTGCCCTGAGCAAGCGCTTCGGCGATGAAATTGGCGGCAATCGCCTGACGCAAGCTGATGCCGATTTGCGGTGCCGGGTCGGGCAGCAAATTACTGAAGGCGCTGTCGGAGTTGTAATCAAAATGCCCGACCAGGTGAAGAACACGCCCTTTTTTGTGCCGGAAACTGGCGGCAAGATATCCGTGTCCGGTTGAATCATCCGTTTTCAGTTGCACGCTTGCCGCCAAAATCTCGACCAGCTCCGGCCGGATAACCCGCATCAACTGGCACTTCTTGTCGAGTTTCCAATGCGCTCTCGATACCGTGCCAATCGTAAGACCGGGATCTTCGGTGCGAAGATAGGCATCAACAACCCTTGTTTCGCGGGTATTGTCGCCGTTCCACTCGATATAGCCCGGGATTGCTTTTTGCAGGCAACCTTCCAGCGCCCAGTCGGTGGTGAGCAGATATCCACCATCTCTGACAAATTTGTTGATGGTTTCCAGCGCGTCATGAGGAACCTCTCCGGCGCAATCGACGATCAGGATTTTGCTTTTGCTCAGGTCGAATTTGCTCAAGCGATTTGGTGGCACCTTTGTGCAGCCCATTCCGAAAGTTCTGAGAGCATGGCCGGAATCATCCCATTTGCCTTTTACTTCGATAATTGTCTGCCGCTGGGACTCTAGCGTTCCTTTCAGCTCCGGATGATTTTTCTCCAGCCACGACTTGAAGACTTTCGCTTCGACGATCGCTTCTTTTGCCGCAGGATAGTGAATCGCCGAAGGTTCCTGCACCGGAGTGCCGAAGCGCGGCGCGCCGGCTGCACCGGAGTACTGATTTTGTTGCGAGTTGAGGTCATAACGGCTGACATTGCCTTCCAGGACATTGCCTCTTTTCTTGGGCGATGGAATGCCATGCCCGGCGCCATGATCTTTGACCGGCGCGTTGAATCCCTCTTCCTCGCCGTCCGGTGGCGTTTGCCTGTCGCGGGGGCGGTAAGTTTGAGCGCTGTCGCTTTCTTGCTCTGAAGGGACAGGTCTGGGGTGCCTGGGCTCGTGAAACTCGTTGACGCGTTCATCATCGACCCAGTCAGACGCGATTACGCTGCTTGATGCCGAGATAGCAAGCAGCAAAGAAAGCACAAATTTTCTTGTCGCCCGCATCCGTCTTAAGTGTCGATCCTTGTGATGTCCATTACTGGCTAGTATAATCCGTTCTCTTTTACGATTCTCGTCCGGTGAATTAGCGGCGCCCGGGAAGAATGTGTAATTTGAGTTTGAGGGAAGATTCAAATGGCTTATTGGCTTTTCAAAACCGAACCAGATTGCTACAGCTATGCCGATCTGGAAAACGATGGGCGCACCATATGGGATGGAGTGGCCAACAATTTAGCGCTGAAGTATATGCGCGAAGTGCACAAAGGCGACCTTGCTCTGGTTTATCACACCGGTGACGAGAAAGCTGCCGTGGGTATTTGCGAGGTCGTTTCCGAGCCTTACGTCGATCCGAAATTGAACGATCCGAAAATGGTTGTTTTCGATGTGAAGCCCAAGAAAAAATTGAGCAAGCCTGTGACCCTGGCGCAAGTCAAGGCAGAGAAGGCGTTGGCGGACTTTCTTCTCGTCAAGAATTCACGCTTGAGTGTGATGCCCGTGACGGATCAACAGTGGAAATATTTCTCCACCTGATGCGAGCAAAGAAAACTGTTCAGGCGCGTTTGCGCTTGGGTTCTTCGATGGATGCCGGAGTTTCATTGACACTGTTGCGAATTGAAGCGAGTGCATGAAGGCTCGGCCAAATAACTTCCTTCATTTCCTCAAGTTCGTACTCGCCGATCTCGCGACTGTCATAACGCCTGCACACATCCTCCCAGAGCTGAAACAGCTTCTTAGGACAGCAAAGCTCTCGTGCCTTTTGCTGGAATTCTAGTAAATCGAATGTTTCTACAGTTTCCATAGTTGGGGTTGACCCTTCCTCCACGCAAAGCTCTCATAGAGAGCCCTATTTAAGAGCATGAAATTTATTCGTTTTCCTGTCAAGTTAGAGTTTAATCTTGGCGCCCGTTTTCTACGCAATGCATATGCGATGGGCACCATCGCCGGTGCCTGAATTCGAGGCTCGAATCAGTTACTCTGTCTTGATTTTGGAGATCGCCGGATCAATCGGATGGAAAATTTCTTGAAGAAAAAATTTTTTCTCTTTTGCCGGCGAAACGTTTTTGCTTTCGCTTTTTCTTCTCTTGTTTCTTCTTTCTTCTTGCAATGGACGCGAAGGCGCTGTTGTTGTTCCCCAAAAACCCGGCGGGTCCGGTAAATACCGAACCCGCCCCTTTCCGTTAGTCGTGAAAACTTTTACTGGTAGTCGTGATTGAATTTTTGCGCCGGCATCACAACTTTCATCGCATTGGATATCAGTTGGCGCAGTCCGCGACGCAAATCTCTTTTGCCGCCCTTCGATCTTGCGAGGCATTCCAGTTCGTTGAGATCCAGTCTTTGAAAACCACGTTGACTTTCACGCTTCTCGCTTTGCATCTTTATGACCTCGGGGGGAATCTGTTCTCCAGATGTGAACAGCTTACGGATCATTCGTGGAATAGTTGTGGAATTTTCTCGGGTCAAAAACTTTTTCGAGCGGGCCGGTTTTAAGTAGAAAATTCGAGCGAGCCGGCCCGAGTTTGGAATTTCAATTGATATCAATTGAAATTCCAGACCTTAACCCGTCCGGAAAAAAGACCCCAAAAACCCCAGCGGACTCAATTTCTTGAGTCCGCCCCTTCGAAGAAAAGCTTTGCTATCTGTCGTGCAGTGTTACTTCGCCGCTGGTTTCTTAGACAGCTTGGCGGTCAACTGCTCAGTCATACGCCTTAATAGCGACGGCTTTTGACTGGCCAGTCTCGATTCGACTTGTTGTTGCAGACCGAGCTCTTTCAGGTTCAATCTTTGAAAACTCTTTTGGGGGGAACGGTCTGGGTGTTTCATTTCTAACAAGCCTTATTGGACTCAACGAAGGCAGTGTAATTTTTTTTTGTGGCAAAATTGTGGAACCCAAGTCACAAACCAAAAATTCCTTGATACCCCAAAATGCGTGTAGAAAAGGCTGAAAACGCAAGTTGGTTGGTGCTCTGCCTGGTTGGACAACGGCTCGGGCTCTGATTTTGGCGCAAAATTTTTGGAGAAATTCGATGAGCAATGATGAGGTAATGCGGCTGCTGGCTGATGCGGGCGCTCTGGTAACCAATAGCCACATCGTATATACGTCGGGGCGCCATGGCTCGGCCTACATAAATAAGGATGCGCTGTACGTGCACACGGAAGCGACATCCCGTGTGGGCGAGCTGATGGCGGCTGCCTATGATGCCGACACTGTGGATGCTGTTGCCGGACCGACCATCGGCGGAGTCGTTCTTTCTCAGTGGGTGGCTTACCACCTGACCAGGCGCCGAAAAAGCGGCGAAACCCTGGCAGTTTATGCAGAAGAAGAAGGCGCCGAGCGCAACCGCTTGTTCAAGCGTGGTTATGACGCGCATGTGCGAGGCAAAAATGTCGTCATCGTCGAGGATGTAGTGACAACGGGCGGCAGTGTCGCCAAGGTCGTCGCGGCTGTGAAGGCACTGGACGGCAATATCCTGGCAGCAAGCATTTTGTGCAACCGGGGCGGTATCGGCGAAGAGGCGATCGGCGGGGTCAAACTGCATGCCCTGACTGCCGTCAGCCTCGACTCGTATCCCGAAGATGATTGCCCACTCTGCCGTGACGGCGTTGCTATCAATACAAAGGTGGGCAAAGGAAAAGCCTTTCTCGCCGCTCGTTCTTAAATAGAGTTTCAAAGACCATTTTAAATTGCCCTCCAGCCCCCTTAGTCTTTGCGGCTGGGGGTGGAAACCCTTACCCTGTGGCGTTTTGAAAATCGCAAAAAGAAATTTTCGATTCCCGCCTAAAACTCGGGGGCGACTTCGTTATCCCCAATGTTAGGGCTGAACCAATTAATTCAAACAATTCAAATCAATCGGAGTGAGATAAAGAGATGAACGCGCAAGCTATACCGTTAACCGCAGGTCACAGTGGCAGTGTTTCGAGCTACGCAAATGCCGAAGGCGCTCGCCAGTTGGTTACTCAAAACATTCAAAAGAGAGCCAGCATGCGCAATACCGGCACCAAGCAACCGGCAGCAACGGCAGCAACTCCGGCAGCCAAAACCACTTCCACGGCATTGAAGCCTATCGAGATGAAGAGCGACGTTGGACCAATCGCCTGTTTGATGTCCTTCTTGAACGCCTTGCTCGAAGTTTTGGGAGTCATCCGCTAAGACTTAACCCCGCAGCAGCCAAAAAAAGCCGGTCTCCTCAGTCACCATCTCTGCTGAGGGGACCGTCTTGATCTTGCGCTATTTTGCTAAGAGCCTATGCCGGTGATGCTTTTGATCATTTCAGGCAACTGGGTCGGATTGAATGGTTTTTGCAGAATTCCCTGCGCGCCTGCATCCATCAATTCCTTTTCTCTTTCCTGCAAAGATTTAGTCGAGACGAAAATGACGGGAATCTTCTCAGTGGACGAGTTTCCGCGCAATGCTTTGAGAGTGTCCAGCCCGTTCATCGGGTTCATAACGAAGTCGAGCAAGATTACATCCGGCTTTTCACTTTCTGCCAGCCGCACGCCTGTTTCTCCGCCGTCGGCCTCAATGACGGTCCAGCCTCCGATCATTGTGAGAGCCAAATTGGCAATCTGCCGATTGTCCTCTTCATCATCGATGATCAAAACTTTGATGGTCATGCTGCTGCCCGGTTCTCCTCTCTTCTCGATCCTGCAATATTACTCATTCCGCCGGAGGCTCCAATTTATATCCGACTCCGTGGACGGTGGCCAGGATACTGGGCTGCCCTTCCACATCCAGTTTTTTCCTGAGTCTCTTAATATACGTGCGAATCGTCTCCGGCGAAGCTTCCGATTCCGACGCCCACACTCTATCGAGAATCGCCTCGGCGCTGAAGACCTGGTTGGGGTGGCGCATTAAAAATTCGAGCAGGGCGAATTCCTTAGGCAAAAGAGAAATTATGTCGGCGCCGCGCTTCACCTTGAAACTATTGGGCTCGAGAGCCAGAGTGCCGACTTTTAGAATCGATCCGGCAAAGGCGCTGGGTCGTCTGAGCAAAGCCCTGACGCGCGCCGACAATTCTTTCAACTCGAAGGGTTTGGTCAGATAATCATCGGCGCCGGCATCCAGTCCCTGCGACTTTTCGTCGACATGCTTTTTCGACGTGAGCATGAGAATGGGCGTCGTTCCGCCTGTGTTCCTGTAATCTCGGCAGACCTCGACCCCGGAAAGCCCCGGCAGCACCCAATCAAGAATGATTATGTCGTACTTGTAGAATTTCAGGCGATCCAGTCCATCCTCGCCCGTGTCGACTGTTTCGACCGTATAGTTCTCGTTTTTGAGCCAACCGCCGATCAAATCGGAAAAGTCGGGTTCGTCCTCAATTACAAGAACTTTCGCCATCGCCGCATCAAATCCGTAATAAGCCCTAAAACGCTCACAAAGCTTTGCCGGAGTTATGTTAACTCCCTAGCGTCTCATGCCACGCGGGCAGATCTTTCCAACGCGTTCTTACGGGACTCTCACCTTGCTGAAAAGTCCACCTGCGCCCGGGTGAGCGAGCGACCAGAGCCGCCGGGGGACGACTGCGCCCGGCTGGGTGGGAGATTCCCCATTGGCCGTGGCAAGAATTAATCGTAGGCTGAAATTGCATATATAGAACCGCGACTATATACAGCCTCTTTTCCCTTGTACGCGGCCACGATTCTCAAGGCAGTTGGCACTGTAATGTCCGAAGGTTCGAGATTCAGCAACGAAATGAAGGAGTTTTACCGCTCGCAGCAAGCGCCTGCGGACACAGCGGAAGCTCTGCGCGAGCAAATTCGCCAGCATGAATACGCCGACCAGCACCGCGGATTGCTGGACCGGGCGACGACTAATGTGCTCAACGGCGGCGATGAAAAGTCGCTGACAGCCTTGAGGGAACTAGAGCAGCGCGTCAGCCAGGGCAAAGTTCAGGCAGGCGAGATTGCAGCGGCTATTAAGGCTGACCGCGATGCCATCAAATGGCAGGGCGAAGTCAGCATGTACGGAACAGGCTTCATGAAAGCGGCGACCTTGTTCCTGCCGGGCCGGGGCAAAATTCCGTGGATGGCTTCCGGTGCCGTTCACTCGATCGATCAAATCAAAGTGGCGCCCGATATCTCAACGACGCAAATGCTTACCGACGGTGTTCTGGGCTTCGGCAAGGGCGCTGCCTTGAAAGTCACCATGGACAAAGTTGGTGCCAGTTCGTGGCGGACCTGGGAAAAAGGTCTTGTCATTGGTGGCGCCGGCGGTGCCCTGGAAACCAGCATGCATCGCGAAAATTGGCTGACACCGGACGGCAAAGTCGATGTGCTGGGCGGCTTGGGGCGCACGACTCAATCGACATTCATGGGAGCGGGAGCCGGTGCTGTCACATTCCATGTCGGTCACAAAGTCTTCAAAGGCATATCGACGAAGCTGACCAATGGCGCCTTGGAAAGAAGTCCGCTCGCCTCCAATATGGGCGTCGGCTTCAGCTTCGGCGCCACCGGAGGATTCACCGGCGAAGCGATGAATCAGATTCAGAAAGGCGAATTCGACCCTGTGCAATTGGCGGTGCGGTCCGTCTTGCAAGGCGGCGTCGATATGTTCGCCGGCGGCGCAGGCTACAAAGCCGGTCAGCTCTACATGCCGAAAGAGACGATCGGAGCCCACCCGGCCTTCTCCGAAAACAATGGTCCGACGCTCGTCGATCAGGTCAGGGGCTGGGGCACGCAAGCCAAGACATGGGGCGAGAATTTCCTCAAGCCGACAGAGCTCAAATCGGATGGAACTTTTGCCAGCAAATCCAGAAAGAACGACCGTCGAGACTTCGAAGACGGCGAAGATGGTGGCAGCGGTGGAAGAGGCAAACGTAAGGAAAGAACCTTCCAAAGTTTTGAAGAGCTGGCCGCGGCCAGGCAAAAAGAGCAGCAAGAGCAAAGAACGCAAGAAGAGTCTGTGGGCTGGGGAAACAGCGAACCGGTGGCAGAGAGCGGCGGCAAAGGCAAGACTGAAAAGCGCGCCGAAACCGAACCCGTAGTCGAAGAGACAGTCACTGAGCAGCGCACTCCTCAGATTGAGCGAACTGATGCCAAACAGCCCGCGACAGTAACCGAGCTTGATACTGCTCAAGCCGCACTGCAAGCGCGGTTGGACGCATTGGCGCTGGAAGGAAAGTTGAAAGGCGTCCCCAAAGATGCCACCAAACTTTTCAAATCGCTGGATAAAATTCTTGAAGAAGCCAACGGCAATCAACCCATTCCAGCTATGGAAATTGCGGTGATCAAGAACGCCAGTCGCTACAAACAATTGCCCGATATGATCGCGCAGGCTGTTGCTAAGGCTGAAGCCGCACGCGCTGAAAAAGTCGTCTCGGAATCGGAAGAGATCGTCAGCGGTGGCGATCGCCGCAGCGCCGAAACTGCCAAAGGCAAAGAAGTAGTCGTCGATCCTTATGCGGAGCTTTTGCGCCGCGCCGCCGAGGGCGACAATCTTGATGTGGTGCAACGCAGCGAATTGAATCGCTTGCATGAAGGACGCATGTCGGCCGAGATGGACAAGCTGACATTAGAAGAGCGTATTGCTGCAACGAAACGAGAACTCGAGTCTCAGCGCCAACCGCAAGAGGAAGTTCGCGAGGAACCGAAACCGGAAGTAGTCGAAGAAGGTCAGGCGATAGAGAGGACCGTCACAGCGGACGGCAAGACTTTCAAGATCCCCGAGATCAATGTCGCGGCCGAAACCAACAACATGCATGGCAGCACGTTCTCGGGAGGCAATCGCCTTCTTACTCAAGCCGTCACCGATGCATATTTGGCTATCGGAGCAGAGGGCAAAGTGCAAGCCGATGCCATCGCCAATCTGAGAAAAGTCGCAACTGAAAATCCGGCACTGAAGACGGCGCTTGAAACAATAGCTTCCAAGCATCCGGAAATCGATGCCGTCATAAAGACTGCGCTGGAAGGCGTCGTGGCGCCGGAGCCCGGCTCGCAGCAACACGACTTGCTCAATATCGTCACACGTCGCCCCAATGAAATGAAGCAAATGGTCGAGGCTGCCAGCGAGTTGGCAGTGCGAGCTTCAAGAGGCGATGCTGCCGCCAAACAGCAATTGGATGAGATGGCTCGACGCAGTATCGATGCCACCGAAGTTTCGAAACCTGTATTCGATGTTCACGAGGGCATGGCCAGAGTCGCGCACCAGCGCCCCGATCTGGCTCGCACCATCTACGAATCGTTCAAAGATTCAATGCCGAATAACTTGCTTGCTGAATTCGGCGTCCGTTTTGCAAAAGATGCTGCTCGTGGTGACGCAGAAGGCGTGCGGATGTTGCAGGAGCTTGCTCGCGAGCACAATCAGCCGGAAGTTCGGGATGCGCTTTTCAAAGTAGGCGAGAGAGAAGAACACAGAGATATTCTGGAGCCTCTTTATGAGGTATACAAGCCCAATCTCACCATGGATCAAAAGGCGTGGGTGGGCGGCAAAATCATGAGAGATATTGCCGCTGCAAAAGAGGCAGCGCAAGCAGAATTGGAATCGGCCGCCTCCGCGAATCGCACGCTCGATCCCAAGTTTGAAGCCGCAGCCGAGGCGCTGCAGCAGAAGTTCAATACTTTTGCCAAAGACAATCCGGAAATGCTTTTGACGATGGATAATCTCGCCAAGAGTTGGAGCAAGGAAAGTCCTGCCTTCGAGAATATTTTCCAGGAAGCGTACGGATTGACCGGTGGTCGGCCGAACGACGTTCCGGCAATGGTAGCCGCCGCTAGATATTTTGAGCGAGCACAGCTTGACCTGGGACAATCTGCAAAAGATCTCCGCACTCACTTCGAGAATGCTGTCGCCTCGCGAGTGAATGAGGGCTACACAAGAGAAGCTGCCGAAAGTCAAATCCTTGAAAATTTTGCGAAAGTCGCTCGCATGCATGGAATTGAAGAGGCCAATATTCTCAAGCACATAGTCACCGGCCCTGAAGGGGAGATTGTTGTCATCAAAGCTGCGGCTGACTATGTGCAAGGAAAACATCAAGAACTAGTGGGACAAGAGTCCCAGCCGGGGCTGGCCTTGGAAGTTATGAAACAGGCCAATCAGGCTGTGGAAAACCGGGTTCAACAAGGATATTCAAGAGAAGTCGCTCAAAAAGAAATTCTCGAGAAGCTCGAGTCGACATCACGCATCACCGGCTTGGAAGACGTCAGTTTCTTCAGAAGAGTGATGGAAGCCGGCTTGAAGCCCAGCGAAATCGAAGTTATGGGAGAAGCTTCCAAAATTTTTGAAGCAGTGCAAGCGGCCAAGCTTGCTGCTGAAAAAGGTGAAGCGATTCCTGCTCCCCCGCATCCGGGCCAATTCATGGACGGCATAAGGCTGGCTGTAGCAGCGCGCAAGGCTGAGGGGCAGTCGGCTGTCGACTCAGTTTTGGCACTCAAAAAAGGTCTCGATGTGATAGCCAGAGAGCGCGGATTTGAAAATGCTGATTTCCTCATCAACGAAATCGTGATGAGCGCTACACCGGCAATGGAATTCACGCCTGAATACATGGCACAGAAAAACAAAACTCCTGAGCAGATTGCGGCGCTGAAGCAGGTAATGGAGACAGAGCAAAACGCCATTCAGCTCGGCAAGGAAATGTTGCAACGCCATATGGAAGACAGAAAGGCTGTGGCAAACAACACTCCGAGAAAAGAACTTCCCAGTGGCGAGGAGCTTGTTCGCGAGGTCTTTAAAGGTGTTTACGAGCATTTGAATGGCGGCGAAAAACCGATGGACTTCATCGTCAGAATGCGCGAGCGCCTCGAAACCGAAGCTGCTCTCAGAGGCGAGAACGATGCCAATTTTATGTTGCCGCTGCTGGCTGAAGGCTTTCTGCCGGGTGTCAGACGCCCTGCCGGCACTGAGCCGAAAGAACCCGCCCCCACTGCCGAGCTTTCTCAAGCCGAAATCGCTCACCGGCTTGCCGAGTTTCGCCAGATCGTAGGCAATTCGAAGTTTCCGGAAGATCCGATGTTCAAAGTTTCGGAAACAGATTCTCGAGTTGAGAAGATGAACCGCTGGTTCGAGCATCAAATGCAAGTCAGAAAAGAATTGTTTGACTGGATGAATAACAACAAGGCTTTCTGGCCGTATGTTCGAGAATACGCCGAATATAGTCCTAACAGCCCGGTAGTTGCGATGATCGATGGTTTCCCTCCTATGGAAAGCCATTTCCTTCAGGGCTTCGGTGTTTATCCCAGAGAATTGGCTCCAGCTCAGCCCCGCGCTCCTAAAGTCGAGCGTGAAGCAGTTCGCGAAGAAGTAGCGCGTGAAGAAGTCCCACGCCAGGAAGTTGTGGAAAGGGGCGAGGACTTGCTCGAGCCGAAGGCGGATCTCCACGCGGAATATCGCCAGGCGATGAAGGACATGCATTCTCAAGACGGCGACGTGATGTTCAATGCCGCTCACAACGAACGTTATTTGTGGGAGCCGCGCGACGGTGGTCTAAGACACTTCCAGCGCTGGTTGGCAATCATGAAAGCGAACGTGGAGCATCAGCCGCCCGCATGGAAACAGCTTCTCCAGCGTCCGGAAGTGGAGATGATGTCCGACCGGGCTCTTTTCGATTGGTTCTCGGATGCCAATCAGGCTAAACCGCTCAACCCGAGAAATTGGGATGGCAATAAGAACAATACACCGGACGACAGAGCCGAGATGCTGACAAAGGCATTCGACGCTTTCAAAACTGAAGCAAAACCTCAGGCCCGGACGGAATCCGAAGAGCCGGTCAAGCCTCAGGAATTCGATCCCACAAATCCTGAAGTCGTAGCCGGTGTCAAGCTGGCCACGCTGCTTTCCAGCAATCGACCTCTGCTTGCCGACGTGCTCTTTAAAATGGGCGAGCGATCACCTTATAAAGCTCAGTTCAAACAGTTATTTATGGCAATGGCGGAAAATGCAACTTCCGGTGAGCAAATCGGCAACGTCATGAATGCAATGAACGAAGCGCAAAATCTCTTCCGCAGACATTCGAATGCAACCAGACCGCCTAATCCCAATCCCAGGCCGGGACAAAGACCGCGTGAAGTCGAGCAATTGACTCAGGAAGAAATCAATGAGCTTCCTATACTGGCATTAAAATGGATCCGCTTTGCACAGAGTGAGGCTGCAAAAACCAACCCCGCCAATCCGGACGAGGTCGGCAAATTGATCGACGGCATCACGCGCCAGACGATTCAAGTCGATAGACCGCGTCCAGGCGGACGTCCAGGCGGTGGACGCCCCGGTGGCGGCTCAGATCGCAATTAATAGCTGATTGAAGTCGTTTCGGTTAAGGCGAATTGAGTGCTCTTTGAAACGCTTCGAATGCGAAAGCGTCGAATAATACAAAGCGAATTTCTTCGATTGAAGATGCTTCCTCTAAAAACGCAGATGCTGTGGATATGGCTATCGGCGCTGCTTTTTCCAAGGGAAAACCATAGGCGCCCGTCGATACGGAAGGAAAGGAAATCGATTTCAGTTCATACTGATTAGCCAGCGCCAGACTTTCGCGATATGCGCTCGCCAGTGTTTCTTCCTCATTGCTGGAGCCGCCGTACCAGATTGGTCCGACCGTGTGAATGACATGACGAGCTTTCAGCTTGCCACCACCGGTGATGACAGCCTGTCCGGCCGGAAGCTGTCCTTGCAGGGCGCGAATTTGTTTGCACTCTTCTAAAATTTCAGGACCGCCGGCTCTGTGAATAGCGCCGTCCACGCCGCCGCCGCCCATCAAGCTCGAGTTGGCCGCATTGACTATCGCGTCGACATCCTCGCGCGTGATATCGCCGCGCAATAACCGTATGGTTTTTCCCGCAACAGTTTTGCAGGTGCCTGCCGATTGGGAAGTTTCCGCCATTTAGATTCACCTATTCTTTTTTAAGTGTCTGAAATTGTCAGACAAGCTTCAGATCGTAGAGAGTTTCTTTCTCGCTTTCAATCTGTCCGAGCTTTGAATATTGAATTTCACGGAATCGACCATCTGAAGACAGCGATTTCAAAGCCATCACGAAGGGGCTCTTCTTGCCGCCTTCATCGTGATACTCAAGGAAGCGCGCCGTCCACTTGCCGCCTTCCTGAAATTTCTCGTAGACGAGCCGACCGAGCCTATCTCGCACTTGTTCGGAGGAACCATCCGGGCGCGTGGTCAGCGTGCGTGTGGAAAAGTCTTGCGCCAATTCCTCCATCACTGTCGTGCCGTCGTCGCCGGTCAAAGAACGGCGGGAACGCGGGTTTTCGAAGGGTTTGAAATGAGCTGACTTAGTAAAGTCGGACAGTTGGGCAAGAATGTCGATTTCGTGCTGCTGGAAGGGAATGTCGTAGCGTTGTGTTTCCTGCTTCTGCTGCTGTGACGGATCCGGTGGAGGCTGTTTGAAGGGGCTGGAACTCATCAATTCTTCTTTCTTTTCGTCTGCCGGCGGGCTAAAAATGGTTTCCGCAGGCGCGGCAGTCTTTGCCATCGGCGGCAAGCCGATATTCTGGAAAAGACGGCGGGTTTCGAGTATCTCTTGCGGTCCTTGAACGGGACCTATTCCGCCTTTTGAGGGCGGATTGGGCGGCGATTTTTGCTGCAAGAAGTTCGATCCGGACGTCGACTTTGATTTCCCAAATACCTGGGACATCTTGGCCTTACCCTGTGGTTCGAATGTGTTGTGGAACCTGAGTCTGATTTTCTTACTAATGCGTTCCGTGGAAGATTGGATCGCAACCTAATATTCTGCGCTTGCCCTGATGTCTTGTCAAGCTCGAATAAAGTTATCCGCTTTGCCATAGAACTGAGTCTCCATCTCACTTCTTGAATGAGTGAGGGGCGAAACAGGCAAAGGGAGAAGCAATTAATAAGAGGGCGGCTGAGGTGGAGGCGGGGGTGCCGCTTGACCCTGCGGTGGCTGGACGTCCCTGGCCAGAACGACCCTGTTCTGCCCCTGCTTGGCTCTGTCGCGGGCGCGTTTCGCCAAGACAATGAGCTTATCCAGTTCCTGGCAATCTTCAGGCACAGTGGCAACGCCGAAAGCGAGAGCCAGACTGCGAGAGTCCATGTCGGACGAAAGAGGAGCTTCCAGAAGTACGCTGACGATGCGGTTTGCCAGCGCTCCTGCCGCCATCGAGTTGGTGTTGGGCAGCAGTATTGCGTAGTCGAAAGTCTCGTAGTGACCGACCTGATCGACCTGGCGCTTGACCAGACCGATACGCTGCATGGCGCGGCGCACGCCCAGCATCTGCAGTGCTTCCACAGAAGTGCCGCCGGCTGCGTTGGCTTTGCGCAGACCCATAGAAAAAATGAGCAGCGAGAAGGGCAGGTTGAAATACTCGTATCGCAAATATTCCTGGTCGAGGTAATAGATGAAAGCGTGATAAGTAAGAATGCCTGTCTCTGGTCTGAGCAGGTTTTTCGTCACTTGCTGAATGGCTGTTTCATCGATGCCCAGCGCCTTCAGGTTAGCCAGGCGGCTTTGCTGCGGAGCTTGATCGGTAACCTGCACAAGACCGCAGCTTACTAAATTGAACAAAATCGGCACCCAGCCAACCTTGTTCATGGGGCGCTTTCTGAGCAGGTCGAAAAGAGAATTCTTGTTGTCGATAAGCTCGTAGAAATCGAGCTGTTGAGTTAGGTCCAGTGGAGCGCCTTTAGACAAGCGCGCCTGAAACTCTTCTTCCGAGATCATGGCGTTTTTCTTGACCAGCACCGATTCCATCTTGAGACCGGCTGAATCAAGGTATTTCGATTGGTCGAGCAAAGTGACGCCTTCCATGAGCATGGCGTCGAGGCGCCTGCTCACTGTCTTTTCAGCAGTTTGCTCATCGGGCCAGAAACGAAATTCTCCCACTTGCCAGGTAATCAGCTCGATAAGAGCCGGATCGCCTTTCACATCCTTCAGCGAAGCATGCACAGGGTTGCCGTCCACAAAGAAAATTTCCGCTTTTTCCGAGCGTGTGCGAATGTCCAGCTTGCCCGTCATTTTTGCCAGATTTATGGACTGCAAAAGGTTGGGCACCTGGAGGTTCTTCAAGTCGCCTTCCAGTGTCGCCTTGGCGCCCGGTCTGGGTGGCTCGAAAGTAACAGGAGCAGCCATGCCGCCGCCGATGGTCGGATTGGTCACTGTGGCGGTGACTGTAGCGGTGCCGACATCGGAGGCTTTGCCGAGCAAAGCACTGGACGGCACGAAGTCTTCCACTGAATTGGAGCCGGAAGCTGTCGCCAACAAGTTGCAGATCAAGCTGATGTCGCGCGTGGCATAGTTCCAGACCTCGACGTTGCCCGACAAGCCAAGCTCGAACATGGCCCAGTTGGGGTCACCTTGTTCGTGGTCGTAACGGACCGAAAGAATAAAGTCGTGTTTTCTGTCAGCGCCGGTCCAGGGCAGCTCCACCCAGCGTCCGATGATTTTCTTGGCTTCCTGGGATAGAAATTCGACGTCTCCATAGCTGGGCATTGCCGATTGCTTTGGGAGCCTGACGTTTCTGGGGCCTGCTGCTTTTCCTGATCCAAACATTGGTTTCTATCGTTATCGTGTAACTAGTATCTGTTATATACGAGGTGGCGCAATTATTGTGTTCCACGGCAACGTCAATATCTACCGCACGAGTTTGAGAATGAAGGCGGGAAGGCGGATTTGCCTCAGCGATGGCAGAAATTATCAGTCGAAATCCCCCTTCAGGAGTAGGGTTCGGCCGATAAAAAGAGACGAATCGACTGGACTGGCCTGTCAATTCGCCCCTCAATCTCAAGTTGTTCGCTGACGGCTTCTTAGCTTACGGATACAGGCCTCTAAGGCGTTTTGCTTCTGCAATGCGGCCCACGCCGATGCGAAGCGCTGCCATTCTAGGTCTCAAGCCGCTGCGGGTGCTCATCTCGAATACCTGGTCGCAGGCGCGGCCCATGATCTCTTCCAGGCGGTTGTTTACTTCTGTTTCCGTCCAGAAAAGATGCATCATGCCTTGCACCCACTCGAAATAGCTGACGGTCACGCCGCCTGCGTTGGCGAGAATATCGGGCACGATCTTGATGCCTTTTTCGTGCAAGTATTTGTCGGCTTCGGTACTGGTCGGACCGTTGGCGCCTTCCACGATGATGCGGCAATTGATGTTGTGCATGTTCTTCTGGTTGATCTGGTCACCCAGAGCGGCAGGCACGAGAACATCGCATTCCAGTTCGAGCAGTTCTTGATTGCTGACGTTTTTCGAGCCGACAAAACCTTCCACTCTGCCCATCTCGGAGACATAGGCGAGCAAGCGAGGAATGTCGATGCCGTCGGGATTGTGGATGCCGCCGTAAACATCGGAGACGGCAACGATTTTGTATCCCGCTTCATGCAGCAATTTTGCGGTCACGGAGCCGACATTGCCGAAGCCCTGCACGACGACTGTCGGTGCTTTCGCTTTCACTTCGTAGTGTTCGACGGCGCGCTTCACGCAATAAGCGACACCGCGACCGGTGGCTTCGTTGCGTCCGAGCGAACCACCGATGGAAATCGGCTTGCCGGTAACGACGGAGGGAACTGTGTGTCCGACATTGATGGAATACGTGTCCATAATCCATGCCATCGTCTGCTCATTGGTGTACATGTCCGGAGCAGGAATGTCTTTGTCGGGTCCAATCAAATTGATGATTTCTGATGTATAGCGGCGCGTCAGTCTTTCGGTTTCGCCGGCGGACAGTTTCCACGGCTCGACGCGAATACCGCCTTTGGCTCCGCCGTAAGGAAGTCCCATAAGAGCGCACTTCCAGGTCATCAGCATAGCCAGACCGGAAACTTCGCCCAGATTGACATCTGGATGGAAGCGGATGCCGCCTTTTGCAGGTCCGAGCGTGACGTCGTGCTGCACGCGATAGCCAGTAAATGAACGAACGGTGCCGTCATCCATACGCACCGGCACCGTCACAATTAAAGCTCTTTTGGGATAGCGAAGTCTTTCGTGTAACTCTCGATCCAGTCCCATTTCCAAAGCGACTTCGTCCAGTTGTCGCTGTGCCATCAAGAAGTGCTCTGTTTCGCACTCCATCTTCGGGCGCTCGACTGGTTTCAAGACTGCCATTGCAGGGTGACCTCCGTATGCTTGGCTGTTGCTTCTGCTCAAGTAACAATTCTGAAGTTGCATAATGTTACCGCTGCTATGCGTTAGATATTCCGGCATTTTGGAAGTCTTCTGGCTAATTATTTTTCACTCGCGGCAACTTGCTTGAAAAACTAAAGAAAGTGTGAATCTGTCAATATATCAACGTTTTCGGTTTCGCATCAACCAATCCCGGCACCATATTTGGTGCCAGCCTGAAAACGAGCAAGAAAAATTCGCGCCTACATATATTGGTAGGTATTGAAAAGTAAACGCAGATTATTCCTTTTTTGCTTTTCTTTTGAACGGGGTATGATCTCGCAGTGTGGAAACCATGATCTGTAGGCGCACATGAAAATTACGGCAGATACAGCCCTCAATCTGCTTTTCGTTTTTCTGCCGGTACCCTTCCTGGCGGCGGCTTTTCACTGGGGTCCGGTTGTCATATTCATCAGCTCCTGCGTCGCCATCATTCCACTTGCCGGTTTGATGGGCAAAGCGACCGAATATCTTGCCGACCGCGTCGGATCGGGCTGGGGCGGTCTTCTCAACGCCTCATTCGGGAACGCTTGCGAATTGATTATCGCCCTTTCCGCATTGCGTGCCGGTTACGTTGACATGGTCCGAGCGTCCATCACCGGATCGATTATCGGAAACATTTTGCTGGTCTTGGGCTTATCTATGATCGCGGGCGGCGCCAAATTTCAAACTCAAACTTTCAACCGCACCGCTGCCACCACTTCTGCAACCCTTCTTGCCTTAGCGGCCATCAGCCTTTGCGTGCCTGCCGTTTTTCACCACGCCGCGCACAAAGGCGCGCACATCAATGAACTCAGATTGTCGCTGGTCATTTCCTGCGTGCAATTCGGCGTCTATCTGCTCAGTCTCTGGTTCAGCTTGAAAACGCACAAAGTGCTCTACGTGCGCGGCGACGACAGCGAGAAGGAAGAGGCGATCGGCACTTCCGGCTGGAGCGTGCGCACCAGCATTATCGTCCTTGCCGTTTCCACCGTGCTTGTTGCAGTCCTTTCCGAATTGCTCACGCATGCAGTGGAAGAAGCGGCGCACACGCTCGGCATGACGCAGCTGTTTATCGGTACGGTGCTCGTCGCCATCGTCGGCAACGCTGCCGAGCACAGCACCGCCGTCATGATGGCGATGAAGAACAAAATGGATCTGTCCATGAATATTGCTCTCGGCTCCGGCGCTCAAATCGCGCTTTTCGTCGCTCCCGTGATCGTTTTTTCCAGCTTCTTCCTCGGTCACCCGATGCGCCTGCTCTTCTCTGAATTCGAGCTGCTTTCCATTGTCGTGTCTGTTATCATCCTCGGCTATGTCGCTACCGACGGAGAGTGCAATTGGCTGGAAGGCGTGCAGCTTCTGGCGGTTTATTTGATACTTTGCTCAGCGTTTTATTTCGCCTGATATGAACTTTGTAGGTCCGTGTAATGCCTGAATTGCCTGAGGTGGAAACAGTTCGAATCGGACTGGAGAAATTTCTCGTCGGCGACAGTTTTACTTCCGTCGATGTGTTGCGCAAAGACTCCGTTGGTTACCCATCCATAAAAGATTTCGTCAAAGGACTGACCGGGCGAAGCGTGGTCGCGGCTAAGAGGCGCGGCAAGTATCTGCTCATTGAGCTCGATTCTAAAGCCGGTCTGGGAGTGCATCTTCGTATGTCCGGGCGCTTGATTGTGGCGGATAAGAAGCATCGAGACGCCCAGTTCCTTCGCGTCTTGATCAAACTGAAAAGCGGGCGCGAATTGCGTTTTGAAGACATGCGCGTCTTCGGGCGCATGTGGTATGTGCCGCCCGGAGAAGACTTTTTGACCGTCATTCCGTCTTTGCAGGAATTAGGCCCTGAGCCGCTTGACGGATTGTCGCCGGACTATTTGGTCACCGCTTTTAAAAATAAGAAACAGGCTATTAAGACCGCTCTTTTGGATCAAACAATTATCGCCGGGCTGGGCAACATTTATGCAGATGAAGTGCTGTTTCAAACCGGAATTCACCCGCTTTCATTAGCCGGTTCGGTCACTGAAAAAGAAGCGGCTAAACTTGTCGTTGCCATCGAAGAAACGCTTCGCAAGGCGATCCAGCATGGCGGTACTACACTTAGGGATTATGCCAACAGCGAAGGCGTTAACGGCAATTATCAAAACGAGTCATGGGTGTGTGGCAGAGAAGATGAGCCTTGCCGCGTATGTGGAACGGAAATAGAACGAGTAAAACTTGCCGGTCGCTCTTCGCATTTTTGCGGGCAGTGTCAGAAGAAACTCCGGGCGCGTCGCAAATAGGGTGTGGTATAGATGGCTGCCTAGGTTTTTTTGATTTGCAAATGATCATCGATTTTGTCGACGCCGGTCAGTGCTTGAACCGTTTCGACAATCTGAAAATAGCTCAACGCGCAGAATGTGCTGTTGCATAGGATCAGAGTCAATTGAAACATCACGAATTCGCCAAAATCTCGATGGCTTGAGGTTATTGATGATCCTGGTAGGTTTATGCCTGAGGCAAGTACACAGTACAAAATTGCAGCTAGCGAAAGAAGGCAACCACGTTCAGAATGCCAATCTTTAGACGTTACCCATTGATATAACATTTGAAGGAATACCAAAAGCGAGAGTGGCCACACAAGCAAGCCAAGCATTGCAATAAGCGGGCAAACCATTCCCAATTTGATCAGCGTGTCATTTTTGCTCGTTAGCCCGAACAGAACAAGACTAATTAAAATTGCTGAACAAGCCGAAGTAATGCACAGAACTCCGAAATACGACACCTGCGCCGATTTTATGAATTTACTTCCCATCAAAGCAAATCTCGTGCAATTGCCTGGAAACGCAGATACTAAATATGGTGCCGAGTCTGGCTTATTCTGCTGTCGATTTCCCTTTCTTCATCGACTGAACCGCCATACAGAACGCCGCGGGGATACATGCAACCAGTATAAAGCAAACGAAGTGCTGGACTGTTGCCACAGCCAGAGCCAGTTCTTGATTGAGCCCGGATGTTTTCATCAAACCCTGGCTGAGCAAATAATGGTATCCACCCACCGAGCCGGGTGTGGGCACGAGCACGCCTATTGAACCGATGGTGAAGGTTATGAGCGTATTGAGCGGGGTCACTTTGTCCTGAATGTTGAACGCCAGGATGACCAGATAGAGATTGAGCCAGTAGCAAACCCACATGACGATGCTCAACAACGCGATTGGCAGATAAGCGACTGGGTTGGTCAATGACTTTGTGCCTTCACCGAATTGGCTGGACAGAGCGGCGAATTTGGCCGCCCACTTTTCGGGGAGTTTCTCTTTGGCGACCGGCATTGCCAGTATCCAATTGATGATTTTGTGAACGTACGGCAAAACGCCAAGCCCCACAAACGTGGCGATGGTCAAGCCGATCCCGCCCGGAACCAGCCAGGGCGGCAGTTCTCCGAATATCGATTTGGGAACGATCATCAAGGTAATTCCGAGCAGTAGCGCCAAAAACGCGATGTCCAGCAGTCTATCGATGAACATTGTGGGCAGAACGCCAGCCACCGGCAGGTTCTCACTGCGAGAAATAGACACCAGTCGCACTACTTCACCGCCGCGCGGCACGGCGATATTGACTGCATATCCCATGACGGTTGCGCTGAAGGAATTAAAGAGGCTGATTTTGCGGCCGTCCGCGGTTAATGGATTGAGCAGAAGAATCCAGCGCACGGCGCGAATCACGTGGCTGATAATGCCGTTCACCAAGAGTAAGCATAAGAAAAGTGGATTTGTTTTGACCGAATACGCCCAGATAGCCGCCAGGTCGCAGCCGCGGAAAGAAAAGTAAAGAAGAGCCGCCGCCGCGCCAATCATGACTACCTGCTTTATCAGGCTCTTGGCGGCCTTCTTTTCCGGAGAAGCCGGCGTTTCCAAAGTGCTTTGATTTTCGGTCTGTATCATTGCTGCCTGTTTTCGGGTTTCTGGCGAACTCAACTAGCAATCGTACATTACGGCGGCGGATTGGACGAGTGGCTGATATTTCATAGAGCTAGAGGGAAATAGATTCTTGTTCTTAGAGATTCGCTAGTCTTTATTAGGGGTATGTGGGAAATTGAGGAGAGCGAGCTACCTTTTCTCCCCTTTTAGTTCGGCACGAGTCAAATTCTTGTGCATGCCTGATTTAGTAGTGTTTTAACGGAATCCAGCTCGGTGACTTAAATGGTCGACAAAAAGAAAAATGTTCTCCTAATCGAAGACGACCCCAAGATTGCTAAAGAGCTGCAGAAAGTTCTGAATTCTGGCGCCGATTTCGCCATGGAATGTGTGGATCAGCGGGCCGGTTTGAAACGCATTGAAAAGGGCGGGCTGGATCTCATCCTCATGGATTTGCCTGTTAAGGATGGTTTGGACGCCTTTTTGAAAGTTAAGGCTGAAGCCAGGGTGCCGGTTTTGGTGTTGAGCGGCGACGATCAGGAGAAAACCGCCGTCGAAGCTGTCAAGCATGGCGCCAGCGACTACATATTAAAGAGCGGCATCGATGACCGCATGCTTTATCAGTCGATCCGGCATGCCATCGCGCTTAAGAAGACTCAAGAAGAGCTTCAGGACGTGAGCGCGCGCCTGGAATCCGCCACGCTCAGGTTAGAAGCGATGGCCAATATCGACGGACTTACCGAATTGCTCAACCGCAAAGGTTTGGAAGCGGCTTTGCAGAACGAATTCAGCCGCGCTCAGCGCGGAGGATGGCAGTTGGTGGCGGTTCTGGTTGATTGCGACGATTTCGATCGCGTCAATCAAACCTTAGGACACGCAGTCGGCGACGTCGTTCTCAAAGAAATTTCCACCCGCCTGCGCGAGACTTTGCGTCCCACCGATCACATCGCGCGGCTTGGCGGCGACGAATTCCTCGTTCTTTTGCCGGACACGCGTTTTGCAGAAGGTATGTTGGTTGCGGAAAAAGTACGACTGGCAGTGGCTGAGAATCCTCTGCGCCTGGCATCGGAAACTATCAGAGTTACCGCCAGCCTTGGCGTAATGGCACTCCCGTACGAATTCTGCTCGATCGAAGAAATGATTTCTCTGGCTCGCCTGGCGGTTCGTGAAAGTAAGATGTTAGGTAAGAACCGGGTTTCATCCGGTGAGAAACATAAATCGCTTGGTGCGGATCGCGAAGTTTTGACGGAATTGACGGAGCGCTTGCGCAGGGGTGATTGCTTTAGAGCAGTGTCCATGCCGATCTACCGTCTTGCCAATGAAGAAATCGTCGGACATGAAATTCTCAGTCGCGGACCCGCCGGAGCATTCGAAATGCCGGACGACTTGTTCCGGGTCAGCGTCGAGTACAACCTGCTTACTATTGTCGACTTGCGTTGCTTGAAGACTTGTTTGATTCATACAAACGATCCCAAGTTCGACCGCAAGGCGCGTTTTCACGTCAATCTTTTCCCTTCAACGATTATCGACACGCCTA
>Ga0268299_1001959_pt1 | contig 28688 bp, 25 predicted proteins | sample NOBtaG_FD_193484 | JGI IMG/M metagenome (GOLD analysis project Ga0268299, IMG submission 193484) | Activated sludge microbial communities from bioreactor in Nijmegen, Gelderland, Netherland - NOB reactor | ecosystem: Engineered > Bioreactor > Aerobic > Activated sludge | place: Netherlands...
GAGACGACAATGTCGACTTTCTTGGTGGTTTCGTCGTGTAATTTGGATTCTCTCTTTATCAAGGAAAGCCTCGTTATTGAGGAATACCGAATTTGCCGGAGACAAATTCAACTTACAAGATTTCCTGGTGCACTGCTTGAGCTTTCGCTACTCTATCAAAGTCATTGTTGTTGTCCTCAGGAGGACCGCTGAGTAGGACCTGGGATTTACCCCAGTTCGCCGAAGAGGGCACTCGCGCATAATGGCTGTAAGGGCACGCTGGTGTCGAGAAAGCACACGGCAATACCCTACTGTGATACCCAATCGAAAGATTAATTCCACGGCGCCAGCTCATTTTGCGTCCTTATTTGAACGCGCGCCCTTCCTGTGAATCCTTCAAGTCGAGACCGAGAGCCAGTATGCAGCAATTTATCCCCAGCCCGAACCTGCAAACCCCCGTCCCTAGGGCACGCTACGAGTTTCTCAAAAACGAAATTTCCCGCTGGCAGGAAGAGAACATCCTCAACAGGGCGCAGGCGGAAGAAATTCTGTCCAGATATTCTCTTGAAGGCGGCAAGCAGCATGGATTTCTGGTCTTGCTTTTCACTGGCGGTTTTGTAGTGGCCGCAGGCATTCTGCTGCTCATTTCTTCCAACTGGCAAGGCGTATCCGTGCAGGTCAAAGGGCTGGCAATTCTCGCCATGATGCTAAGCTCCTGCATTGCTGCGTTTCGCCTAAAAGGCAAATCTCCTCTCAAAACTATCGCATCTGAGACGCTTGTTTTTCTTGCCTGCACTCTTTTGGCGGCGCCGCAATTTTGATTTCGCAGCACTTTCATATCACCGGAAACCAACCTGAGCTTATGCTCTGGTCCCTTGGAATAGTTCCTTTGATCCTGCTGTTCCGTTCGTATCCATCTGCCATTTTGTGCGCCGGAATCACTTTCTATTGTGTTATGCAGCGTCAGAGCAATTCCACGCCCTGCGATTTACTGCTTCCCTTATGCATCGCAAGCTCCCTTGTCTGCGCTTATTTCACGCGCAGCCAGGTGGCTCTGGTAGCCAGTCTTGTTTCTCTCGTCATAACCATCGATTTCCACAACAACAAAGTCGATGAATTTGTCGTGCTATTTTTTGGACTGAGCTGCTTCATCATGCATCTTTTCCATGACTACAGCAAACGCTGGCAGGTTATGGCAATGCCTTATCTTCTCGTTTCACACGCATGCGTTCTAGGTTCGCTAGCGTTGCTGCTCAGCGAGTACTCATCCAGCTACTTTTTCGAGAAAGTTTCGCTGGTGCGCGTGCAAGTCGGCGCCTTGCTTACATTGGGTCTACTTACTTGCCTCATCAAATCACCGGCAAGCAAAAGCATCTGGTCAATCATCGCTGGGGTGGCAACAATGGGCGCCGTCTGCCTCTTCTGCTGCTGTGGCGGCGGCGAAGATAAAGTCGTCACCTACGGCACATTCTTGATCGCTAATCTTTTTTACCTGTTCTATTTCGCATCATCAGTAGAGAACCGCTTCATTCAATTCTTACCGGTTGCCTCACTTACTATTTTTGCATTGAGTTTTATTGCCGGTGCACCCGGAGGAGCCTTAACCGGCTCTGGGATTGCATTTGGAGTGGGCCTCGTTCTGATGATTTGCTCTTTTACTGCTCTTGCTAAATCCATGAGCCATGTGAGGGCGGTTTCAGGGCGGAGACTCCAGTAACACACATACGAGGATAAGGAAATGATGGAAACGAGTTATAAGGAATCAGACTGTAAGGAAATTGACGGGCTGAACACAGAGACGTCCCAGATTCAGGACGCGATTGCCATTCCGGTTTCGCCTCCCAGGCAGCCGGGCGGTGCTAAACGTGCGGCACTCTTAGGATTGATTGTCACAGCGCAAATGGGAGCGCTCTTTGCTTTTGCTTTTCCCTACGCTCAAACACTTGCCTTTGGGAAGACGGTCACCTTGCAATGCCACAGCTATGACCCGAGAGATATGTTCAAAGGTGATTATGTCGCGATTACATATGATGTCGGAAACAAAGTCAGCGTCAAAGACTTCAAGGCCGGCGAAACAGCATATCTCACTTTGAAAAAGGACGGGGATTATTGGCGTGCCACCAAAGCGAGCAAGACACTTCCCAAATCCCTGGCTGACAATGAGGCAGTCATGAGAGCAACCGTGAACAACGGCGCGATTTCTCCGCCGTCGATTACGACAGGAATCGAGAAATTCTATGTTCCCGAAGGAACCGGCAACAACGTCAATTTCGAGAACCTGACCGCCGAAGTCTCTCTTGCCAAAGACGGAATGCCGGTGTTGAAACGATTGTTGTCGGAAGGCAAGACAGTTGGGATAAACGAGAAATAACAATTTTCCGATAAGGAAAAATGGATACAGGCATTATGTGGCGGCGCCAGGCGTCGCCCTTTTGCTGTATATATCTCTGGCGCAATTAAGCCGATGGAAGTATCATGTGCCGATTGACGGGGACGTATTTTGGGTTTCCCGGTCGAGGAAAAGGTCGAGGAGAAAGTCCGGATGCAAAGACAGTTCCTTTATGCTTCTGCAATTTCATTGCTTATCTCTGGCGCGTTATTCGGCGGTCAGGCGGCGACTGCGCAAAAGTATGTTCAAGGCGGTATCGAGCACAGTCAGAAGTTGGGACCCAGCAAGTATTTGCCGGGCACAGTCTGGAGTGAAACTGAAAAAGACGGCGCCAAAAGCACCTGGATTCGCATTCCGGAATGGCTGGCTGGGACCTGGTTTGCCGATACGGAAACCGCCACTCTGCGTCAGGATCTCGTCAGCAACAGAGCTTCCGCTCAGACGCCTTTCAACTTCAAGGCAAAGAGCAGGTTTTCCTACGGAACACAGCGAGATGGACGAGGCGGCATCTGGCATTATTTGAAGCTTCCCTATACTTCCGCCACTGATTTCCCTGAATTTGTCGAATACCATCAGGTCTTGAGCAAGGACTTCACCAATCAAAGCGAACAAGCTGTCAGCTTCAGGAGTATGGTGGCAGCGGCGCGAGTGCAGCGTGCTTCAAAAGAGATCGTTGAAGCGTTTCAGCAAGAGAGCGTCACCAACTACGAACCTGTGCAAGACGACATAATCAAAATGGTCGCTTCCACCCGCCGATTCGATGTGGCTGGAAAGCCGCAGATGCAGGCTGACAATGAGGCTCGCATTCACAGAGTAGGAAAGTTTACGCCTATTGCAAAAGAAGGCGACGTCGACTTGCAAAAGTCGCTGTACGATTTTTTGAGAAGCCGCAAGATGGAGTATTTGATTCCTGTCGAATTGAAGGCATCGCCAAAGGCGCTTAAATAGAGCAACTTAAGCGGCAGTTCAATCTTTAAGCGCTTTATCGTCGGCAATCACTCGCGCAAATAAATCCGAGAGTGCTGCCATCGTGGCATCATGGACGGTGCCGGCTGCAATGACGTCATTGCTTTGCACTGTGGGCAGATCGCGGGTGGCGCAGGCGTTTGCAACTACTGTCGTGTGGTACCCGTAGTTCAGCGCCGACCGCACCGTTGCGCTTATGCACGCGTGCGTCATAAATCCCACAACGACTAAATCATTCTTGCCGGAGCTCTTTATGCGCTTGTCCAAGTCAGTATCGGCAAAAGAGTCAGGCAGGTTTTTCTTAATGACCGGCTCAGTGCCGATCGGCTTCACTTCGTCGATAATGTCGACAAACTTTTCGTCCGGATTGAAAAGCGGAGCCCCTTTGGCGGAAAAATGCTGCACATGGATAATGTTGGTGCCGAGGCTGCGCGCGCGGTAGAGAATGTGCGAAATCTGATCTAGTGCTTTGTCGATGCCTGAGAGCGGCAGGTTGCCGTCGAGATATTCTCTTTGCGCATCTACAACGATGAGAGTACTGTTCGCCAGGCTCTGATCCTCGTTGTTGAGGTTGAGAAGCTTTCTAAAAGTTGTCGCCATAAATTTTCTCCGGCTGCGAAATCATGCCTGTAGTCCGAGGTGTTGTGCCACCAAGTATGGTGCTCAACCCTTGCTTGCGCTGAATATTCTACTAGAAAATTCTAGCGGTTGACCTGAGCTTTGTCTTCGCTGCTCTTTTCTTTTTTCTTCTTTGACTTTTCTTTTTGCGCGCTGTATTTGACAGCAAGAATTGTCACATTGTCCGGTGCGCCTCCGTCCAACGTGGACTTGAGAAGTGCATCGCAAATTTCTTTAGGAGTATCGAGACCCCTCAGCTCATTGAAAATCGCTTCTTCATCGAGAACCGCAGAGAGTCCGTCGGTCGAAAGAATAATCAGGTCGTCCGGATGAAGCTCGACCGGAGTGCGATCGATTTCCACCTTGCCTGAATGACCGACGCAGCGGGTCAGATAATGCCGGAAAGGACTGTTCTTGAATTGCTCGGGGGTGAGCTGACCTTTGAGAACCATCTCCATGACCACGGAGTGGTCCTGGGTAAGGACTTTTGTGACGCCATCCCGAATTAGATAAGCTCGAGAGTCGCCGACATGGGCTATCTGCAGCGTATTGGCTTCCGTCTGAACGGCCGCGACGATAGTCGTGCCCATGTTTTGGACCGATTCGTCTTGTGAGGCCGCTGTGAAAACACTTTGATTGGCGTTGGCCACCGCATCCACCAGCCATTGCTGAACAGCTTCTAGGTCTTCAAAGTCCGGTAAGCCCTCCTTCCACTGGGCTTCGATGGCATCGACCGCCAGCTTGCTGGCGCGGGCGCCTCCTTTGAGACCGCCCATGCCGTCTGCAACAACAAAAACCCGCATATCCGGGCTGATGTAATAATTGTCTTGGTTCTCGGAACGATGCAGCCCACGGTCAGTTACGGCCGCCACGCTCCATGCCAATTTTGTCATCAACCAGCTCCCGACGAGTTTCTGCCAGGGCGTCCGCCAAAACGCCTTTTAGGTTTATTCCCAGAATCAAAACAAATCCCCTCTCCTGAAAAGTGCCTTTCAGTGTCTATCAGTTGCTGATAAATATTCCATTCTCCGGCGCTTCTCGCCTTCAAAAAAACGCGGATATGTCTCGATGCATATTCTCGAATGGCTGAACCATCCTGTCTTTGCGAGTTTCCGGCAAACCTTTTCCAGCACTCTTCTTTCGGGATATGGTGGGATGCCGAGCTCTCCAATAGCCCATTCCTCGCCAATCAACGTCACTGCCTTCTGGTCGCAAATCCTCACTCCTTTCTTCGCTTGCGCCGGAAGGGTCTCTTCATCTTGGCGGCTCAACTCGATTCTCAAGACCGGCACGTTGCCTGAATATAATGCCGCTGACAGATAATTGTCCCAAAGCCCGAAAAAATTTAGTACGGGCAAAAGCATGAAAAGAACCAAGGCGACGACCTTTTGCGCCGAGTCGGGACGAAAGAGATCGAGAATTCCGTCCTGTTTGCTGCGGATAAAAAGAAACCAGACAATCAGCATCATGCCGATATTCCAGGGCCAGATCACTGCATTCCAATTTTGGTGCGTCAGCAACAAGAGTGTCATTCCGTGAAATGCTATCGCGGCGCAGGCGCCATAACGGCTTGAGGTCTTGAATGAGAGAAGGACGGCTAGAGACGATTCCATAACCGCGAGCGGGATGCCTATCGCATAACCCATAGTGGGCGGCATATTCGGGACGATTTTTTCAAGCATCAGCGGAATCACCGATTCGCAAAAGCTGAGATTGAATTTCTGCAAACCTGCAAAAAGATATGTTCCGATGATTGAGATGCGCAGTGCATTGAGAACTCCGGCCGCAGAGGTCGAGCCGCAAGTCGCTCCCAGAAGCAGCATGATGGAAAAGAGGTAGAGCCAGGGCTGCAGTCTCGTCTGATCCAGGAGAATTGAAGTTGCGGCGGCTGCGAAAAATAATGTGGCCAGAAGTTTTTTGCGTGCAACGAAATTAAATGCGACCAGAGACAGCAGCATGATCCCGTAGAGCAGCGGCTCTACTGCAGTCGGTATTGAAAGGCTATCGATCAAGGGTATGCGCGGATATGTTCTTGGTTCGAGCATCCACGCCTTTTGTGCAACTAACAAAGAGGCGATAAGTGACGCGCAGATGAGGCTTAAGCAGAGCGCCAACGTGTCCGGATTCGATTCGTGCTTGTTGTTTTCTTGCACGCCACCCACCATGCGCTGTGTTGTAAGTATTGGACTTTATGGGCTCCTGATGAGGAAAGTTTAGCCGAGCAATTTTGCAGACGGGGTGCGGATCATTAGTTATCCCGTCGGGAACATCTTTCGTTTTTGATCGACAATCAATGCATGGGTCAAATTTGTTTGTGTCCCTGCCTATATAATGACCGCTAGAATTGCCGCAAGATATGAGTAAAGCGCCTGCAGTTGAGAGAGAAACGAGCGTGGAATCCGGAGGCGGCGCGCCCATTAGTGTGAAGCATGGTCGGGCGACCAAAGGCGAAATTGCTGCATGGGCCGCCTATGACATCGCCAATGCAACTTATGGAACAGTCGTAGCCACCGCTGTTTACAACGCTTATTTCGTTGATGTCATTTGCGGGCAGGCGGCTGGTGGTAAGGAGTTGGGCACCTCACTTCTTTCGGTCATAATCATTCCCGTTTCTGCCCTTGTAATCGTACTTACGGCGCCCGTCTTGGGGACAATCGTAGACGCGACGGCATCGAAAAAGAGAATGCTTTTCATTTCGACTCTGCTCTGCATCATTTGCACTGCCACCCTCAGCATGATTCAACCCGGGCAAGTGTGGCCGGCTGTTGTAGCGCTTACTCTGGCCAATATTTTCTTCGGCACCGGCGAAGATTTGATTGCATCTTTCTTGCCGGAGCTGGCTACTCAAGAGAACATGGGCAAAGTTTCGGCGATTGGATGGACGGCCGGCTATGTAGGAAGTTTGATTGCTTTAGGTTTGTGCCACCAGTATTTCAACTGGGCGAAGGCGCAAGGGCAGGTGCAGACAGAGTACGTGCCATTTTCGATGCTTCTGTGCGCGGGTTTATTCTTCCTATTTTCGCTTCCCACTTTTCTGTTTCTCAAAGAAAGAGCAACACCGCACCCTGATGCTGCCGGCGAGAATTACTTTTTGATCGGCTTCAAACGGCTGAAACACACGCTCGATCACGCCAGGCATTACCGCGATCTTTTCAATTTCCTGCTTACCCTTTTCGTTTATAGCTGCGGCAGCACGGCTGTCATCCACCTTGCCTCTGTTTACGCACAACAAGTTCTGCACTTCACGTCTTCCGAGTCGGTGATGATGATTCTTGTAGTCAGTGTCACCGCTTCAATTGGGGCCTGTCTTTTCGGCGCTCTTCAAGATCGAATCGGCGCCATCAAAACTCTGGCGATTACATTGAGCATCTGGACTGTTGCCACAGCAATTGCCTGTCTGGCAACTGAAAAAATGCACCTCTGGATTGCCGCCAATTTTGTCGGCATTGCAATGGGCGCGACCGGTTCGGCTGGACGCGCTCTTGTCGGGCAATTCTCACCGTCGGGACGCTCGGGAGAATTTCTCGGGCTGTGGGGCATGGCGCACAAGCTGGCAACCTGCGTCGGCGCGGTGACATTCGGCGCTGTCACTTACTTTACGGGCAACAACTATCGCGTGGCGCTGTTTTCCTGCGGAGTGTTTTTCGTTGCCGGCTTATTGCTTTTGTGGCGAGTGGACGAGAAGCGCGGCCGTCTTGCGGCAAGAGTCGATGCCGACGTCCCTGTCTGATACCGGCAGTGGTCGAGTTTGGAAAGAACCTCTGGCTGAAGCCTGTCTACGGCTTCTCCGTGTACTTGTCGTAGAGTTTTGCGAGAATGTGGGCGCCCGTCACAACTGCAAATTTGGTGCCCATTCCGTACTTTGTGAACAATATGGCCGGTGACGCCAAATCGGCTGTCCAGGTCACCATCGATGGTCCGTGCTTTGTATCTATGACCTGGTCTACGGCAAAATTGGTTACCCAGGCGCCGCCCAGAGTGCCTGCACTTTTAAGCAGCATATGGTTGTTGGCGAGTTTCATCCTTTCGAACGAATTCAGAACTTTGGCTGCTTCATCGGAAAAAGCGCTGCCCGCCGCATCGAATTGGGCTGCGTGTGCGCCTAGTTTTTCAGCCTGGATCCACGGAACGTTTTGAAGATTGGCAGGCAATCCAATCAATTTCGCGCCTGGAGTAGGCGGCCAATTGACAGTGAGCGTCTCGCGCAGGGACACGAGATTCATGTATCTCTCTGCAGCCACGCGATCGACTGCGGATAGCTTGCCCAATTCCCAGTGATTGGGGACAAGGATTTTGCCGGAACCATTTACTTTAGGTATGCCGGAAGTGTTGAAAATCTCCGCTGGATAGGTTTTTGCCAATGCTTCGACACCTACCTCGGCGCTTTGAATTGGTCCTTTGAGGCTTGTTAGCAGCCCGTCCCGGGCGAATTGAAAGTTTTGAACCGTAGACGATGAGACCAGTTTTGTGTTGGCAAGTTGCGCGTCCAAATTTGCAGCTCGTCTGGCCTGATCTTTATGAATGAAGTATGCCGACGAGCCGATGGTCGCCAGCGAGTGGAAAAAACTATTGGCGCGTTCGGATGTCTCGCTCACGTAAGGCGCGTTCAGGTCGGTTTGTTTGACCGCCGGCTGCCCGTTCCCGTATACCATAGGCTCGATGGGCGTGGGCGGATTATATTGAAGTTGAGGCAAGTTGCTGACCGGCCTTGGGACACGGTCTTTTACGCCTGGATAATTCTGCGCAACTTCTTGTTTTCCGGCTATTTCCGGATTGCCGACATCGCCGGGCTGAAGTCTGGTGCCGGTCTGCCATTCTATCCCGGGCTGTAAGCCGACCCTTGGACGTTCTCCGAACTGGGGGTTGATCAGAAGAGGGTAGGTATTTACCTGCCACTGAATGGGGACCGCATTGCCCTTCGATTCACTGGCGGCGCGCGCTATAGGCTGCTGCTCGAACAAGTATGCGGCGCCATTCAAGGCTATGCTTTGAGCGTCTGTCAGGCTGGCGCGAGCCGGCGAACTTGATTCGCCCTGGTCGAATTGACCCATATGAATTTTTCCGGGAGATTTAGAGAGTGCCTACACTATAAGAACGGAGTTCGTCCATGCAAAGCGTAGGACTACGACGCTGCTCCACGTTTGCAGCTCTTTTTGATTAACTGTGCTCGAAGCGAGTTAATAATCCGCCTTGGTGGATAATAGAAAATAGATGCGTCGGGCTCATTCCGGCACATACGCAATGCCAGTGGAGAAGTCTAATGCGCTTTGAAAAATTAGCCACTCTTTTTTGTGCGGCTGTAGCCGCTGGAAGCCTTCAGACATTATCTTTGCCGGCTTTTGCCGATCCGGCGGTCAGTACGGCTCCGGTTCCGGGTGGGGCTGGTGTCCCTTCCGGTGACGTTAAGGTGCAAATAGAATCGATGGTCACGGAAGGACCGCTATATGAAGAGCGAGGACTTCTTTTAAAACGAATAAATGCGGCTAAAGCGCAAGGAATTGGCATAGCTGGTTATCTCAGCGCCTTCAAATTCGTTGAGGAAATGGCTAAGACCAATGTTTCCGAAGACAAAATCAAAGAGAGAATTGCCGCAGTAAATAAAGGTTTGGATGAGCAGGCTAAGCGCGCAGTTGATTTGAAGAACCGTCCTGCGGCGATGAGTTATGACGGCGGACCGGGGCTGTCGGATTCAGGCAAAGACGACAAGCACGGCGGAAATCCCAGCGCCAGTGATATTGCATCTCAACTGAAGGGACAAAACCCGGACAGTATTATCGATAAGTTGAAAGCCAAATACGGCGATCGGATACCGGAGGGCACCGACATCGAAGCGCTCAAGAAAAAGTTCATGGGCGACGATAGGGGAAAAGAACTTCTCAAACGATTCCAGCAGTAACGCGGTAGCGCTTAGCACCGCATGTGGTGCGCTGGATAATACTGATAGGATTTATCTATCAAACAAAGAACGCAATTGGAAAGAATTGTGAAAGCGATTTTTGGCCACTGTATGAGACGGTGCGGAAATTTTTTTGCAAATCGGCCTTTCCTTGTCGTCCTTGATCTACAATTATTTTAGGGGTAGTAATCCGGACGTTGTCAGACGGCCGTATCGCTTTCCCAATTTAGGAATCCCAAATGACCCTAGGTATCCAAAATGACTGACAAAACGGCCCGATCCAAACCGAAACGTAAAAGCCTGGTTTTGATGGAGCGTGACATCTGGGCGCTCGTACAGCTTTATTTGCATCGGACCATTAGTTCCAGTCAGTTAGCGCGGCTCTGCTTTCCTGACATCAGTTATGAGACCGCCCGCAAGCGCTTGAGACGGCTTCAGCAAGCCGGATTTACCGGCTCGTCATCCAGTGGTCGCATGGAAGGGCGCGGCAGACCTGAGTTGATTTATTTTTTGACGACGCAAGGCGCCAAGTCGCTGGAGCAGCACCGAGGCATCTCCTGGGAAACAATCCCCACCGGTCCGCCCCACACTTATCATAAAGAGCATTTCCTGCGCCTTGTCGATGTCAGGCTGGCGATGTTGGACGCTGAGCAGCGGGGCTTGATCCAGAATCTGGAGTTTACGACCGGGCGCGAATTCTGGAGAGAATTGTCAGGCGATTTGACCAGCGTGGACGAACAAGCCGATGCCACCATCGCCTTCAGTTATCCGCACATGGAACCGATTAAAGTATTGCTTGAAATCGACACGGGCAATTTCAGGCAAACCCGGCACTGGGAGCCTAAAATCAAAGCTTTTTTAAAGACGGGCTTTCCGATCTGGGTGGTGACCGGCAGTGCCCCGCGCATTGTCACACTGCGCAAATGGACGCAGCCGTTGCTGGATGAAGTTGGTGTAGGTCCGGGCAAATGCGTCTTCAGCGTTTATCAAGAAATTGTCGACCGAGGCATTTTCGGCGCCGGCTGGCAGCGAACGGACGGAAGCTATACAGACTTGCGCCCGAAGACGCCCGAAGGGCAGCGTATTCCTCCCGGCTAGATAGTATCGAATGTGGTATCACACGGACGCTGCGCGCCAGCGCTTCGTTTTCGAGCCTGCTATTTAGCGAGCAATTCTTCTGCAAAATGGCAGTGAGAAAAATGTTCGCTTTCGATTGGACGAAGGTCAGGAACATCGATGCGGCATTTGTCTCTGACCATCGGGCAGCGCGTATGAAATGTGCAGCCGGGTGGCGGGTTTGCCGGGCTGGGCAAATCACCGGTCAGAATTATTCTTTTCGATCTGTCCACCGAAGGATCGGCAACCGGAGCGGCGCTGATCAACGCTTTCGAATACGGATGCAGAGGCATGTCATAGACGCGATTACATTCACCAATTTCAGCGATTTGCCCGAGATACATCACGGCGATTCGGTCGCTGATATAGCGAACGACATCGAGATTGTGGGCAATGAACAAATAAGTGAGTTTGAATTCGCGTTTGAGATCAATGAGCAAGTTGAGAATTTGAGCCTGCACGCTAACATCGAGAGCGGACACGGGCTCATCAAGAACGATCACTTTCGGATTGAGGGCCAGAGCGCGTGCGATGCCGATGCGTTGTCTTTGCCCACCGGAAAATTCGTGCGGGTATCTTTCTTGCATTCGAGGTGAAAGACCGACAAGATTCAACAATTCTGCAACACGTTTTGTCAGATCATTTCCTTTCAGTACTTTGTGAACTTCCAGAGGTTCAGAAATTATCTGTTTAACGGTCATGCGCGGATCAAGGCTTGCATAAGGGTTTTGAAAGACAATCTGCAATTGCCTGCGCATTTTTTTCATTGTTTCTGAATCAGAGGTCAGAACATTTTGACCTTGAAAAACTACGCTGCCTTCCGTGGCGGGCAAAAGTCGCAGCATTACTCTTCCAAGTGTTGATTTGCCGCAGCCGGATTCTCCCACCAGCCCCAGCGTTTCTCCTTCGACAATACTCAGGTCGACGCCATCGAGCGCCTTTACTTCACCAACACGTTTGTTGAAAAAACCTTTTCTTATCGGAAAGTGCTTTTTTAGCCCTTTGATTTCAACAATAACGTTCGACTGGTTACTGCCCGGCGATGAATGATCGAGTGTCAATGCGACTGCTCCAAACAAAACGTGCTGGTGTTAACACCAGCACGCTTGATTATAAGTGAACTGAGGCGAAAGCTATGGACGTCGGGAGGAGAGATTTCCAAGCTTTTCTGCCATCAGAACGGCAAACTTAAGAGGATTGCCGCGAAGACGATCTGGATCATCCAATGTCCAGCCGTAATTCTTGGCATTTTGTGTGCGGTAGCCCAGGGCAGCTCCGTGCGCTTGCGAGCAAATGGGTTTGGAGATTGCCATGGTTTGCAGGCGGTTCAATTGCGAGCCGTCCAGGTTATTCAACCATTCATATTCTGAATGACTGTAGGCGGCGGACGCGTTTGATTCCTGTCTGAGCTCGTGCTCCAGGCTCTCAAAATATCGAGCCAGTGCGTTGTTTTCGTATCGTCCCCACATCTCACCCTTGATTCTGTAGGGTCTTGGTTCTCTAAGGAATATGTACCAGAACACTGTATACAGAACTAACAATTCGGCAGCGATGATTAGATAGGCGAACATATCCGAACTCCTGGCTGAATCAGCCTCGAGCAAAGGGTTTCCATTCTGTTGTTATGACGTCCTACTAGCCGCGTCTCGTCTTTTGTTGGCGCTGAGCAAAGAATTTAGCGCGCATCAATTTGCGCGCTTGTAAGCACGCTTTGTGCGCTTTGAGACGCAGTTGAAGTACGCAATCGGCAGAAACTTAAGTCACGCTTAACGTGTGTAAACATGATAACGAAACATTACAAAAAAGCTATGGGTTTTTAATGATTGCAGAATTGTCAAGTGGTTAATTCTCAGACGTCGTCAGACGGCACAATGACGGGATTATAGGCTTGTTGGAAACCAAACCTACCGCTAAGGAAATCCACTAATCCCTATCTACTTAGAGAAGTCACACCCCGGCTGATGTGCCTGCCTTGTGTAATTGAGAGGGAAATTCAAATCACCATCAAATTGCAGGGATCGTTGAGATGCAAATCAATCGAGTGGCAGTTGTAGGCGCCGGAACGATGGGATCATCCATAACAGTTGCGTTCATCGCCAAAGGAATACCGGTCCTTCTTAAAGACATCGATCAAGAGCAGATCGATAAGGGTCTGGCCAACATAGACCGATTGCTCAAATCGCGTGTCGCTAAAGGCATGGCACAGAAAGAAGCCGATGCACAGCGCGCCCTGGTTCAAACAACTACGGACTATTCTCACTTTTGCGATGTCGATTTCGTTGTCGAAGCGGTTGCAGAAAATATCGAGATCAAAAAAGCGGTTTTTGAAAGTCTCGATGAATACTGCGGAGTGGATGCAATTTTCGGCAGCAACACTTCCAGTTTGTCCATCACGCAAATAGGTTCATTCACGCGCAGACCGGATAAAGTTGTCGGCATGCACTTTTTCAATCCGGCGCATTTGATGAAGCTGGTCGAAGTAATTCCGGGTTTGGAAACATCCAAAGAGACTGTGGCCACCGCCATTGCACTTGGACAATCGCTGGGCAAGTTGGCGGTGCGTGTAGAAGAATGTGCATCGTTTCTCGTCAATCGCCTATTGGGACGTTACATGAATGAAGCGCTCTGGTGCCTCATGGAAGGAGCTTGCGACATTGAAGGGATTGATAAAGCCGCCTGCGACATCGCAATGCCCATCGGACCTCTGGCATTGCGTGATATGAATGGTGCCGACATCGGCCTGGCAGTAGCGAAGTTCAATTTCCAGGAATATGGAGAACGTTTTGCTCCCTGTCCGATTCTCGAAAAAATGGTCGAGAAAAACCAGCTCGGTCAGAAGACCATGGGTGGGTTTTACGCCTATGACAAGGAAACGCGCAAACGGGCAGGCGCCAATCCTCAGATGGCGGAGACTCTCAAGGCTGTGCGCAATGGCAAAGGTGCGTCGGAAAAATCCGTGGAGTTCAAACCGGAACGTCTGTTTCTGCCGATGATCAATGAAGCTTTTCTCTGTCTTCAAGAAAGAATTTGTGCACCTGAAGATCTCGATCCCGCACTCTGCGCCGGCTTGGGCATGCGCGTCGGACCACTGGCGATGGCAACTCAGATGGGTTTGGACAAAACCCTGGAAATGCTCGAGCAGCATTTCCAGATTTACGGCGAACGCTTTCGTCCGGCACCGCTTCTCAAAAGATATGTCTGGGGTAAGCGGACCACCATTTCATGAGCCCGCTAAGGGAGGCTGTGAGCATTAGTCTATGACGCTGACCAGCAAAAGGTCGCTCGGTATTCTGGCTGTCGCTTGCTTCAGTCTTTTTTTCCTCGGCATGTCCACATTCGGCGTCACAGATCCCGGTGAGGGCTACTATGTCGAGGCCGCCCGCGAGATGGTAGAAAGCGGCGATTTCATCACTCCGCATCTTAATTATCAAATCTACTTTTCTAAGCCGATTTTGACTTTCTGGCTGATGGCCATTCCATACAAGATCTTCGGAGTCAGTGAATTTTCTGCCCGCATTGCGTTTTCCTTCCTGGCCACCCTGCTTGTTTTTGCGTCGTATCAAGTCGGGCGCGCCTTTAAATCGGAATTTGCCGGACTCTTTGCCGGTCTTGCCGTTGCCTCATCGCCTTTGATAATCGCCGTCACCAGGCTTTCACCCATTGATATTGCTTTCACCTGTTTTGTAGATTTGGCCGTATTTGCTTTTGCCATGGCTGCTCTAATTGATAAGAAGCAGTGGTGGTGGGTGTTTCACGCGGCACTTGCGCTGGCTGTCTTAACTAAAGGTCCGGCCGGCTTGATTCTTTTTCTCGCCGGAACCGTCGCTTTCCTCTGTCTGGCTCGACCGAGTGTGGCTCAGCTCAAAACCTGGTTTCACCGCCTGCGCCCGGCCAGAGGCGCTCTTATCTTCTGGGCGATTGTTTTGCCCTGGTATTTCGCTATTGACGCCGCCACCAAAGGCTTGTTCTTGCTCGTCTTTTTCTTTTACGAAAATTTCGCTCGCTTTGCCGGCCATACAAATTTAGGCAAAAGCACGTGGTGGTACTACTTGCCGGTAATCGGCTACGGTTTTGCACCCTGGATTGTCTTTCTTCCTTTTGCCGCGTTCGGAATTTTGAAAGCTCAATTGAGCGCAGGTTTCAAACCTCGCAATGCATCGATGGCGGGTACGCAAGATGCGGCGGAAGACGGCATGCATTCTCAGTCTTCAGATGCAAAGCAACTGTTTCTCTTTTACCTTCTTATCTGGGCGCTCAGTGAGTTTCTCTTTTTCAGTTGCTCGAAAACCAAGATGGATACCTATATCTTGCCGTCCTTTGCGCCGTTTGCAGTGTGCATCGCGCTGAAGATGGAAGAGTGGCTGCAGTGCATTAAAAACGCCGACTTGCCGAAGCCAAAGGCGGCGGACGTGCTGTTTAAGGCGGCAATGCTCCTGGGCGCAATTCTCTTTGTCGGCGGTCCGATCGCAGCCTTTTTGATCGTTAAAGCCGATACTCTGAGCAAACTCACGATTGGCTGTGCGGCAATTGTGATGGCGCTTGGGCTTATGGGCACTTCTCGTTTTTACAAGAAAGAGAAAGCGGAGCATGCCGTTGCCTGCTTCGCGCTTGGATTCGCGCTCGCCGCCGGACTTTGCCAGCCGATCGGCTTTCAACTCGGTTCTAAAAAGCGCTGGGACGACCTTAAGCTTATCGCCGAGCACCTTCAAGGAAAAGATGCTGATCTGGCTATTTTCAATACTTTCAAGCCGGCGGTGATGTTTTACACACAAAGAGGAGTTGATTCCTTTTTCCACGCTCATCAACTGAAGCGCAAAGCCCCAGGCGACAGCCGGCAGCAGCTCGTGATTGCCAACGATAAGGTTATCGACCGTTTGCTTGGGCAGCCTGGCATTAATTTGAAACTGCTAGAGCGCAGCGGAGAGTGGGCGGTTTATGAGGCTGTGGGCTCGAAGCTGGAAAAGAACCTCACTCTGGAAGATGTCTTCACCAAACCACAGGCTTTCGAGATGGCGATCAGCGGAAAGGGCGACTGGGGACCGCTTACGGTGCCTTATGCCGCCGGCGCGCGAGACTGGTGGAAGAAGAGTAAGCCTTCGGCCGAGTGACGCTTTCAGCTTATTCCTTATGAAGTCTTTGAGAAGCTCATATTGTGATTATGTGAAACTGAAAAATCCCGAACTTGGGGGATAGTTCGCCGCGGAACATAAATTGCGCATTAGCGTCAATTTAGCCCATGCAGAGATGCAGCCACCTCTGTGCCGGGAGCACGACTATGCTAAGAAAGGAATTTTGCGGACAACGGACACTAAGTGTGGCGCTGTCTTTGTTTTTGACTGTCGTTCCGGTTGCACCGGCACTTGCTGCCGCTGCGCCAGCGAGCAACCAAGCGCGTCTCGAGCAGATTGAAAATTCGCTTCTGCAAAGAACGCAAAAGGGGATGTCCGAAGCCGATCGGCTCTCAGCGCTGGAGAATCGAGTCTTCGGCTCGGTAAGGACAGGTTCGGCAGCAGAAAGACTTGCCTCTTTGGATAAGGCTGTGAGCGCTGCGCGCCAATCTTCCAGCCTGCTTGCGCCACCTATGGCTCCCAGACTGGATAACAGTTTGTGGAGTAAGGCCGAAGAAGCCAAACCTCAAGCTCTGTCAAATTACGACGATCCTGATTCGGCTACGCAAAGCGATGCCGCAACGGCGATGTTGAAGCGTGCAACAGATCTTTATTCCGCCGGAAACACGGCTGAAGCAGAAAGAATGTTCAAAAAGGTTCTTTCTCTTGATTCGCGCAATGCTGATGCGCACTATAATCTCGGCGCCATTGCCGAGTCTCGCGGCGACACTGCCCAGGCGCTCAACGAATACCGCATTGCCAGCCAGTTGAGCCCGAACGATGCGGAGTTGAAAGACGCTCTTGCTCAAATCGAGCGCAAACAGTCATCTGAAAAATTGGCGCAAGCCGAGCAACAAAGACAAAAGGAAGAACAGCATCGCGAGTCGCTCCGTCGCGACAATCTGAAAACGATGATCGCGCAAGCATCAACGGCCTATAAAAACGGACAGTACGACAGTGCCATCCGTCAGCTCGAAACTGTTGTGAAGCAAGCACCAAATGATTCCGACGTTCGCTTTGCGCTCGCTCAAGCGTACAAGGCAAAAGGCGATTTGAGCAAAGCTCGCATGAACCTGAATCAAGCTCTTGCAGCTCAACCTAACAACAAACTCTATCGCGACGCTCTCAGCGATCTCGAACAGCGTTTGGCATCCGGCAGCGGAGATGACAACCGCGGGCAATCTGGGCATTACGATAGTGCACAGGCAGATGGCGGACCAGCGTACGCACCCGCTCCATCACCGCGCAAAAAGCCGGTTGGCGACGTCTATTCAACGGCAGGTAATTCCAATTACGGCAGCTCATATGGATCCGGATCATCCGGTTATGGCAATGTTGCGGACAACAGCGGCGACATCCAACCATTCACGCCCTCGCCTTCTTATTCCAGTGGTGCGAGCGCTTCCAGAAAGTATGATCGCGGTGGTATGAGAGGACTTCTCGGTGGCGGCCGTGGTGCAAGCAGTCTGGTTAAGCGTGCCGCTATAGGGTCCGTGACAGGCGCAGCAATGGGTGCCATGTGGGGACGCAATTCCGGCGGCGGAATGAAATCCAATATGCTCAAAGGTGCTCTGATGGGTGGAATGATGGGCATTCTCACCGGCGGTCTATAAGTAACTTCGAATTCAAAAGGAATAAATCAGGAAATTTGGCGATGAACTCGATTTTAAAACTACTCCCGGCACTTCTCCTTCTAACCAGCGTTTTCACTGCTGCTGATCCGGCACAGGCACAGAATGTTTTGAAAGGTCGAATCGAGCGCGAAGACGAGATAACTCGAATTCAGCGCCCGGCCGTCAATTCCAATGCGTTTCAAGGACAGGCGCAAACGACGCGAATTGGACGAAGCGAACCAGTTGAAGCGCCATCTTTTCGCGGTGGACTCGTCGACACGAATGCATTTCGGCAGCCTCTTTCAGGACACGCGCAGGATGAAGGAGTCAGACTCGGCCTTCTGAAACCAAATGACTTCGCGAACCTGCCCAATAAATTCGATGTCGGTGCCGAAAAAAACTCCAGAGAAATGGTACTGGCATGGGAGCGCTGGCACAAGCAATTGTCCGAAGCGATTTATACGCGCTGGAGTGAAGCTGCCGATACACCCGGCAGAGCAACCATTCGTCTGACGGTCACTAAGAACTTGCAGTTGCTTCCGGTGATCGTTTCGTCGTCCGGCTCCAGGCGTTTCGATGATGGTCTTATGGAGGCAATCACCAGTCTTAATGGTAATCCCGGTTTGACTTTTCCTCGCAAGTCGCAAAGAGAAAAAGTCGAATTCGAGACTGACTATGTGGCAGCGACGAACGTGAAGTCCGGCTACAGTTGGGTCAAGAATGACTTTGAGAAAGTGCGCGAAAATTTCTAAGCAAGTCGTCGCTTTCAATGCACGCGGCAGCAAATTGCTGTCGCTGAAACTCGGCAAAGCGTTCATTGATCCAATCTGGAATCGATGATTGCAGGGCTGCTTCAAGCCATTTGAAGTCGGCTGACGCCAGTTCGATTGGTTGATTGTCAATTGCCAGCGAGCAAATAAATCGCTCCGCAAATTCTCGTTGGCTCAGAGGTTCTGTTCGCGACCTGGTAAATTCTCCTCGTGATTTGCCGGGTGCCGTGAGCAGCCATTTTTCAATTTCGTCGAACTCGTTGGCTGAGAGAATTTCCTTCGTCTTTAATGTCTTAAGAACAAATCTGTCGATGTCTGCTTCCGCAGATTCGAGTGTTTTATCGCTCTCCCTTACTCTGGCGCAGTGCTCTAGAAACGCTGTCTGAGGACTGTTGGTCGTTATTCTTGAAACACGCGAGTGCATTGGCAAATGACTGCATTTTTTCAGCAGTTGAAAAACATGAAAGTCTCTCTCGACCATCAAAGTCTCAGTTGCCTCAACGCAAATGCTTGCCAGCTTCGCTATCTTGTCGCTCTCATCCTCGCTAAAAGGTATGAAGGGCAGCCGTTTCACATCGCCTACCTGGAAATTGATCGTCGGATTAATAAGATGCGCGACTTTTCCTGCATAACTCGAATTGAGAAATGCCAGCAGGGTCAAGCGATTCACTTTGAGTGGGAAAATAGCCGATGCCGCTACATCGAAAATGCAGCCGGCCGGCATCAGTCGTGCTGCGAAGTTCTGGCTGTTTACAAAGGAAAATGACAGCCCCTCGCGAAAATAGTGTTTTTCGTTTTTTACAACCCAATGCACTTTCCCCTTTAAATATGGATATGCTTTGCTAACCGCAGCTTTGATTTCTTCTCCGTCGTTTTCCCAATTCACAACATTGAGAATCGGACTGTACCAGCGTTTTGAGCCGGCGCCCTTTACGTAAGGAAACCAGACTTTGCCAATTTCTCCTTTTGGTACTTCCCAAACATAACGAACGAAACGCTCGTTGTCTGTGGTTGCGAGACCTTGCCGTACATCTGCAAATTCTTTGAGCTTAGGCAGTTTTTCAAAAAGGTTGAGCGCCGCTTGCGGGCATGAGTAGTTGAACTGACAATTCGGAAATTTCTTAAACGCAGAAACTTTGCGCAAAAAAGCATTCGGAAAACTCTCCCAATCTTTGAGCGCGCACACGAGCGATTGATGTTTGTCGTCTTCAGTGCGCAAATTGATGAAGAGGCATTTTTCGTCTTCTGCTTCGCTGTTTTTTTCTTTTTGCTCAATGACCATAATGACGCTGTCGATTTTTTCGCCGCTTTGCAGTGGAAAGATTCCGGTGCCTGCTTCAATCACGAGTGTGGGCGTATAGCTTTCGATCAACTTTTCGCGAAACGGTCTCGAGCTTGGCAGATAAAGAATCGAAGATTGCGTGATCAAACCTAGTCTGCCGCTATCCTTTAAAAGCTCCAGGCAGCGTCGCGTGAATGCCACAGAAATATCATGGCTGTCGTCGGGGTAATGTGTTTTCAAAAGTTGCTTCAATTCGCGGCTGAGAAGCTTCCTGCCGATGTACGGAGGATTGGTGACAACTGCGTTGTACTTCTTCGACAACGGATGACCGTGCGACAAATCATAATTTCTATCGAGTGTGCCGAGAAGATTTTGTTGATCCGCCGTCGGCAAAAGTTGTATGCCCTGAAAATGTTTTTCCAGAGGTGCGTCCAAACGCAAGCATCGAACCGTCAATGCCATATGCGTAAACCAGATGGCATGCGGGTCCAGGTCTACTCCACTGAGCGCGCCCTCTGCCATATGACTTACGGCTTCGGCTTCACTCATCCCTTGTTTTTTGAAACTTTCCAACAGGCGATCGAATGCAGGAAGCAAGAAATTACCACCGCCGCAAGCTGGGTCAATGATGTTGAAGTCGGCGCTGCAATTCTCGGGGATCGTCTTACTAACAAGTGTTTCGACTACCCATGCTGGTGTGTACAGTTGGGTGAATGAAATCAGAGTTTCGGCGCTTACATCTTTGTTGGAAGACTGAACTTCCTTCAATGCAACTTTCCTTCTTGTTTGTGCGCCGAGTTGATATGCGTGACCAATTACTGCTTCTGATGCGAATAATGGAAAAGTTCGTGTTGCCTGCAGAAAATTTCTAAAAGCTGTGCATTGCTTCTTGGTTACGCTCCCCGGGGGCGGCATGATGTTTCTAACAGTTGCAGGCGCCAATCTCATGGCGCGCTGATGAAGTGCGTTCGCAAGAGCCGACAAAGCATCGCAGTCAAGTGAAAAAATGTCGATGCTCTCAGACGTTGAAAACGTTTTTACCGGGTTTTGAAAATTGTGCAGGCAGTTATTTCTTGCTAGAACATTCAATGCCGTCAGGCAGGCGATTGTTGACAGAAATGCAGTATCAAGCGGTTCTCGATTGGGCTGGGGAGAACTCTCTCCTGCTGCCTTAATCAATCGTTTTAGCTGTAATAGCTGTGTATGCTCTGAAATTCTCAAATCCGCAATTCTCAAATCCGCAATTCCCAAATTCCTCAGTTCCCAAGTTCTTTGAGAGCCATATCGAATTGCGATGCCGGCCAAAGAAGTGTTGACTGTTGTTGTTTAATTGGCACATTCTAGCGGATATTCGAGGGACGCGGGCGTATCGAAAAACTCCGGCGTGCTAACGATTTCGGGCTGATCGCATCACTAATTATCAGTTTGTTAGATTTTCTCGCATTTCTCTAACAATAGGGTTGTTAGACAAAATCCAGAAAATCTAACAAAAGAAATTTCAGGTGAAGTTGCTCGGTGTCGGCAAAAAAAATCTCCCGAATTGAACTTTTTTCTTTCTCACAACGTATTCAAATGTACGGGCAGCGTGAGGACCGAAAACATGTCGATTGCCAGTGATGTTCGCGCATTCATAGAGAAGGTGCCTATTAATCAGGTCTTCTATACGCGCCACTTGCTGCACTTAGGCTCTCGTTCTGCGATCGATCAGGAAACGTACAGACTTGTCTGTGCTGCGAAAATTTGTCGCTTGGCAGACGGCATTTTTGTTAAGCGATCGTCCGACATGCCTAAGCTTTCAATGTTCGCACTAGCCAAACACAAGGCGGCAGCGTTCTCTAAGGAAATTGTTGAGCACGGAAAAGATATCGGAAAAAAATTGGGAATCTCAAAAAAAGCAAACAAGAAAACAACTTTCAATGTTTCGGGTAGAGCTTCCAGCTCATTCAGATCTCATATTCATAAACGACGCATTTATCTCAAAGCAACAGCAGCTAGACGCTTCGTGGGCGGAAAGACGAAAGTGGGCAAAATTGTGAGAGCGCTGTGGCAGTTGGGAAAGAATAATCTCAATGCCAAAATCTTGAAAAGGGCGACAAGAAATTTCAGTGGAAAAGAGATTCGCGTTTTTCATGAAGCAGCTTTTCGTGTGCCAGGGTGGTTGGCAGAATACACCAACCGGCGCGTTTTTCTATCGCAGAAATTAGTGATTTAACTATCGAGAAGTCACCAGTGACTGAAATTCCAGCTTTCGACCAAGCTGCGAACTTTGCCTTGCGTGTTCTATGATGCTGATGGTCTTCAGTGCGTTCTCGGGATCGACCGGAGCCGGAGTATTGTTTGCAATTGCATCGCGCAGAGCAGTGTAAAAGATTTGGTAGTTTCCTCTTTCACTGATAAGAGTTTCGGTCACTATTTTGCCGTCTTTCTCAATCGCCAGTTTGCCGGCAAGGCTCACACTTTCTACGCCCCAATCTTTTTCCTTGGGTGTTAAGCCGGCGCGCAAGGCATCTTCCTGCGGGTCCAATCCGAATTTTTCGTAGCCTCCATTCATTGAAAGCACTCTAAAGCGCGGACCGGGGATTGCCGAGGTCATGTTTGCATGAAGGTGCGCACGAACTCCGTTTTCAAACTCCAATGCAACGAACGCATCATCATCCGCTCTTACTCCATCTCTTCGTTTGTCTAACTCACAATAGATAGCTGAGGGAGTTCCGAAAAGAACACAGGCCTGATCTATCAAATGGCTGCCCAAGTCAAATAGCAAGCCACCACCTTCATCGGCGCCGGCATTTTCTCGCCACTTCTTCGCGTCGATTTTATTGCGAAAACGCTCGAAGCGAGATTCGAATCTCACTACGTTTTGCAGCACATTTTCCTTCAATAGTTTTTGTACGGTCAAAAAGTCATTATCCCATCGACGGTTGTGATATACGGTTAGCAATTGTTTGTGCTTCCGAGCTGTTTCAATCAACTCGCGGCATTCTCTGCTGTTTACAGCAAACGGTTTGTCGACAACCACGGATTTTCCTGCTTCCAGTGCGGCTTTAGCTTGCGGTGCATGCCACTTGTTCGGCGAGACAATGACGGCTAAGTCAAACTTTTCTTTGTGCGATTTAATAGCCGCATCAAAAGAATCAACGATTTCGGCTTGGGGAAACGCAGTTGCAGCCTTCTTCTGCCTGGTGCTGTCGCTGCTGGTTATGAGAGTGACTTCCAGACCTTCCGTTGCCTTCAATATCGGTGCGTGAAACACCTCGCCTGCCAAACCAAAACCGATAAGTGCGACTCTTAGATTACTGCTGGACATTTCAATTTCCTTTTTCGCTGGTTGAGGGTGGACTGAGAGGAGCCACGGTTGAATCTGGAGCTATCGGAGCGGGTGTATCAGGAGGGGTGTTCTCGGCAGAAGTTGCTGCTGAATTTTTTGACTGATCATCTGGAGACGCGATCTCTGTTTCTTCAGGGCTGTTACCGGCGAGCTTCAATTCCAGCGCGGTGATCAAGCGATTGATTCCCGCCATTTTTGCAGGGGGTGCCTTCAATGCTTTTGCTTTTTTCAATGCTGCAAGCGCGCGTTTGTATTCGTGCTGCTTGGTCAAAATCAGCCCCAGATTGAACCAGGGTCCCCAGCGACGAGGTGCCATACGGGCTGCTATCTCAGTAGTTGATTCGGCGCGCTCGAGATTGCCGGACTTGTGTTGCGCAGCACCGAGATTCTCATAGTAAGTATAGTCATGACCATAGCGCTGAATGGCTTGTTGAAAAAGCGGAATCGCTTGTTTGTACTGACCGGAGCGAGCCAGCCGCACGCCTTTATTACTCATTTTATTTGCTTCGATCCAGTCGAGATATTGTCCTTTCTTTGGAAAGTACTTTGATTCGACATATTCGACTGCGGCAAAAGCTGCAGAATCGAAGGCTAATGCATTGACTGTCAGCAGCCCTAAAAGAAAAAGAGGGAGGCGGTATTTCACAGAAATATTCCTCCCTCTAATTGAACTCTTGCAGACATCTTGTCTAATTGAGTGCTTGACGCAGTTTTAGACTTTCGCTTTCTTCTTCATGTCGAAAGTGATTTCGTGCTTAGCCATGCGATCGAATGCTTCTTTCATTCTGGCCTTGTCTGCGCACAGCCCCATGCGGAACCATCCTTCACCCTGCGGTCCATAGGCGGTTCCGGGCGGAACGACGATGCCCGCTTTGTCCAACATGATTTCGGCGAATTCTGCAGAGCTCATGCCTTCCGGTGTGCGCAGCCACATGTAGAAGGTTGCTTTGATCGGCTTGACGTTCCAACCGAGTTTTGTCAGTTCGGAAACCGCCAGGTCACGACGCTCGATATAGAGTTTGTTGCACTCGTCGATGTGGTCCATCGGTCCTTCAAGAGCCGCGATACCGGCAATTTGAATGGCGCGGAATACATCGGTATCGCAATTCGACTTGATGGACGAAAGAGCTTTGACTGCCACGGGGTTGCCGATAGCAAAACCAATTCTCCAGCCGGTCATGTTGAACGATTTGGAAAGAGTATGCAATTCGATAGCTACGTCTTTGGCGCCTTCGACCTGGAAAATCGATGGTGCGACATAACCTTCGTATGTCATTTCCGGATACGACAAGTCATGGCAAATCAGCAAGTCATGCTTCTTGGCGAAGGCTACGAGTTTTTTGAAAAACTCCAGATCTGCTATCCCGGCAGTCGGGTTGTTGGGATAGTTGAGCATGATCAGTTTGGCGCGCTTTAAGATGTCTGCCGGAATGGCGTCCAGATCCGGAAGAAAATTGTTCTGCGCGGTAAGCGGCATGAAATAAGGTTCGCCGCCTGCCAGGATGGTCGATGTTTTATAAACAGGATAGGCGGGGTCCGGAATGATATTGACGTCACCGCTGTCGATGAATGCCATTATGGTGTTATGCAGACCTTCTTTCGATCCGATGAGCGAGGTCACTTCGGTATCCGGGTCGACCGTTACTCCAAAGCGGTTCTTCACATAATTAGCGGCTGCGGTTTTGTACTCTTTGGTGCCGCCGAAAGGTGGATATTTATGGTTGGCTGGATTATCGATGGCTTTGTGCATCGCATCGACAATGTGCTTGGGTGTCGGTTGATCGGGATCGCCGATGCCCAGATTGATTACATCAACTCCGCGAGCAACAGCAGCCTGGCGTTTCTTATCGATTTCCGCAAAGATATACGGAGGAATCGACTTCATTCTTTTTGATACTTCCATGGCAAGAACCCCAATAGTTTGTGGACAGGACGGATGTTGACCGCAATCCAGTGGTAAACGTCCACGGGAATTGCGCCAGAGCCATCACAAGTCCATTATTTTAAGTGATGGGAAGGGCGTTTTCATGATGCTTTCTCGTCTTTGAAGCGTTTTTGCGCGAAGAATCGGTGTTGAAGTCTAAAAACTTCGGCGGGTACTGCGTTACGGGCGACGAAGCCCGAGGCTGCTTAAGTAGATTTACATTAAGATTGGCACGGTGTTGTCATTTAGACCACCGGATCTAGCTATCTTTGACTTTATGAATGCGTCCGCGTCCACAAGCAGCTTGCCGGAAGAAAAGGTGCAGGCGATTACTATCCCACCCTGGAGCAAGAAAAACGCCTGGGCGCTTTTGGCTACGTTTATTTTGGCGACCGCTGTTTTCTTCAATGGCATCGGCAGCTTTCCGCTGTTCAATCCGGATGAAGCCCTCTACGCAGAACCTGCGCGGGAGATGTTGAAGAACGGTGATTACCTAACGACGCACCTCAATTACATAGTTCGCTACACAAAACCGCCGCTGGTGATTTGGGCGCAAGCATTTCTCTTTAGTTTGTTCGGAGTCAGCGAGGGCGTCGCCCGCTCGTTTGGCGCTGCCTGCGGTGTCATTTTAGTCGTTTTGACACAGGCATTCCTGACTCGCTATGTCAGTCTTAGAGCCGGTATCGTCGCTGCAACTTCACTGATCGCCGCGCCATTGTTTTTTGCAACGGCTCGCGAGTGTATCACCGATATGCCGCTGTCGCTCTTTCTGGCTAGCTCGCTAATGGCTTTCTATGCGGCTTTTCATGAGAAGCGCAACAAGCTTCTTGCCACTGCCGGATATGTATTGATGGCGTTTGCCGTGATGACCAAAGGACCCGTCGCTATTGTTCTTCCTGTCGCCATATTAACCACCTACTTCCTCACGACGGGTGGCTTGAAGCAAGCCTGGCAGCGCTTCTTCCCTCTAATTGGCGCTGCTATTGTTGCGACTTTGGCACTGCCATGGTTCGTTCTCGAAATCATCGCCACCAAGGGTGAGTATTTTCAGGAATTTTTCGTTCGCGAAAATTTTCAGCGTTTTACCGCCGTTGTAGATTCGCATAAAGAGCCGGTCTGGTACCACACCGCAGCAGTCATGGGCGGTTACTTTCCTTTCTCGCTTTTCTTGCCGATGGCGTTTTTTGAGACGGCGCGCAATTTGAAAGAGCATCTAAAAGCACCTCTGTCTGCTGCAAACGGTTGGCTGGAGCGCGCGCGTGCGGTGCCGGCAGCGCTGAGCAAAATGGATCTGTCTTCATCGCTGCAGTATTTTGCCGCACTGTGGCTCGTCATCACGGTTGCTTTCTTCAGCGCCAGCGTATCTAAACTTCTGCCCTATACATTGCCCGCGTTTCCTGCTGCTGCAATTCTCTTTGCTCTTGAAACAGAACGTGTGTTCGCGCAAAGTGGGCGCCGGCGTTTGAGCATACCTATAAGTCTGCTTGCGGTTGCATACGCAGTCGCATTTTTCTTGATGCCATTTATACTAGGCAAAGTGCGCAATATGCCCGATGGTGTTTTACCACTGGTACAGCCGGCAATCGCTGCGTGTGCCGTGTCCATGACAATCGCCTGGATTTCCAGTTGGCTGAATAAAAAACAGGTTGCAGTCGGCCTTCTTTTAGCTACTCAGGTGCTTATTGCCGGTCTTTTGGCGCCGCCTGTGACAATTGCTCTGTCGAAGCAATGGGAAGGTCCTATTCCTGAGTTGTCTCGCATGGTCGGCAAATTCGAAGAGCCTGCCTTCGTTTTCGATATGCGAAAACCGGGCGTGCCATTTTATGCAGATCGGCAAATGTCCCAGGCGTGGACCTGGGCTGTGCTCACTTCGGAGCTTGCCCGTATGCCGCGTGCATACGTCATCACCAGAGCTCGCAATAAAGGACCGTTTATGGAAATGCCCGGCTTCACTGTTTTAAAGGAAGAGGGTTTGTATATGCTTCTTCGCTTCGACAATCCGTTTGCGCCGAAAGCTCCGTATGTGCCGAGCCCGGGCATCCACAGTATGCAGCGCTGAGTTCTCTAGACTGCGATACCGGCGGCGTGACCTGATGCCCACGCCCACTGGAAGTTGTATCCTCCCAGTTGTCCTGTCACATCGACCACTTCTCCAATAAAATAAAGACCCGGAACCTTTTTCACTTCCATCGTCGTGGATGAGAGTGCACCGGTGTCGACGCCTCCCCTTGTGACTTCTGCTTTTCTGTATCCTACGGTTCCCTGGGGAGTAATTTGCCAGGCTTCGAGTTTTGCAGTCAGGTTGCGCATTTTCGCTTCTGAAAGTTCAGAGATGTTGCCTTTGATGTTTTCCATTTTGCAGATTATTTCCGCCAAACGTCGCGGAATGATCTCGGCAAGAATATTTTTCACCTCTTTATTCGAGCCATCAGCAAAGCGCTCATTGAAATATGCGACCGGATCAACCTCCGGCGCAATGTTGATCGTTATGGAATCTCCTTTCTTCCAATAGAGCGATGCCTGCAAGCTGGCGGGTCCGGACAGTCCGGTATGCGTAAACAAAATATTCTCGCGGAAAGCTGCCTGCTTGACCGAAACGATTGAATCAACCGAAACGCCGGTTAATTCCTTGAACTTGGACAAATCGGCTGAGCCGAAATTAAAGCCGTCCAGTGCCGGCGCAGTTTCCACCACATTGATATCAAACTGCCGAGCAATGTTGTAGCCAAAGCCCGTGGCGCCGATTTGCGGGATGGACAGCCCGCCTGTGGCTACGACCAATGATTGGCAGGAGAATGTTTCACTGTTTGTGTGAACGAGAAAGCCATCATCTCTTTCGACTTCTTTTATGACGCGCCCTTTGAAGAATGTAGCACCTGCTCTTTCCGATTCACTTACGAGCAGGTCAACGACCTGTTGCGCAGAACCGTCGCAGAAGAGCTGCCCGAGCTTCTTTTCGTGATATGCAATTTTGTGCGCTTCGATAAGCTCGATGAAATCGCCAGGTGTATATCTCGATAGTGCCGACTTGGCGAAGTGTGGGTTTTTGGAAACATAATTATCGGGACCGGCAAACAGGTTGGTAAAGTTGCACCGCCCGCCGCCGGAGATGAGAATTTTTCTTCCTATCACCGTGGCATGATCGACAAGCGCCACCTTGCGCCCGCGCCGCCCAGCATGAATGGCGCACATCATCCCGGCTCCGCCGGCGCCAATTACAACCACATCGAACTTAAGCATCCAGAGATCTCTTCGCAATCTCGAGCGATTATACTCTTCAGTTCCTTAGCTTTTGCCGAAGTGGACAGATTCATAAGAGGACCGTTTCTATGCCTTTTGCCAAGCGCAATTTGCTTGCCGCCGCCGGGGTCGCCCTCATGTTGGCAGCGCCGGGACAGCCGGCATGGGCAAAACCTTTTGTCCATACTGCAGATACCTCGGATACTTCAAACGGCCAGCCTGGCGTTGCTGATGAGGCTGTCGATGGTGTCGGGCTGACGAATAAATCGTCCTTGGCAAAAGCAAAACTTCCCGCCGATATCGTCTTCAAAAACGGAGCTGTTTGCACGATGGATGCCGCCCGGCGGTGGTGCGAGGCATTGGCGGTGCAGAAAGGACGGATCAGCTTTGTGGGAAGCGACAAGCTCGCGGGGGCTTTAATCGGTCCTCAAACCAAAGTCGTTGACTTGAAAGGGCGCA
>Ga0268299_1001960_pt1 | contig 28688 bp, 23 predicted proteins | sample NOBtaG_FD_193484 | JGI IMG/M metagenome (GOLD analysis project Ga0268299, IMG submission 193484) | Activated sludge microbial communities from bioreactor in Nijmegen, Gelderland, Netherland - NOB reactor | ecosystem: Engineered > Bioreactor > Aerobic > Activated sludge | place: Netherlands...
CCTCGATCGACGTCATCCAGGATCTCTGCACCGAGGGCGACGACGCCGGGCAGCCCGAGCCGTTCACCGAGACGGCGGCCAACGCCCAGTTCCAGAACAATCAGAAGCTCGACATCACCATCAACAGCTACACGGTGAGGATTCTCGATTCGGGCGTGGGTGAGGTGACGCGGCTGACCTCGCAGACGGTCCAGGGCAAGCGCTGCACCAACGACGTGACTCGCTCCTGCGCCGTCGATCGCGACTGTACCGTCAACGCCACCATCGGCCTCTGCCAGCCGTCGATCAGCCAGGTGCAGATCCTACTGGCCGATTTCACCACCAAGGCGCTGATCATCCCCAGCGTCGAGCCGGGCGGTAGGACACTCGACATCGAGGTGACGTTCTTCGGCAGCGACGTGACCGGCGCCGACTGGCAGTCGACGGCATTCATCGCCGGCACCTTCACCGACTTCAACAACTGCGGCTGCGAACTGACTCAGTGAGGCTGGGCGGAGCAAGGCGGAACCGGAGGCGCAACATGCAGACTCTCGCGAACAAGCGGACCCATGGTCGCGGCCACCTGGCCTTCCTCGCCGCGCTGATTCTGACCACCGCCGGCTGTGGTGGCGGTGGGGGCGGTGGCGGCGGTGGCGGTGGGCAACTGCCGACGGCCACGCCGACGCTCGGCCGCAACTCGAACTCGGCCTCGAACCCCAACGGATCGACCACGATCGCGCTGGTCAACTTCGAGCTCGTCGCCGACGGCAGCAGCGACTCGAGGAGCCGGTTCACCGTATTCCTCAAGACGGGCTCGGGCGGCCCGGTCGTGAATGCGCTGGTGCGCTTCCAGGCCGGCGGCGGCCTGCGCATCCTGAGCCCTGAGTCGGGCGAGGGTCGTACCGATGGGGACGGCGTTCTCACCGGCGAGATCCAAGGCATCGCCGGCGGCTCGTACAAGTTCCAGGCGATCCCGGATGACGCCACCGGTCTGCCCCCGGTCGACTTCAACGTCCTGGTGTTCGGACCGGCCCTGCCGGCGACGCCGACCGCGACCGCGACCACCGGCGGCAGTATGACCGAGAGCCCCGGCCCGACCGTGACCCCGACTGCGGTGCCGGTCGACGAGGTCGCCAAGATCATCGTCCAGGCGCAGCCCTTCCGGATCAGCAGCGCCGTCGGCGGCGAGCTCACCATCACGGTTCTGGCTTTCGACATCGACAACATCGGCCTGCGCGGCGTCCGCCTGTTGCTCGACGCCGACCCGCGCACGGGCGTGACCTTCGATCCGATCACGCCGATCACCAACAGCAACGGCATCGCCACCGCCACGATGCGGATCGAGCCGGATGCCGACGTCGGCGACATCGTCGTCACCGCCAGCGCCGGCGCGATCACCGGCAGCGTGCCGATCACGGTCGTCTCGGGTGTCAGCGAGCGGCCGGTGGCGACCGTCGTGCTCGAGACCGACCAGCCCGTCATCGGCACGGACTCGGGCGGCACGGCGTCGCTCAAGGCCCGCGTCTTCGACGTCGACAACATCGGCATCCCGAACGTCAACGTGCTCTTCGTCACCGAGATCGGCCAGGTCAGCCCGCCGGTCGAGGTGAGCTGCGGCGGGGATCTCAATCCCTGTCCGCCGACCGAGACCGGCCTGGCACAGACGACTTTGACCGTGCCACCGGCGGCGGTCATCCGCGACTACGGTCTGCGCGCGCTGGCGGGCGGCGTCGAGGGCACGGCCAATATCTCCATCGTGGCCGGGCGGGGCGGCACCGGCACCGGCAATCCGAACGCGGCCGCCGGCGAGCCCGCGAGCGTGACCCTGGGCGCGAGCCCGACTTCCATCCAGGTCACGGGTGTGGGTGGCACGGAGCAATCGACCATCATCGCGCGCCTCTTCGACAACAACAACAACCCGCTCTCGGGTCACGTCGTCGCCCTGCGCGTGGTTCCGGACTCCTCGAACGGCGCGCAGATGCTTCCCCTCAGCGGCACCCAGCCCCCTCTGCCGGTCAAGTGCCTCGAGGATCCGGCGCGGCAACAGGCCTACGACCAGGGGCGGATGGCGATCGGCATCAGCGACCGCGCCGGCTTCGTGCTCGCGTCGCTGCGCGCCGGCACGCTCAAGGGCAGCATCACGGTCGAAGCCTGCGCCGATTCGATCAGCTTCGACGAGTCGGTCACGACCGTCGTCGCGCGGCAGTCGGTTGTCACGGTTGCGGCGGGACCGCCGGCGGTGGTCTCGGTCGCGATGAACAACGTCTTCATCGACAACAACGACGGCACCCTGACCACCACCGTTGCGGCGCTGGTGAAGGACGCCAACGGCAACACCGTCGAGGACAACACCTCCGTCTCCTTCAGCGTCACCAACCGCCAGGACGTCAGCATCGTCGGTGGCTCGGTCACCAATGATCTGCCCAACTGCGATATAGACCAGTTCCAGGCGCAGACCGGTCTGCCCATCACGCCGCAGCCGGGAACCGCGATCACGTGCCTGGTGTACCCGGCCGCGCAGGCCGGCTCGGTCGTCCGGCTGCGGGTCGAGTCCGGCGGTGTCACCAACGAGGACAACGACGTCCAGGACGAGGAGTTCAACATGCCGCCCGGCCAGAACACGGGTCCGGGCACCGGCACGCCGAGCGCGCGCAACTTCAGTCTCGCGGCGGAGTTCCTCAACCTCGCCGGGCGCGTCACGTTCGGCCTGGAGTCGACGATCACTGCCTTCGTCGGCGACCGCAGCGGCAATCCCGTCAGTCGCAACACGCTGGTGGAGTTCACCACGACGGGTGGCGGTGTGACCAGCCAGAACGTCACCAGCCTGCTGGGGCGGACCACCGCCAGCCTGTCGTCCCAGGCTCCGATCCCGGACAACGGGATCGCCGTGGTCACCGCCACGGTGATCGGCGAGGAGGACTTCGAGGACGTCAATGGCAACGGCGAGTTCGACCCCGGGGTCGACGTCTTCGACCCAGTCCTGCACGACCAGGACGGCGACGGCCAGTGGAGTGCGAGCACCGAGATCAGTGCCGACATCGGCGTGCTCTTCAGCGGCACGAGCCGGATCGACGTCAGCCCCGACTCGTTCAGCCTGTCGTCGGGGCAGGTGCAGTGCTTCGACGTCACCGTCAGTGATGCCTTCGGCAACCCGCTGGTCGGTGGGACGACGGTCACGGCGAGCCTCGCGGGCGGTCTCAGCCTGCTCGGACCGGCCGTGGTCTCGGTCCCCGACACGAATCGACCCTGCGACGAGGCCCCGGGTGCCTGCAGTGCGCGATTCTGCGTCTTCCCTGCCGCCACGGTGATGGAGCCGACGGCCGCGGGCGTGACCTTTGCGGTCACCTCGTCGACCACGGGAGCAGGCGCGAACGGCAACGTCGCGACCTCGGCGGTGGGATCGATCCTGCCCTCCGCGCAGCCGACTCCCGCGCCGTAGAGAAGTCGACCGGGATGAGTGGACGAGGGCGGGACCTCGGGGCGTCGCGAGACGCCGCGGGGCCCGCCCTCTGTCGTTTCAGCGCGCCGTCCGCAGGCGCCGGCGACGCGCGTGGCGCTCGAGCGCCAGCTCGATCAAGCGGTCGAGCAGCGCCCCGTAGGGCACCCCCGACGCTTGCCACAGCCGCGGGTACTGGCTGATCGAGGTGAAGCCCGGGATCGTGTTGAGCTCGTTCACGTAGATGCGGTCGGTGCCGCGCTCGAGGAAGAAGTCGGCGCGTGCCATCCCCTCGCACTCGATGGCGACGAAGGCATCGGCGGCCATGGCGCGGATCGCCGCGCTCAGCTCGGGCGAGATCGGGGCAGGGATGGCGAAGGTGGCGCCGTTGTCGTCGACGTACTTCGCCTCGTAGGAATAGAACTCTTCGCTCGGGCACACTTCGCCGGCGACCGACACCTGCGGATCGAGGTTGCCGAGGACGGCGCACTCGATTTCGCGCGCGTCGATGCCGCGCTCGAGCAGGATCTTGTCATCGTACTGCAACGCGAGCTCGATCGCCGCATCGAGCTCCGCCGGAGAGCGTGCCTTGCTGACGCCGACCGACGACCCGAGGTTGGCGGGCTTGACGAAGAGCGGATAGCGCAGGGCCGCGGCTGCTTCGCGGATCTCCTCGCGGCGTTCTGTCCAATCGCGCGCGCGCAGGGCGAGGAAGTCGACGATCGGCAGGCCGGCGTCGCGCAGCACTCTCTTCTGGATGTCCTTGTCCATGCCGACGGCCGACCCGAGCACGCCCGCGCCGACGTAGGCGATGTCGGCCAGCTCGAGCAGGCCTTGCATGGTGCCGTCCTCGCCGTAGGGGCCGTGCAGCACTGGAAAGACCACGTCGAGGCGAGCGCCAGTGCGGGACGACGGCCCGAGCGGCAGCAACTCGCCCTGGCGCGGGACCGGGGGCAGGGTGACGTCGTCCGCGCCCGAGGGCAGTGGGGATGGCATGGGCCCTTCGGTCAACCGCTTGAATTCGCTCTCGGAATGGAGATGCCAGCGGCCCTCTGGGTCGATCCCGATCAGCACCGGCTCGTACTTGTTCCGGTCGAGGGCCTCGAGGACGGAGCGGGCCGAGCGCAGGGAGACCTCGTGCTCGCCCGAGCGGCCGCCGTAGACGATACCGAGTCGTAGCTTTGCCATCGAGCAGCGATCTAGCCCAGGCGCGGAGAAATGAAAGGGCAAGGGCCTTCCACGAGCGTGCGAAGGAAGCGCTTGAATCCACCCTGCGACCTGTGGCTTAATGCGTCGCAGTTACAGATCGGGAGAGCCCCTAGATGCGGATCAACGCCAACCATCACTGCGCACCGAATCACGCCGGCAACTTTGCCGGCGTCGGTCGCGATCGTTGGCTGGCCGCATCGGCTAGCCAGCAAGGCGCCGTAATCGTCTCGATTACGATGACGTCGAAGCGACTGGCCGGTGGCCTTTCCCTGGGAGGAATCCCCATTCCCTGATCCACGAGAGAATCCTCAGGAAAGAAAGGCCACCGGTCGAGAGACCAGGTGGCCTTTTTTTTTCCCCTCGCGGCGCTCGAGGGGGGCCGGAGCATGGGGCTCCGGCTGGCAGACGAAAGTGGGAGGTCGAGCATGGAACGGATCGATTCACAGCAGGTTTCACAGAGGCTCCGCGAGGTGGTGGCGGACGAGCCCAAGGCGTTTGCCTACGACATCGGCATCAGCCTCTCGGCTCTCTACAATTACCTCAACGGTCGCGTCCCCTCGACGGAGGTCCTGTTCCGCATCGCGCGGTACACGGGACGGCCGATGGAGTGGTTCCTGGAGGACGCGGTCGCCCTGCCGCAGACGATGACGATGGTGAACTCCGGCACCGTGCAGCGCGCCGCGTGAGCCATCCTCGAAGTCCGCGGTGGTCGCGGAGAGCTGGCCCGAACGGCCGGTGCCCCTGAAGGGCAGGGCACCGGCTGATTCGGGCTGTCAGCGCATCAACGTCGCGGTGATGATCTTCGCCGTCGCGCCGCGACTCTGGTTCTCGTAGGTGATCTCGACCGGTACGCCGGCGACCAACTCGGCGGGTGCTGCCGTGCGATACAATTGGTCGAAGATCTCCGTGTCTTCGGTGACGATGTAGGCGTGTCCACCGACGTAGATCCGGCCATCGCGGTCGATCCGCTCGATCGTCCCGGCCGCCGTCAGAACGTCGCTGTCGTCCGCATGGCCGATCGCCGGCGCGAGCAGGGTCAGTGCGAGCGCCAGGACGCGTAGAATCGTTCGTAGGGTCATCAGTACATCTCCCGCCAGTAGAGCGGCACGACGTTGAGCGGGGGAGCGGGCAGGTCGATGCGCGGAATCGCGCCACCGACGCCCACGTAGCCGACCGCCCCGTCCTCGCGGATGGTGAGGGTCACCTCGGTCGGGATGCTCGAGCCGATGTCGAGGTAGCGGTCGGCCCCGGAGAGCAAGTTGTTGCCGGAGTAGTCCACCGTCGCGCCGCCGTTCTCGAAGTTGAGCGAGTAGAGATAGGAGTCGCCACCGCCCGAACACACCGTCGGATTGGGTAGGAAGGTGGTGAAGAAGACGTCGAAGAAGACGAGCGGCGAGGCGAGGCATTTCTCGCCGGTGCGAGTCATGCGGATGTACCAGCCGCGGCTCGATGAGAGTTGCTCCTCTGCCAGCGTGCGCTCCGAGGCGGTACCGTCCTGAGCCTGGTTGTTGGTCACGTCGACCAGGTGCGACTCGTTGTAGCCGGAGGTGAGGCCGTCGTCGCGGAAGGAGTAGAGACGGTTGGTGACGGTCTCCTCGAGCGGGTTTGCCAGGTCGCCCGTGCCGAAGAAGACGCCGATGTACCCGTGCTGGAGGACCAGGTCGGGGGCGAAGAAGATCTTGGTGTTGGAGGCGGCGCTGAAGACCTTGGTGGCCGTCGCCGGGAGCTCCCAGCGCCACAGGTTGCCCCCCAGGTCGCCGACGTAGGCGATGTCGAAGGTGCCGTCGGCATTGGCGTCGAGCGCGGAGATGTTGCTCGGAATCGGATAGTTCATCCCCGTCGGCCGGATCGCCTGGATGAGCGCGCCAGTCTTGGCATTGACCATGTAGAGCGACCGCCCCTTGGGACTCGTCGGATTCACGCCGGTGTTCACCGGGTCGTCGTGGTAGGTGTCGTAACCGCCGCCGAAGAGGGCGACGTAGGTCGAGGGTGAGGTCTTGCCGATCACCGGCTCCGACCAGGCCTGGCCGAGCTCGGAGAAGCCGGTGGTGGAGGAGTTGACCGTCCACAGGAAGCGCGGGGACGTCTTGCTGGTGATGTCGAGAGCGATGTAGTCGGAGCCGCCGCGCCGCAACCCGAAGATCAGGATGATCTGGTTGGTGTCGGTCTTCACCGCGCGCGGCGAGCCGTCGACCAAGAACGGGTGGGAGGTCGAGCCGCCCGGGCTCAGTTCCTTCAGCCGCGGCAGGAGTACCGGGGGCACGAAGGCCCACAGCTCGGTCCCGGTGGCGTCGTCGAACGCATGCAGCATGCCGTCGTTGGCGCCGGCGATGATGACCCGGTCGTCGGTACCGTAGGTGACCACCAGCGGGGTCGAATGGATGAAGTCGCCGAGAACCCAGTCGCGCTTCTCGGTCATGTTGTCGTCGTTGTCGTAGTCGTACGCGTCCTTGCCGTGCAGGAAGTTGATCAGGTCGGCGCGCTCGGGGTCGGTGGTCAGGCCGAGCATCTCCTTGGTGAGAGTGGTGTTGCCGACGGTGAAGGCGTTGGCCGAGGCGGTGAGGTCGGCGTTGCCGAGATAGGTGTAGATGTTGCGCGCCGCGCTGCGGTTGAGAAGCACTTCACCGACTCCGCCGCGGGTGACGGCCCCGCCCGACGGGACGGCGCCGTCGAAGTAGGACGAGGCGGTCGAGAGAATCGTGCCGGCGCTGTCGGTGGCGGCGGAGCCGTTGGGGCTGATCAGGTCGCCACTCGAGTCGATGCCGTACTTCTTGATGTTGCCGGCCCAGAAGTTCGAGGCGCCGATCGGCTGGAAGAGCGCGATGTAGAGGCGGTCGCCGCTCTGGGTGCGCTTGAGGGCGTTCACCGGAACGACCGGGGCGACGAAGGACTGGGCGTCGGTGGCGATCAGGTTGAGGGTCTTGCGGATCGCGTCCGCCAGCGAGTCGGCGTCGGTGGCTTCGAAGTAGCGGCCGCCGCCGTTGGAGGCGGTGTCGGCCAGCAACTGATCGGCGATGTCGAAGCCGATGGTGAAGGTGGTGACGTTCTGCTGGCCCTCCATCGTGCTCGACAGATCCTGGTGCTGGAGCACCCAGGAGACGTCGTCCATGTAGTCGGAACCACCGTTGATGAAGCGACCGCACGACTGGCAGTTGGTCGGGCTGGCGGTCGGGTCGGGGTCGCGGTTGTCGTTGTCGGGGTCGATGTCGCTGCCGAGCTTCGAGGTCAGCCAGTTCTCGATGTGCGGGTACTGACCGGTGATGTTCGCCGTCAGCGAGCGGCCCTCGGCCTCGGGGATGCCGTCGGTGATGTTGATGATGTAGTTGCGCTGGCAACTGTACTGGATCGGCGAGGGATGCCCGGGGAAGACGCCCTGGTAGTACTGGCCCGCCTGGATCATGCGGTTGGCCGAGGGCGTGCCGCCGGTCGCGCTCAGCCCGTTGATGATGCCGATGAGGTTGGCGTGGTTGTCGTCCTGCACGCGCGACTTCAGCACCGAGGTGTCGGTGTGGTAGTTCATGAAGTGCGTCGAGCTACTCAGATCCCCGCTGTTGATGTTGTAGTTGCCGTTGTAGATCATCAGTCCGAAGCGCATGTTCTCGTTGGCCGGATCCTGCAGCAGCGAGGTCACGACGGACTTGGCGATGTCGATCTTGTTGCCGACCGCCGTTTCGTAGTTGCGGCGGTTGCCGGTCTGCTTGAAGCTTGTGCGATCGTCGACTCCGTCGCCGTTGCCGTCGACGAAGCCGCAACCGCCGCTGGTGGCGACCCAACTCGACTGGGTCGTGCGGCAGGTGCAGTTGGAGTTGTAGGTCTTGCAGCGGTGATAGATGGTCGCCGGGGTGTACGAGCCGGAGTAGGTGATTGCCGCGTCGTAGGAGGGCCGGTTGTTCATCGACCCCGAGTTGTCGAACAGCAGCAGGACGTTCGGCTTGACGTTGCCGCTGCCGAACAGGATGTCGGTCTCGATCGCCGCCGCCGGCAGGACGGTGGCGAGCAGCCCGAGCAGTGTCAGTCCGATGATCGACAATCGCTTCATGGCGACCTCTCGAGCGTCAGGGCGTTCCGAGTGCATTGGGTCCGAGCTTCGACGCTTCCATCTCGAGCGCCGTCACGGTGGCGGGCTGGCCGCTGACGGCGGCGACCTCGCCGGTAGAGTTCATCAGGAAGTGAAAGGATGCGACCTTGAGCGCGCTGACCCGCAGCCCCGGGGGAGGCAGCCGAACCGGAGGCAGGTAGGTCACGCCCACCGTCGCCTTGAACGGCAGACCCGAGGAGGTGGTGATGTAGGGCGCGGTGTCCGACGGGTCGTCGAAGTTGCCCGGCAGGCCGAGCGAGTAGTTGAGCCCGCCGTCGGCGGCGTGGAAGGACGCGATGCTGCGCTGCTGCACCCCCGACACGACGACCTCGCCCTGGGTGGCGAGCGTCATCGCCAGCCCCAGCGCAGTCAGGGCGATGAGCGAGACCAGGACGGTCGGGATCGCGATGCCTCGTTCGTCGTTCTTCATGGGCGTGTGGGGTCGACGAGGCCGAGGTTGCGGATGCGCACTTCGGCCGTCAGGTTGAGGTCATCGGGAGTCGAGCCCGCGGGTGCGTCGGCGTGCACGGCGGTGATCGACACCAGGGCTCCGCGCATCCGGCCCGGCTTCGGCGGCGGGCTGGTCACCAGGGATCCGTCTTCGAGGTAGTACTGCACGCTGTCGGTCTGCACGCCGCTGAGCGCCGCCTGACCGTTGCGCATCATCGTCGAGCCGCTCCGCAGGTAGCGAATGGGCTCGAGCTGGTGCACGGCCGAGCCGGCCGCATAGGCGCGGCTGAGCGGGTTGGCGAGCACCACCGTGTTGCCGGACACGCCCGCGATGACGCGCGCCTCGCCGCCGAAGAGGGTGGAGTTGATGACCAGGTAGTTGCCGGCCTTGAAGCCCGTGCCGTTCGCGACCGTGACCAGCGACCCGGCACCGCTGCCGGTGGTGCGCACGTTGGTGAAGTTGCCCCAGAAGGTCTTGTCGGCGCCGTAGATGATGGGGGCGGGCACGCCCGGCATCGTCAGGTCGACGCCGTAGCCGGCCATGCGCAGGTCGCGCGCCATCAGGTCGAAGGCGGCCCGCGTCTCGCTCTGCATCTGCGCCGCGCGCGTGATCTCGCCGGCGTGTCGCACCTGCGGTCGCACGCCGGTGTAGACCACGCCGAGGAGGACCGTGAGGACGCCCATGGCGACCAGCAACTCGATGATCGTGTATCCGCGCTGCTTCATGCTCTCACCGCACCACGGTTGGGAAGCGGATCGTGTGGTTGCCCCACTGATCCGACCACTGAACCTGCATGTCGACCGTCTGAGCCCCGCTGGTCACGCTCGGCGCCGTCGCGATCGTCCAACTCTCGGTGAACTGCCGGCCATCGACCGTGCGACTCGCCGTGCCGGCGGTGAAATTGCCGGCGCCGAGACGGTTGAGACGCTCGATCCGCTCGGACGCGATCACGGTCGCGGCCGAGCGGTTGCGGGCCAACGAGTTGGCGCGGAAGGCGGTGTTCTGCAGCATCGCCAGCGCCAGCAGCCCGACCAGGAGGATGGTCATCGCGACCATCGACTCGATCAAGGTGAAGCCGGCCTCGCCCGCCGTGGGGGTTCTCAGTGCCATCCCGAACCGTCCTTGCGCCAGGTGCGCACGACGCCGGCGGCGGTGACCGTCACCGCGACCGGCTGTGAGTTGAGCCCCTTGACGAAGACCGTCGAGCCGCCCGTCGTAGTGACGATCCCGCGCGGCTCAAATCGCATGCTGGTCGGCGACGGTCCGGTGACGGCGCCGCCGAAGGGATCCGTCTCGATCGACCCCTGGTTCATCATCGTGTCCGGGTACTGCGAGGTGAGGTTGATCGTCCGCAGGGTCGTATCGCCGCTGTTCATGACGCAGTCGGGCGCTGCGGGGTTGTCGCGGACCACTCTGAACTGGACCGAGCTCTGCCGATCCCAGAAGTGGCACAGACGGGTGCGCACGGCCTCCATCCTGGCGCGTTGCATCTCGGTGGCCACCAGGAAGGCCGCGCCGCGCGTGCGGAACTGCTCGTTGTAAGAGATCAGGGTCGAGTAGGCGAAAGCCGAGGCGATCGAGATGAGGCTGACGACGACCATGAGCTCCGTCAGGGTGAAGCCCGCGGGATGCAGACTCCTGGTCATCTGCTTTGGCGTCATGTCCGAACCCTCTGGCACATCCGGTCAGGTAACAATTGACGTGCCACCGGGCATGTAGGTGAATCCGGCCGCAAGCGCCCGACTGGAGGGGGGCGGGGGCGGCGGCGCTTGAACGACTCGCGTTGAGCCAATGCCGCTCGCGCCGCGGGCGCCCGCCCTCCGCCTTGAGAAGTGCGGACGCCTCTGCTTTGCAGGGCCGAAGCGAGGGGTGCATGAAGGGGAATCGGAGGACGCAACGGGCGGCTGGACGACGGCTTGGCGCCGCGTGGGCCGTCGTCGCCGGACTGCTGATCTGGGCCGTCGCGCCATCGGCCGAGAGGGCCTGGGCCGACGGCGACCCGAATCGCGGCGCGATCATTTTTGCACTCGCCGGCGGCTGCGGTTGCCACACGCCCGAGGGTGGCCCGATCGGCGCCGGAGGACGGGCGTTGCCGACGCCGTTCGGAACGTTCTACGGCACGAACATCACCCCCGACCCCGAAACCGGCATCGGCACCTGGAGCGACGAGGAGATCGCGGCCGCGATCCGTCTCGGATGGGTGCGAGGGAAGGGCGCGGAGGCCCCGGTGATGCCCTACTACCAATACTCGGGCATGGCCAACCTCGATGTCCTCGACCTGATCGCATACCTGCGCACGCTCCCGCCCGTGCATCGCCCGAACCGCGAGCCCGAGCTCTCACTGCCGCTCCCGCGGGTGGCGTTCCGCGCCTGGCAGATGCTGTTCGCACCGCGCTTCGAGCCGCCCCACGAGGCTCCGGCTGCAGGGGTGGAGCGCGGCCGCTACCTGGCGAACCACGTGTCGATCTGTGGCGACTGCCACACCCCCCGCAACGCCCTGGGGGCGTTGGAGCAGGACCGCCTGTTCGCGGGAACCGTACACGGCCCCGACGGGCACCCCGTGCCCAACATCACGCCCGACCAGGAGACGGGCGTGGGATCGTGGGACGTCGCCGATCTCACCCAGTTGCTGCAGTCGGGCATGAAGCCGGACTTCGACAACGTCCAGGGCCTGATGGCGGAGGTCGTCGACGGCTATGGTGGCGGGCCGGGCTACTCCAAGGCTTCCGCAGCGGACCTCCGTGCCATCGCCGTCTACCTGAAGACGATCCCTGCGATTCATAACCGCATCGACTGATGGACGGCGGCGATCACCCCACTTGCGTAACCCAGCGCAGTGCTGTACTGAGCATGCTCAGTAAATGAGCGCGATCAGAAAGGGGCGCCGTGAGGCGCAGAAGGACGAGACCCGAACGCTGCTGCTGGCCGCGGCTCGCGAGCTCGTGTCGGAAGGTGGCTACGCGGCGATGAGCACCCGCGCCGTGGCCGAGCGCGCCGGCGTGGCCGTCGGCACGGTCTTCCTCCACTTCGCCGACAAGGGCTCCCTGATCGAGGCGCTCTTGCACGACCATATCGAGGCCGCGCTCGGGGCGGCGCTCGCCAGCCTGCCGCCCGGCGACCTGGTCGCGCAGCTCGTACACGTCGCCACGCGCCTCTTCGAGGCCTACGACACCAATCCCGCCCTGGCGCGGGTCTATCTGCGCGAGAACCTCTTTCTCGAAAGCGCTGGGCCGCGGCCGCTCTCGGCGCAGTTGCGCCGCTTCGAGGAATGGGCCGCGGCGCGCTGCGCCGACGCGGTCGCGCGAGGCGAGATCGAGCCGGTCGAGCCCAGGCTCGCCTTCGCTGCTTTCTTCTCGTTCTATCTCTCGGCCCTGGTCGGCGGCCTGCGCGGCGAACTGAGCGCGGTCGGACGGGTATCGCTGCTGGAGGCGCTGCTGCGGCGCCACTTCAACCTGGAGGCGAAAGGAAGATGAAGAGGATCCTGATCGTGGGAGGCGGCATCGGCGGACTCACGGCGGCATTGGCGCTCCGTCGCGCGGGGGCCCGCGTCACGTTGCTCGAGCGGGAGGCCGAATTCTCACCGGTCGGCGCCGGCATCGTCCTCGCACCCAACGCGATCGCGATCCTGCGTCACCTCGGGGTCGACACCAGCGCCGGCGAACAGGTTCGCAGCATGGCCCTCTACACCGCCGATGGCGACTTGCTCCAGCGCGTCGATCTCACGCCCTGGAGCGAGAGCCTGGGCCCGGCCTTTGCCTTTCACCGCGGCGAGCTGCATCGAGCGCTGCTCGCGGCCCTGCCCGAGGAGGTCGAGGTGCGCCGGGGGGCGGCGCTCGCATCGCTGGAGGAGACAGCGGACGGAGTCCTGGCGCGCCCGGTGGGACAGGGCGGAGAGAGCTTCGACATGGTCGTCGGCGCGGACGGCATCCAGTCGCAGGTGCGGCAGAGCCTCGGAGCGTCGCCGGGGCTGCGCTACAGCGGCTACACCTGTTGGCGGGCCGTCTGCCGAAACCCGGGGGTGAGCGAATCGCTGGAGATGTGGGGCCGCGGCGCGCGCCTGGGGATGGTGCCGCTCAGCGGCGATCGCCTCTACGTGTTCCTCGTCGTCAGCGCGCCCCGTCGCGCGCCGGCGCTCGTCTGGCCCGAGGGGTTCCAGGCAGTGTTCGGCGCGTTCCGCGGACCGTGTCCCGCGGTTCTGCAGGCACTCGCGGGGGTGTCGCTGATCCACCACGATCTCGAGGAGCTCGACGAACCGGCCTGGGGCGGGGGGCGCGTGTGGCTGCTCGGAGATGCCGCCCATGCCATGACGCCCAACCTCGGCCAGGGGGCAGCGATGGCGATCGAGGATGCGCTGGTGCTCGCGCGCGCGCTCGACGACGATCCGTTGGCGGCGCACGCGCGCTACGTCGCGGCGCGCCACGCCCGGGTGCGCAAGATCCAGCTCGACGCTCGACGCCTCGGTCAGGTCGCTCATTGGCGCAGCCGCCCCGCGATCTGGCTGCGCAATGCGGCCTTTCGCCTCGCGCCCCGCGCGGTGGGCGATCGCCAGTACCTGTCCGTCGTCGAGCCGGGCCTCGCCCTGGCGCGTGCCTCGTAGACGCCGTTATGGCACCGTGTCGGTCACCGGCTCGTAGCAGTAGGCCTTGGGCATGGTGCCGGCGTAGCGCGAGTTCCAGCACTCGCCGGCGCGGTAGTCCTGGTCGGACGCTTTGAGGAAGCGGTAGCCTTCCTCGCGCATGCAGTTGTCGAGATCGTCGACGGTCCTGGAGCGCGCCACGCAGGAGTCGTAGACCCGCACGCGTTGGCGCGGATCCACCTCGAGGTCACGCTTGAGCGCCTCGTACTGCGGCGCCACGCATCCGCCGAGGGCCCACAAGCCGAGCAAAAGACCCGCGGAGCGGGCAGCCTCCCTCCGTTGCATCGCCATTCCAGTTCCTCTCGTCTCCTGTCCCAGGGCCGCGTCTCTTTCCTCCGCACGGCGGCCGAATGCAAGCCCGCCCTGCGGCACGGTGTGGACCAGCCTCCCGGGTCCGCGCTATGCGCCGCGCTGAGATGGAGGTCAGGTGAGCGACGAATACTGGTCGAGCGCGCACGCGCCCTACGAGCAGCGGCGCGGGCTCTTCCTCGAGTACAGCGCTGCCGAGAGGCTGGGCGGGCACACCGGCTTCTTCAGTCAGATCTCCCGCCTGGCACTCGGGCGAAACGCGCTCGACGAGTCGGCGGTGCGCGAGGCGCTGGCGCACGTCGAGCGACGGTTGGATTGCAGCGACTTCTCGATCGCCGGCCTGCTGCGCATCCTTCATCTGGCGCGCCGCGACGCCGCGCTGGCGGCCAGGATCCCGCCCGCGCTTCTCGGAGCGATCGAGCGTACCGTGCTGGGCTTCCGCTACTGGTGGGACGAGCCCGGCGAAGATCCGATGTGCTACTGGACCGAGAACCACCAGATCCTGTTCCATTCCGACGAGCTGCTCGCGGGTGAGCTCTATCCCCGGGCTACGTTCCGCAACACCGGCACCGACGGGAGAGCGCGGATCGCCCACGCCCGCCCCCGTCTCGAGCGCTGGTTCGCGCTGCGCGCCGCGCTCGGCTTCAGCGAGTGGCTGTCGAACTGCTACTTCGACGAGGATCTCGTCGCCCTCCTCAACCTCCACGACTTCGCCGCCGACCCTGCGATGCGGGCGCGGGCACGGGCGATGATCGACCTGCTGCTGTTCGAGCTGGCGCTGCATTCCCATCGCGGCGTCTTCGGCTGCAGCCACGGCCGGACCTATGCCGCGATGATCCTCGGCGGGCGCCTGGAGCCGACCGCGTCGACGGCCAAGCTGGCGCTCGGGATGGGGGTGTTCAACGACCCTGCGAGTCTATCGGCGGTCGCGCTGGCGACCAGCTCCTACCGCCCGCCGGCGATCCTCGAGGCGATCGCGGCCGACGGTCGCGCTCTGCTGGCGCGCGAGCGCCACGGCATTGAGCTGGAAGAGGCGAGCGCCCACGGCCTGTGCCTCGATGAGCTCGAGGACGGAGTAGTGTTCTGGGGCATGGGACTCTTCATAGATCCGCGGCTGCTGCCGCTGTCCATGAGGATGGTGCAGGCCTACCGCATCCACCAGTACGCCGAGTTCCGACAACTGGTCGCCGCGCGGCCGGAGCTCGCGGAGGGCGGTCGCGGCGCCGGAATGCGCCTGGTCGACCGCTGGGCGATGACCGCCGTACATTTGCAGACCTTCCGCACCGGGGACTTCCTGCTGTCGACTGCCCAGGACTTCCGCGCCGGCCTGCCCGGCTACCAACAGCACGTCTGGCAGGCGACCCTCGGGCTCGACGCAGTTGTCTTCTCCAATCACCCCGGCTCTTCGGACGAGACGTCGCGCCCGAGCTACTGGGCCGGCAACGGCGTCCTGCCGCGCGCGGCGCAGCACCGCAATCTCGCCGTCTGTCTCCACCGCATCCCCGCCGTCGATCGTTTTCGCTTCTCGCACGCCTACTTCCCGCGGTCGGCGTTCGACGAATCCGCCAGCGTCGGCCAGTGGACGTTCGGACGTCGTGGCGACGCCTATCTCGCCCTCTGGTCGAGCACTCCCGTGGTCGCGGTGGAGAGTGGCCCTTACGCCGGTGTCGAGCTGCGGGCCGATTCTCCCGAGAATGCCTGGCTGTGCGAGCTCGGCGGCGCCGCGACCAGCGGCGGGTTCGAGAGCTTCGTGCGCGCCGTCAGCTCTTCGCCGGTTGCGGCCGAGGATCTTCGCCTGTCCTACCGCTCGCCCTCGCTTGGGTGGGTCGAGTTCGGCTGGGAAGAGCCGCTGCGAGTGGCCGGGAGCACGGTGTCGCTGCGCGACTACCCGCGCTTCGACAACCCGTTCACCCAGGTGCCCTTCGGCGCGCTCGATGCCGTGCTCGAGGCCGACGAGCGACGACTCGAGATCCGCTTCGATCGGGGCGTCGGGCAGGGCTGACGCAGCGCGCGCCGACGCGTCATCGCGCCAGGAAGGGTGCGACGCGCTCGGCCCAGGTCTTCTCCGGGTCGTCGAGCGCGCCCAGGCGCAGGGCGCAGTCGAACAGCAGGACGCGATCGGAGTCGGGGCGGCGCGGCGCGCGCGGGTGGATGGCATCCCCCGCGAGGCGGCCGGTGAGGTGGAGGTACTGGGCCGCGGCGTGCTTGTACGCCGGCACCGGAGCGCGGAAGGCGACGTTGCCGAGGTGCTGCAGGGCGTCGTTGGACGCCAGGAACGCCACCTCGTCGGCCGCCAGGGCCCGGTCGCGCGCGGCGAAGGCCGGTGGCGCGAGAGTCGACAGGCCGAGCAGGTAGTCGCTGCCGTACGCGACCATGTCGATGGCGAGGTCGTTGCCGGTGTAGATGTGAAAGTCCGGCCGAAGCCGGTCTCGCTCGACCAGACGTCGAAGCTCGGTGGCGCGATCGAGGGACGAGTGCTTCGCGCCCACGAGGGTCTCGATCTCGAGGATGTGCGCGAACGTCTCGTCGCTCCAGATCTCGCCGTGCGGCGCGAAGACCGGTCCGAGCTCGAAGGCCAGCGCGCGCTCACAGTCGCGGCATACGCGGCGATAGAGCTCCGCTTTGGCGTGCGCCTCGAGCGCGTGCATGGCGCGGCACTGGACCAGCACCGGGACGGCGCCGCGCCGTTCGATTGCGCGCAGCGCCGCTCGGTAGTCGCCGGCGGCGTCGGCGAAGGCGCCGGCGTAGAAGACCCGCCCGGCGCCGAGCGCGCGCCGCGTCGCGTCGAGCACGGCGGCCCGCTCGGCGTCGGTCAGCAGGTCGCCGAAGCCGGTGTCCATGTTGACCGCGACCTCGAGCCCGGCTTCCAGAGTCCACCTCAGATGCGCCTCGAACGCCGCCCAGTCGATCTCGCCGCCAGCGGTGTACGGCAGCAGCACCGCCGAGATCGCGTGCGGCGAGCGTGGCGCGATTCGGCCGAGGACCTGCGAGAGGCGCATCACGGATCTCCCCTGCGGGCCGCCTTTGCCTCCTCGAGGCGCTTCCGCTCGGGCAGGGCGCGGTAGTAGGGATCGAGCGGATAGCAGCCGGAGACGAGCCCCTGGCGCGGCGCGCTGGTGCAGTCGCTGAACGTGCGGCACAGCCGTCGTCGCTCCGGGACCCCGCCGGCGAGCACGTCTGCCGGCAGTTGCGGATAGGAGAGCACCATCCGCCCGAGGCCGACGGCGTCGCACCACCCGTCGCGAACGCAGGCCTGGGCGGCGTGCGGCAGGTACTCCTGCAGATAGGTCCAGCCCGAGCCGACGACCACGGCGTCCGGTACGGCGCGCTTGATCGCCCGGGCGGCGCCGAGAAGACGGGCGACGCCGCAGAGGGGGTCCTCCGGCGGAGCGTACCCGTCGCTCGGCGGGAACAGGGCGGGTCGCTGGATGTGGGGCACGTAGTAGGGACTGCCGGCGGTGACGTTGATCCATCGAACGCCGAGGGATACCAGCAGCGCGACCAGGCGGATCGGCTCGTCCAGATCGATCGACTCGGGCCGTTGGGAGTCGAGCCCGAAGGCGTAGGCGTAGGGGCGCTCCGCTTGCTCGGCGACGCCGACGCCGAGGCGGCCGGCGCCGTCGACGCCGGCCGGCACGTGGGGCACGGCGTCGAAGGCGGACAGGCGCACGGCGATGGGAAGCGCGGGGGCGGCGTCCCGCATCGCAGCCAGCAGGCGACGGAGCAGGTGGGTACGCTCCTCGAGCGTCACCCCGCCGAACGGCCCCGGACGGCGGCGCGCGGCGAGGAACTCGTGCAGAAGGTAGCCGTGGCAGTGCTTCAGATCGACGAAGTCGAAGCCCGCGTCGGCGGCGAGTCGCGCACTCCGCGCGAACACCTCGATCAACCCTTCGACCTCGGTGTCGCTCAGCACGGCGTCGTCGTTCGCGACGCCGCCTCGTCGGTCGAGCAGGGGGTGGCGGAACGCGATCCGCGGCGCAGCCGTGCCCGATGGACGCGACCAGCGACCGCTGTGCGTGAGCTGCAGTCCGACGAACGGGCGCGGGTGACCGGCTTCGCTCGCCGCTTGCAGCAGCTCTCTGCGCAGGTTCGCCAGCGCCGGCGACGTCTGCGCGTCGATCACCATCTGCCTGGGGTTGGCGCGCCCCTCCGGGCAGACCGCGACGGCCTCACCGCCCCAGATCCAAGCCGCGCCCGAGCGGCCGAAGTTGCGCCAGCGGCGGCGGGTGAGGTCGCTCGGCCCGCCCTCGGGCGTGCCGTCCCAGCCCTCCATCGGCTGGATCACGAAGCGGTTGGCCAGCACCCGCCCTTGGCCGAGGTCGAGCGGGCGCGCCAGTGACGAACGCGGTGCCGCCTCGCCGGTGTCGTCGAGCGGCAGGTCCAGAGCCAGCGCGGCCAGGTGCTGCCGCAGCGCGCGCGGGGTTGCGAAGGAGGCGATCCGCGGATGCGCCATCGCTCATCCGCTTGCGAGCTCGGCGAGGACGGCGCGCACGAAAGCGACATCGGCGGCGAGCTTCTCCTCCAACGGACGCTCGTCGGCGGCGAGGAACTCGATCGTCAGCGGGCCGCGATAACCACCGGCGACAGCGGCCCGCAGGATGGCGCGATAATCGAGGACGCCACCCGCGAGCGATCCGCCCGGTAGGAGAGCGCTCGTTCCGTCGGGGTTGGGCTGGTAGTTCTTGAGATGGAAGTAGCGCGCCCGGCCGATGAGGCGAGCGGCATCGGCCGCCTGCAGGGGCGCCGCCTCGGGAGGCAGGAAGTCGAGCACCTGGTAGTTGAGCCCGAGGTTGGGCCGGTCGATCGCCTGGAAGAGGGCATCGATGCGTTCGGGCGTGTCGGCGAAGGAGCCCAGGTGACGCTCGATGACGACGGTGGTGCCGGCCGCGCGGGCGGCGTCGCAGGCGGCCTGCATCAGCTCGACCGTCGCCGCAGTCTCCGTCTGGCCGTCCTCCAGTGGTTCGGCCCAGACACGCAGCAGAGGGGCACCGAGGACGGCCGCGACCTCCGCCTCGCGTTCGGCGTGCGCCCTGGTCGTCTGGCCGAAGCGCCCGAGGTAGGAGCCGTAGGCGACGACTTCCAGGCCGGCGGCCCGCACCGCCTCTCTCGCCGCCAGGGCGGCCTCGCGGCCGCCCTCGGGATCGAGGTGGGGGCGATGCGCCGTTACCTCGAGACCCTCCAGGCCAAGCTCGGCGGCGAGCCGGGCGACGTCGGCGAGAGGGCGGTCGAGCGCCGAGATCGAGCAGAACGCGAGCTTCATGGTCATGCGAGTCGCGCGAGATCCGCGCTGCGGATCTCGAAGCGCATCGGTTCGCCGCGGACGAAGCGGGCGATCTCCTCGATGGCGAGCTCGCCGAGCCGGCGCGTCTCCGCCCCCATGGCGCCGGCGACGTGCGGCGTGAGAAAGACGTTGGGAAGGTCGTACAGCTCGGACTCCGGAGGCAGGATCTCGGGCTCGGTGGTGTCGAGGACGGCTTCGAGACGGCCGCGGCGCAGCTCGTCGGCCAGGGCGTCGCCGTCGACCAGCCAACCGCGCGCGGTGTTGATCAGGGTCGCGCCGTCCCGCATCAGCGCCAGGCGCCGCCGATCGAGCATGTGGTGCGTCTCCGGCAAGGCCGGTGCGTGTAGGCTGACGACGTCCGACCGTTGCAGGAGGTCATCCAGATCCACTGACGTCACTCCGAGCGCTCCGGCCTCCTGTGGCGACAGGTAGGGGTCGTGCACCAGAACGCGAAAGTCGAAGGGCCGCAGAAGCTCGATCACCCGCCGGCCGACCTGGGAAGCTCCCACCAGCCCGACCGTCTTGCGGTAGTTGCCGAGTCCGGGAAACTCCATCGGCCACCAACGGAAGCCTCGCACCTCGCGATACCGCCGCTGGATCGCGAAGATCCTCTTGTTCGCCAGGAGGATGGCGGCGAGCGTGTACTCGGCGACCGGAATCGCATTGGCCGCGGCGGCCGAGCTGACGGCGATACCCCGTTGCCAACAGGCCTCGCCGAGATGCGTCTTGACCGTGCCGGCGGCGTGGACGATCGCGCGCAGGCGCGGCGCGCGCGCCAGCGTGGCGGCATCCACCGTCGGGCAGCCCCAGCCGGTGAGCAGGATGTCGCACGCGGGCAGTAGCTCGTGCGCCCGCGGTTCCTCGAACGTCGTCAGTGGGTCGGGGTCGGGCACTTCGCAGACCTCGCCCAGGCGGTCGAGCAACTCGGCATCGAGGACCTCTTGGGCGAAGGCGGGAACCATGGCGAGGACGACGGTCGGCCGCTGGCCCATGCGGCGCACCGTCGTCGGGTCACGGCCCGAAGTCAAGCCGTGCACGTCGGCTCAGCGAGGGCCGTAGACGTCGCGGCGGGCGCCTTCGAAGTCGAGTCGTACGCCGTACCCGTCGACCTCGATCTCCGTCACCCGCGAGTCGAGCTCGGTCTGCGACCAGGGGTTGTCGAAGCGGGGGAAACCGGCGATCGCGACTTGCCGTTCGCGCACGGTGAGAGGCGCTTCCCAGCCGAAGGTGAGTCGCCCCTGGGATGGCGAGTCGTAGCTCACGTCGTAGCCCTGCTGGAACCCGGGCCGCGGCGTGATCTGCACCGACGCGCTCGACACCGCGTCGCGGAAGGCCGGGAACGTGTCCCAGTCGGCGGCCCGCCCGCACTCGACGATCCAGACGTTGTCCGGGCCGCCGGGGGCACGCAGATCGAAGGGCTTCTCCATGCCGTTCGTTGCGATCACCGCGGGGTCGTACTCGATCCACTCGGTCGGACGGTGCGAGAACAGCGCCAGGTAGCCGTCGCCCAGCCGCGCGAACGTCCACGGGCCCACCTGCTCGACCTCGTCGAAGTGATCCTGAGGCAGGTAGGCGTGGGTGTAGGGCTGGTACGTGAAGATGTCGAAGGGCGGGGGATTGGTGACGCCGTACTGCGGCGCGTAGATTTGGATCGCGACGTTCTCGTACTGCGCCGAGCGCGGCATGGAGGCCTCGCCGGTCCAGTAGCCGCCGGACGACTCATTGTCCTCGCCCCAGACGGTCGACTCGACCGGCGGTGTGACCGGGTGATTGGTGAACACCAGGGCGTTGGCGTCGAAGGTCGCCTGCCAGGAGTGGTACTGGGCGCCGAGGGCTCCCTTCCGATAGTCGAGCGCCGAGGAGAGCATGTAGTCGGCGGTGCGATGGGTATAGGTGTTCACTTCCTTGAGGAGCCCGAAGCCGAGCAGGTTCGCGGTCGAGAGCGCCAGCGACTGCGCGAAGGGGACGTTCTGGGTCAGCGGCCGCAGACCGGCGAAGGGCCGGAAGTTGGTGGTGTCCCAGAGGTCGTACTGTTCCAACGTCTGCAGCGTCAGCGGCACGACCTGCCAGGCGGTGAGCGCGCCCATGCTCCACCAGACGCCGAGGTCGTCGGGATCGGAGTAGGAGAACTCGTAGGGAGCCTCCGGGTTCGGGGTGATGGGCTCGACCTCGTCGAGCGCGATGCCGATGCGTTCGCGATCGCTGAAGGTCTCGGAGGTCCGGGCGACCCGCAGCACCGCTTCCGGCATCCGATAGCGACGGGCGCGCGCCAGCAGGGTCGCGTCCGGGTGCGAGTGCGACTGGTACGGGTAGGCGGTGGTGTCGAACAGGAACTTCACCCCGCCCCAGGTATCGTCGTGCAGCGACGTCATCTTGTCCTTCTTGTAGGAGCGCCCGTGGGTCGAGCCGAACGCACCGCGATGGGTGTGCATGGCGAGGTCGAACAGCAGCAGATCCAGCGTCATCGTGGCGCGGGTGCGGATCTCCTCGTCGTCGGCGAACTCGACCAGCGTCAGCAGTGGCGTGAGGTCCTTCTGGTAGTAGACGTTCGAGTGCCACTCGAAGAAGCCGAAGCGCGCGCGCAGATCGAACCAGCGCAGCAGCCGCGCGCGCGCCGTCTCGCGGTGCTCGCGGCCGCTGCGGCGGTCGGTGGAGAGAGGACGGTCGGGGTAGAGCTGCCCGAGCAGGTACTCGATGGTGTGGAACAGAACCTCGTGGTTCTCGGTCCAGTAGTAGCTGTCGTCGACCAGCCCCGCGGGTGTCGGCTCGGTGTACCAGAGCTTGAACGAGGTCAGGGCTGCCTCGACCTTGCCGACCAGCTCGGCCGGCAGCGCCGGATGGTCGCGGTAGTCGAGCAGGATCTGCAGGAGGTAGAGAGCATCGAAATCGCGCGTGTCCTCGAGGGCCGCCATCTTGGCGAAGTTCGCATCCCAGGCGTCGGTCGGGACGGTCCCGGGGACGGCGTAGTCGTCGTCGACGCGGGCGCGATCCAGATGGGCGATGACGTTGAGGACGTCCGAGGGGCGGAAGACCTGGGTCGCGAAGGCGAGGTAGTCGCTCGTCCGCTCCTGCAGATACTGCGCCGACACCAACCCGTCTTGCGAGGTTCCGCTCGGGGGGCCACCGTCGTCACCGCCGCAGGCTGCGAGAGAGGCGAGGAGGGGGACGAGAAGGAGGGCGCGCAGGCGTCTCATCGGGCGATGCTGGGGGGCACGGCCGGCGAAGTCAACGCCGGAGCCCCTAGGCAACGGGCTCGGATCCGCTACCCTCGGGGTCGTGACGTCGCACGCCACCGCCCTCGTCGTCCTCCTTCTCCTGGCGCAGGAGACCCGCGCGGCGGGCCTGTCGTTCGCCGCCGACGGGCTCGAGCAGTGTCGGGCGCGCGTCGCGCAGGCGGCGCGTGGCGAGGTCGTCTACATCGAGCAGAGCCCCGCGGGGGGCGCCGGAGTGGCGCTGACCGCTTGCTCCGTGCTCGACGCGAGCGCCGCCGACGTCTGGCCGGTGCTGCGCGACTGCGAGCTCTACCAGGAGTTCCTACCCGGCGTGACGCGGAGCGGCGTGCGCGATCGGCGCGGCGACACCGCCCTATGCGACGCCCTGATCGATCTGCCGTTCCCGCTCGGCGAGCTCCGTTCGGTCGAGCGCGTCCGTGAGCGAGGGCTACCGGACGGCGGCTTCGAGCGGCGCTGGAGCCTCGAGAGCGGCACCTACCGCCGCCTCGAAGGATCGTGGACCGTCCTGCCGTGGAACGGCGAGGAGCAGCGGGCTCTGCTGGTCTACCAGCTCGACATGGATCCCGACACGGTGGTTCCCGACTTCGCCCTGCGGCGCGCCCAGTCGGCCACCGCCCCCGAGGTCTTCGCCGCCATCAGCGGTCGCGTGCGCGACTGTCGCTCGAGCCCGCCGAGTTGCGGCGGCCGCTGACGCGGTCGACCCTCGACATCGCCGCCAGCAGCCGCTAGGCGGCCTGCGGTACCCGCGCCGCCGCGGGAGCAGGAGGGGCGATGCGATCCAGATCCGTGATCGGCCGGACCGTGGCCGAGTCGACCGTGGCCTTCGAGCCACAGCCGCGTCCGCGCGAGGGCGCGCCCAACGTGGTCCTCGTCGTCCTCGACGACCTCGGCTTCGCGCAGCTCGGCTGCTTCGGCGCCGACACGGCCACACCCTCGATCGACCGCATCGCCGAGCAGGGTCTGCGCTTCAATCGCTTTCACGTGACGGCGTTGTGCTCGCCGACGCGCGCCTGCCTGCTGACCGGCCGCAACCACCACGCCGTTGGCATGGGCTTCCTCACCGACATCCCCATCGGCCTGCCCGGTTACAACGCCCGCATCCCGCGCAGCGCGGCGACGTTGCCGCGCCTCCTGCGCGACGCCGGCTACAGCACCTTCGCCGTCGGCAAGTGGCATCTCGCGCCGCGCTGGGAGCAGTCGGCGTCGGGGCCGTTCGAGCGCTGGCCCCTCGGCCTGGGCTTCGAGCGCTACTACGGCTTTCTCAACGGTGACACCAACCAGTGGACGCCCGAGCTGGTGCGCGACAACGGCTTCGTCGATCCGCCGCTGACCCCCGAGCAGGGCTACCACCTCAGCGAGGATCTCGCCGATCAGGCGATCCGCATGATCCAGGACCAGCAGCAGGCGACGCCGCGGAAGCCGTTCTTCCTGTACTTTGCGCCGGGCGCGATGCACGCGCCCCACCACGCCCCGCGCGAATGGATCGATCGCCACCGCGGCCGCTTCGACGACGGCTGGGAGGTGGTGCGCGCGCGGACCTTCGCCCGCCAGCTCGAGATGGGGGTGGTGCCTCGAGGGACGACGCTGACGGAGAGACCGCCCTGGGTGCCGGTCTGGAAGGACCTGCCGGCCGAGCACCGGCGTCTCTTCGCGCGCGGTATGGAGGCCTTCGCCGGCTTCCTCGCCCACACCGACGCGCAGGTCGGCCGCTTGATGTCGTTCCTGGAGACCCTCGGTGCGCTCGACGACACCCTGGTGCTGGTCCTGTCCGACAACGGTGCGAGCGCCGAGGGCGGACCCATCGGCTCGCTCAACGAGCACCGCTTCGTGCACGACCAGCTCGACTCGATCGACGACACGCTTGCGCGCATCGAAGACATCGGCGGCTTCCGCGCCTACAACCACTACGCCTGGGGCTGGGCGTGGGCGGGCAACACGCCGCTGCGACTGTGGAAGCGGTTCACCTGGCTCGGGGGCGTGCGGACGCCGCTGATCGCGCGCTGGCCGGCTCGGGTCGCGGGGGCGGGCGAGATCCGGCCGCAGTTCTGCCATGCGGTGGACGTGATGCCGACGGTGCTCGAGGCTGCCGGCGTGGAGGTGCCCGACACGCTCGACGGCGTGACCCAGCAGACCGTCGACGGCGCCTCGCTGCTGCCGGTGTTCGCCGATGCGGGAGCGCCAGCACCGCGGCGGACGCAGTACTTCGAGATGCTCGGCAGTCGCGCGATCTACCACGATGGCTGGAAGGCGACGACCGACCACGTCGGCCAGCAGCTCAGCATCGAGGTCGAGAGGGTGCCGGGCAGCCGCGACTTCGACGCCGATCACTGGGGACTGTTCGACCTGTCGCGCGACTTCGCCGAAGCGCACGACGTTGGCCAGGAGCACCCCGAGATCCTGCGCGCCATGATCGAGCGTTGGTGGATGGAAGCCGGCCGCAACGACGTCATGCCCATCACGGACTCGTTCCTCGGACGCGTCACCGCGCTCGAGCCGGCGCCGTGGGGTCCGCGCTGGCGCGCGGTACTGCGACCGGGCGGCGGGCCGGTGTCGGAGGATGCCCTGCCGCCGCTGGGCGGCGGCTTTCGCCTGCTGGCGGAGATCGAGATCGGCGCCGACGCCAGCGGCATGCTGTGCGCCCTCGGCGACTGGAACAATGGCTGGGCCTGGTATCTGCTTCAGGGGAGGCCGGTGCTCGTCTTCAACATCCTCGGCGAGTTGTTCCGCTTCGCCGGGGCCGAGCCGCTCGCCGCAGGCCGGCGCGTGCTCGCTGCGGAGTATGACTGGGCGAGCAGGCCGCGGGTGATGCGGCAAGCGGTCGACGGCACGGTGGTGGCCGAGGGACCGCTGCCGCGGCGCATGCCGCTGCGCTGGCAGATCGGCGGGGCGGGACTCCTCGTCGGCCGCGACCGTGGCTTCCCCGTGTGCGACGACTACCGCCCGCCGTTTCCGTTCGATGGAGTGCTTCATCGTCTGGTGATCGAGGCCCCCGCGCTCGCGCCGCGCGAGGCCGCGCTCGAGACCGCGATGGCGCTGCGTCGGGAGTGAACGGGATGTCGAACACCCCGGACCGGCGCCGGTCGGGAGATCGCGCTGCCCGCTCGCCGCATTGGCGAGCGCGTCGCCGTGGCCTGGCGGCGGCGATCCTGGCCCTCGCCGCCGTCCCGGCGGGTTGCGCGCTCCGGGTCGGTTCGGCGACGCCCCACGGGCCGGTGCCAGGGCTCTACGTTTCGTACCGCGAGTCGGGTGCGGTCGTGGTTCTCGACCCCGACAGCGGGCGGCTCCGTGCGCGCATCGGCCTGCCGCGCGGAGCGGCTCCTCCGGGAACGGGCATCGGGTGGTCCCGCCCGCCCGATCCCGGTGCGATCACCCTCTCGCCCGACGGCCGCTTGGCCTACGTGCTGTGCCCCAACATCGGCGGGGTGGCGGTGGTCGACGCGCGCGAGGAGCGGATGGTCGCGCTGCTCCGGTCGGAGGGAGTGCCGAATGCCTGGCCGCGAGGGGCGGCGCCCTCGCCGGACGGAAGTCGCGTCTACGTCGCCGCCGGAGGCGAGGCGCTCTCGCTGTTCGACACCGGCACTTGGACGGAGAGGCGGATCGCCGTCGGAGTGCCCCTGGGACGACTGGTGGCGGCGCGCGATGGCCAGCGCCTCTACGCGCTCACCATCGACGACGGCTTCGTCGTGCTCGACACGGCGACCCTGGGCGTGATCGGCAGGACCAGGGTGGGCACGTTGCCGTCGGGAATCGCGCTGGCGCCGTCGGGTGACACCGTCTTTGTCACCCTCGGACGCGCGCCGGTGGGACGGGTTGCGGTGGTCGACGGGTCGGGGCCGAGCGTGCTCCGCCTGATCGATGTCGGCGCCGGCCCCGGTCCGCTCGCGCTCTCGCGCGACGGCGCCTCGCTCTTCGTGCTCAACACGGAATCGGACAGCATCTCGGTGATCGATGTGAAGACGCTCGCGCTCGCGCGCAGCTTCGTCGTCCCCAGCGACACCAGCGACCTCGTCTTCTCGGCCGACGGATCGCGCATCTTCCTCAGCCTCCCGCGCGAGGACGCGATCGCCGTCATCGACCTCCAGGGAAGGGAGCTCGAGCGGTTCGAGCCGGAACCCCCCTGGCCGGCGGTGCCGCTCGGACTCGCTCTGCTGCCCGGTTGAGCGGCTGCAGGGGTCGACATAAGATGCCGATCCTGCGACCTTTGCGGGCACGGCGACGGAGGATCGGCATGGAGACTCGGATGGAATCGACCAACGGCGGGCGCGTTGTCGCGGACCTCGACGTGCTCGTGGTCGGTGCGGGCTTCGCGGGGCTGTACATGCTCTACAAGCTGCGGCGCCTCGGCTTCTCGGCCCAGGTTCTCGAGAGCGCCGACGACGTCGGCGGCACCTGGTACTGGAACCGCTATCCGGGCGCTCGCTGCGACATCGAGAGCATCGACTACTCCTACAGCTTCGACCCGGAGTTGGAGCGCGAGTGGCAGTGGTCGGAGCGCTACGCGACGCAGCCCGAGATCCTGCGCTACCTCGGCCACGTCGCCGACAAGCACGACCTGCGTCGCGACATCCGCTTCTCGACGCGCGTCGAGTCGGCGCGCTGGGACTCGGACGCCTCGCTGTGGCGCATTCGCACCGACAAGGGCGACGAGATCCGCTGCCGCTTCTACGTGATGGCGACCGGGTGTCTCTCGCTGCCGAAGACGCCGGACATCGAGGGCGCAGCGCGGTTTCGGGGCGAGGCGTACTATACCGGGAGGTGGCCGCACCATCCCGTCGACTTCACCGGCAAGAGGGTCGCGGTGATCGGCACCGGTTCGTCGGCGATCCAGTCGATCCCGATCATCGCCCGGCAGGCCGCCGAGCTGACCGTCTTCCAGCGCACGCCCAACTTCTCGCGGCCGGCCAAGAACGGGCCGGTCTCGCCGGCGAAGAAGGCAGCGTTCGATGCCGACCCGACGGCCTACCGCCAGGCCGCGCGGCTGTCCGCCGCCGGCGTGCCGCGCGAGATCACCCGTGTGCGCACCCTGCAGGTGTCGGAGGCGGAACGGCTGGCGAAGTTCGAGGAGGCCTACCAGTCGGGGGACCTGCTGGCGCTGGGCGGCGCCTTTGCCGACATCGGCGCCAACCCCGAGGCGAACGACCTGGTGTGCGAGTTCCTGCGCGGCAAGATCCGCTCGATCGTGCGCGACCCGGAGACGGCGGAGGCGCTCTGCCCGAAGAACCACTACTACGGCACCAAGCGCCCCTGCATCGACACAGACTACTACGAGACCTTCAACCTGCCGCACGTGCATCTCGTCGACCTGCGCAAGGACCCGATTCGCACGATCACCGAGAAGGGCATCGACACCGCCTCGCGCTCGTTCGAGTTCGACGTCATCGTCTACGCCACCGGCTTCGACGCCATGACCGGGGCGATCGTCGCGGTCGACGTCCAAGGGCGCGACGGGTTGCCTCTGGCCCGCAAGTGGGCCGATGGACCGAGAACCTATCTCGGCCTGATGGTCGCGGGTTTCCCGAACTTCTTCACGATCACGGGGCCCGGCAGCCCGTCGGTGCTGTCGAACATGGTGGTGTCGATCGAACAGCACGTCGACTGGATCGGTGCGTGCCTGACGCACATGCGCGAGGAGCACCTGAACACGATCGAGCCGACGCCCACCGCCGAGGCCGGCTGGGTGCAGCACGTCAACGATTTCGCCGAGATCACTCTCTTCCCGCGCGCCAACTCCTGGTACATGGGCGCCAACGTGCCGGGAAAGCCGCGCGTGTTCCTGCCGTACATCGGCGGCGTCGACCGCTACCGCAAGGCCTGCGACGAGGTGGTGAGCCGCGACTACCTCGGCTTCTCGTTCGAAGGGCCGGCCGGGGCGCGGTGCCGCGACGGGATCATCCGTCGTGTCGCACCCGACGCCGCCATTCTGCTCGAGCTGGCCGAGGAGCTCGGCGTTCCCCCGCTCGAGAGCCTGTCGGTCGAGAACGCGCGTGCACTCACCGTCGCGATGGCGGCGGAGCGTCCGCGTGGCCCCGAGGTCGGAGAGATCGTCGACGGCGAGTATCCCGGTGCAGCCGGTCCG